>Ga0163153_10007859_pt1 | contig 11315 bp, 3 predicted proteins | sample OliLakLV19MP6IB1_FD_148629 | JGI IMG/M metagenome (GOLD analysis project Ga0163153, IMG submission 148629) | Freshwater microbial mat bacterial communities from Lake Vanda, McMurdo Dry Valleys, Antarctica - Oligotrophic Lake LV.19.MP6.IB-1 | ecosystem: Environmental > Aquatic > Freshwater > Lake... | reverse complement strand
TTACTTTCTCTTTCTTTATTCGCCGTAAAGTCTAATAATTTTACCGGCAGGGCTAAGAAATTTTTAAATACAACTCTAAACCTGTTTTCTGCTTTAGAGGCATTATCGGTATTTATTGTAAAATCTACTTCAGTTACCCCACTATTATTTATGGGAGTTTTAATACCTGTAAATCTATCTTCTAAAAATGCCCCGGTAATTGAACTAAAATCTGTTACTTCAAATCTAAACCTGTAGGGTAGCTCATTTAATCTTGAAGTGAAATAGAAAATAGTATCAGCCGCCTGGATGTCATTTCTTTTTTCTATCGCCATTTTTAATGAATCTCTGATAATGCTTAAACTTTCTCTTGTGTTGAAAGAAATAACTTTTTTAGTATCATCTTCATTGGCGTCGTTGTTATACCCTGAATTAAAAATATTTAAAACGCCATCGGTAAGTTTATAAGTGGAATCATTTCTTACATACAGATCGGTTCTAAACATACTAAAATCTGGCAGATTGGCTGGCCTGTTACTAATGCCGGTTAAGCTGCTAATTAAGGAAAGCTTATCTGACTCCCTAAAAGTTATGCTTCCTGCCACCAAAGATTCTACTATAAATGCCTGACCAGATTCAACAATTCCGCCAGTAGAGTATGCACTTTGGCTGGTAGTTTTTGCAAATGAATTTCCAATACCTGTAAAAGAAACCCATTTGCCAGGCTGCGTATAAGAGGTAAAAAATTTGGGGTCCCAAACATAATAGCTACTTAGTTTACCCAAAGTACCTGTCACATCAATATTCAATAAACTGATAGCGGATGGATAAGGGTTGGCAATTACCTGCCTGCCCGCTGCAACCGGCACCGTTACATTGCCAATATTTATTCTGCCTTTAGGCTCCAGCGTGGTATTTTGAGCAGCAACGTACTGATTACCAATAGCAAAACCTCTATCGCCCCTTACAAATAACATCCACCCCTGCCTGTCGGTTACTTTTGTACTGATGGTAGAGGTTGGAGAAATCCAGCTTGATACCCCTGCACTGGTTTGTAATATCGAAGAAGTGGAAGTGCCCTGGTCAAATCCATTTACGGCGCTGTAGGTGCCGCCAGGCCCGGAGATATGTGTGCCATACCCAGGCCATGGGTTGTACATATTGCTGTTTGCATTGGGGTTATTTTTATCTGGATTTACCACACCTTGCTGCCATGCTTCGTTTATAGAAGGAGCCGTTGTGCTTTGCAATGGAGCACACATCAACCTCCATGAACGAACGGCAGTTGGGTTTTGAACAAATCGTTGCACTACAAATTTTCCCAAACCTCCATACCGGATAGATACATTTGCAAGGGTAGCTATTGGCGCTACGCCTGCCGTACGTGTGTTATTAGATACAAGGGTAACATCGCTGTTACGCAGGCTAAAAGTGCCCCTGGTAAAACCAATTTCCCTGCTGATAGTAATATTGCTGAACAATACAACAGAATCTGTTGGAGTGCTTTTATTCATCCAGAGATGGGCAAAATTTTCTCCGCCAAAACCACCTTCATTATTTTTTGCAGCAGCGGCTGGCGCCGTGATAGTGGACATTGCCAGCCCATTACCGCTAAAGTTTCCGATACCATCAAACGTTACTTTTCTATCATTTGCATTAAATACGCCGCCGGCATTTCTTGTCCAGTTTCCACCAAGGGTAATATCGCCTCCATTGCTGGTACCCAATTCTAACGTGCCATTAATGGTAACATTTCTACCTACAAATAAGCTGGCGCTACCGCTGTTAAAATTTTGTTTGAGAGATGAGCCGGCATCTATTTGCAGATCGTAACAGATATAGCCATTACCGCTTACCGGAAAATTAATGGTAGTATTATTTTGTACCAATACGTTGGCAGGATAACCAACACCACTCGAGGCTGTTGTCCATTCTAACCCTCTTGTAAATACAGCACCCGGCTTGTATAAAAGAACAGCGGAAGGGCATGTGTACATTGGCGCATTACCAGTAACACTACCGCCAGTTTGTAAACTAAAGGTACCACTAACGGTACTTGCCGTACCAAAGTTTAAAGCGCCATAAGTATCAATATTTTTAAAAGTAGCAATACCGCTGATAGTACCGCTGCCCAAAAAGGCTACTGTGCCGGTACTGCCTGTTGCGGTAAATGTTCCGTTGTTTGTAAATGTACCGCCGGCAGTAATGCTTAGGTTATTGGTTCCCGCCATTACAAGGCTGCCAGTTGAAGCAATGGTAACACTATTTGCCACAGCATTGGCCGATTGAATGTTGACGGTAGTTGCGGCAGGAATAGTTACATTGGTTGAAGCAGTAGGAACACCGCCACACCAATTGCCTGCAATATTCCATTCGCCGGTAGCGGCGCCAATCCACTGCCCGTTGGCATTGACGATTATATTTGCCGTGCTGCTCATTTGCGTATTGCAAATACCAGTGCCAGAACTAGCCAGTACATTAAAGGTGGTGTTGCTATTGAGGGTGCCGGTTGGTAAATTAACAGTACCGCCGGTGCCGGCAACTACAGCGCCGATGTTAACATTTCCCGTATTATTTCTTAGTTGATAGTTTACACCTACTTCTGATAACAAAACCTGGATGTTGGTAGATGAACCAGCGCATATACTTGTAACACTTGTGGTTACAGAGCGGCTGGCAGGCGAGGTGTTTATAACCATTGCCGCAGTATTGGCATTAGCGGAGCATCCATATCCATCGGTTACTGAAAGCGTATATACACCGGCATTTGAAGCAACAGCGCTTACTATGGTTGGGTTTTGTGTTGATGAAGTATAAGAAGATGGCCCTGTCCAGGTGTAGGTATAAGGCGATCTGCCCCCCGATACGTTTGCAGTAAGGTTTAGCGGACTACCTGTACATACGGGTGTATTTGATGCAGGTGCCAGCACTAAATTTACTGGTGCCAGTGTGGCAAAAGAAATATCGTCTATGGCAAAATCATTTCCGCCGGCGGCTACTTCGAGGTTTACAATATTTATTACGGCACTTGTAGCACTACCCGAATTCCAGGTACCAAAAAAATTATACCATGCAAATGCCTCTGTGTTGCTACCTGGCCCGGCTGGTAGTGACTGAATGGTGCCTACCTGCGTACCATTCACCCTAAACCTTAAGTCAGCAAATGGACCTACCTTATTTATACTGTAAGCCCAAGCCGAAAAATAATAATTGGTATTTGGTTGCACTGTAACTGTTTGTTGCCAAATATTTAATGTATTTACACTACCGTTTACAATCATAAAGTTACCCGAGCCACTTGTATGGTCTTTATTGCCCCAAAAATTGCTGTGGTAACCGTTCGCATTGGTTGCCACAGTATAAGTACCTTCTGGCCACAAGGCAGTTTGAGATGGCGGACCAACGAAGGTATAAGCAGAAACGAACCCGGTATTGCCTGAAGAAAAATCACCATTGGTTACCAGTTCTGCACCTACCACCTGCACATCTGTTGCAACGCAACCAGCGGCATTGGTAGCAGTAACAATATAGTTGCCGGCTACATTCACATTAATGCTTTGTGTTGTTGCACCGGTACTCCACAAGTAACTGGTTTGTGTATTACTGGTTAGCCTTACCAGCCCACCACCAACACAATAATTAGGGCTGATAACTACCGTTGGTAAAGCATTTACGGTAACTGCACCAGTAGTATTGCTGCAACCATCAGCGGTTTGTGTAAATGTAAAAGTTACAGAACCAGTTGCAATAGCTGTAACTACACCTGCATCTGTAACAGTAGCTAAAGCTGTGTTGTTACTTACCCATGTACCACTTGTAGTTGGTGTTAACGTAATGGTAGAACCAATACAAACAGAACCTGGTGCAGTAACCGCAGGCCTGTTTACCGCCACCAATGATGTGGTATTAGTGCAACTATTAGCCGTTTGCGTAAAAGTAAAAGTTGTAGAACCAGTAGCCACGCCCGTAACAACACCTGCATTGGTAACAGTAGCCAAACCTGTGTTATTGCTTACCCAGGTGCCACCTGCTGTTGGTGATACTATTGAGGTGCTACCCACACAAACAGTTGATGCTGCTGATACGGATGGAGAAGGATTAACTGTTACCGTAACATTAAAGGGAGCTCCACTACAAGAACCTGAATTGGGGGTTACTGTATAAACTAGATTGATAGCTGCATTGGTTGTGTTGGTTAAAGTACCTGAAATAGTAGAAGCACTTGACCCAGCCGCAGTTCCATTAATTTCAGTAACACTGGGAGCAGACCAACTATATGTGGTTGCTGTTGGAACAATTCCATTAATTGAATTTGCAGGTGTTACAGAAAATCCGGTTCCACTGCAAACTGCAGAGGTCATGGCTGTAACGGCAGGTTGTGGATTAACTGTTACAGTTACAGTGAAGGTTGGTCCCACACAAGAACCAGCAGTTGGGGTAACTGTGTACGCTACATTGATGGCTGCATTTGTTGTGTTGGTTAAAGTGCCTGAAATAGTAGAAGCACCCGATGCAGCGACAGTTCCAGTAATGCCTGTTACACTTGGTGCCAACCAGGAATACGTAGTTCCAGAAGGTACAATCCCATTGGTTGAGTTAACTGGTGATACTGTAAATCCAGTTGCGCTACAAACCGTTGAGATCATTGCCGTAACCGCTGGTCTTGGATATACTGTTACGGTAACTATTTGAGCTGTTCCAACACAATCACCTCCTGTAGATACAGTTGGCGTAACGGCATAAACTACATTTTGGGTGGTGTTGCTGTTATTTATAATTGTATTGTTAATGGTAGCCCCGGTTTGTGCAGTTGTACTTTCACCGGTTGTATTGGTATTATCTATTGCTATCCAACTAAATACAGCACCCGAACTCGCTGTTAGTGCAAAGCTTAAAGCAGTTCCTGAGCAGATACTTGTGGATGTTCCACTTGTTATAGATGGAGTGGCAGCTATAGTTACTGAAGTAGTTGTTGTTGCAGCGGCACATCCCCCCGAAGCAGGATAGGCATAAGAAACAGTATAAGTTCCGGCAGTAGAGGTTGAGGGGGTAATTGTTCCTGTTGTTCCGTTAATTGATAATCCTGTAGTAGAAGAATAAGTACCTCCAGCAACGCCTGTTCCTGTAACTATTTGGGTGGATGCTGCAACACACCACGGAGAACCTGTGTATGAAATGGTTGGCGGTGCAGTGATGGTTACACTTACAGTGGTTGTTCCGGCAGCACAGTTTCCTGAGGCTGCAAAAGCATACGTTACAACATAAGTGCCTGCAGTTGATGTTGAAGGTGTTATAAGACCTGTAGTAGAAGAAATGCTAAGGCCAATTGTAGAGGAATACGTTCCACCAGCAATCCCGGTTTGTGTTGCTGCCTGTGTACCTGCGGAGGTACACCATGGAGAACCGACGTAAGAAATAGTCGTAGGTATTGTAACGACAATTGGACCAGTACTTGCATAGGAAGCAGTTCTAAATGTTGCGCATGTTGCGGAATAGTTTGAAGCACTTACAATTGCGTAAAAATAAGTACTACAACCTGGAACATCCGAAAAACTGATTGCAGAATTTGCCAAAAGTGATACCACCGTGGCTGCCCCAATCGTAGATCCAGCAGAATAAGAATTATTGTTTACTGGCAGGTCAGCATCAGTAAAAGCTGCATTGGCTTTTCGCAAAAGCACATAACCACCTGGTAAAGGATTGGCTGCTGTGAAAGTTCCATTAACAGTGGATCCGGAAACGCTTGCAGCAAGCGAACCGACGTTGGCCGCAGGGGTGCTGTTTAAAGAAAGATTGGTTTGTGTACCAGCACTTGGCGTTACACACACATTCATATTTGGACCCGCTGTAGAGGAAATTGTACCATTATTGGTAATGCTGGAACCACATAAGGTTTTGCAAGATCCTGAACTTGAGGTAATGATTCCGTTATTGTTAATAGCTCCGGTTGATGTTAAAGACCCAGTAAAGTTTACCGTGCCAGAATTGGTTAAAGTACCTGTAACATTAGCACCAGAACTGAATATAGTTGTTCCTGTGTTTATCACCACATTTCCATCTAGCGTGGCAGCACCTGCAAGGCTCACGCTGGTATTAATGGTTGTGGTTCCTCCTATTCCCGTTGTTCCAGACACAGCAAAGTTGCCGGAGTTAGTCTGCATGTTTCCACCAACAGTTAAATTGGAGGAAGCTGTAAAAGCTGTATTTGTTGTTAAGGCTCCGGTTATGGTAGTAGCCCCCGCTATAGAAATTGCACCTGAATTTGAAATAAAGCTGCCACCTACAGTCAAAGTAGAACCAAATGTGGTAACCGTATTAGTGGTTACACTTCCCGTTATGTTGGCTGCGCCACCTATGCTTGTTGAACCAGCGTTGGTAATCAAATTTCCATCAACAGTAAAGGAACCTGATCCGGAGAAATTACCACCACTGTTTGTAAATCCGGTGGAAAGGTTAAAGCTTGAACTTGTGTTATTGGTAAAGCTACCTCCATTCATAGTAAAGCCAGAAGAACTAAATGTTCCTCCACTCATGTTATTAATGTTACCATTATTTAAAGTTACAGGCCCTGCAATGGTACCGTAATTGTTTAAGGTGGCTTGATTGGTTCCAATACTTAGTGAGTTTTGAAGAATACCGTAATTATTGATTGTAAATTGATTGTTAGGATTTGTGATGCTCACCCCGGAGGCAACAATTACACCTGGCCCAAAACACAAAGTTACATTTGGTCTATTTTTTACGTTAATTGTTCCTGTGGTAATGGTAGCATTTCCAACTACAGAGCTACCCTTTACTATACAGATTATCTCATTACTTTTCAATGAGTAACTTATTGTATTACTATTTGAGGTAAGCGTAATCGTGTTAGTGCAGCCCGTGGTGCATTGCGCATTTGCCTGATTAACAAAAAAGCAGGGTATTGCAAATACCTGTAGTAATAAAAAAAAGCTTCGCAATTGCCGGATAAAAGATTTTCTTTCCTCAGGTATGTAGGTAATATTGTTGCCGAATATGCTACTCAATTTACGTGGGTTAATAGTATTCATAAAAAGGTTCATAAAATTTGAATCCAAAAAGTTTTATTGCATTTAACATTGCAGTAGCGGCAAATGATTGTTGAAAACACCAACCGTGTCGCAAAACCATTGCGGCCTTATTAATCATTCTGTCTTTATCAGCATAGTCACAAATTTGTTTTTCCCCTGCGTTAATACCAGCAAATAACTACCTGCACTTAGGTCTGCTTTTGCATTGAGTTGAACATGATTGATTCCTACACTTACTGGCAGGGTAGCTTGTTGTACTTCTTTTCCAGACAGATCTTTCAGCAAAAGCACAGCCTTGTCTGCTGAGGCAGTTACAAAGTCAATATAGATTGTGTTTGAAAAATTAGTAGGGTAAACTTTTTCAACCTTAAAGTCATTTCTTAAATAAGCACTTTTAACTTCTGTAAAGAAAAAAGTACTGTTTATGCTGTACTTAATTCTGTAGTACAATACCGGCTCTTTTTCAGAGGCTTCAATCTTGTCGGGGTACTCAAATTTTTTATTGTTTGGCTGCAATGAAAACTCACTACCATTTACTTTTCCTATACCATTCCAATCACTACCATTTACACTTTTTTGTATTTCAAATTCGGTGATTGTAGTGTTAGGAGGTGTTTGCCACTGTAGTTGAACAAGTGCATTGTTTTTTGCAATTGCATCAAACCCAAATATTTCTGCAGTTTTATTAGATAACTGTGCATTGCCAACGTATCCACTAGCTGTTCTTTTTATGCATCCTTCCAGCGCATTTACAGCCACACTATAATTACCAATATCAGATGATTTAAATTTATCAAAATAAACTTCATTGGAGTTACTAGTGATATTGGTGCCAGCAGGCTGCAACCAGGTATAGGATGCACCCGGAACAAAACCAGTAACAATCTTAGCAGGCATATCAAGATTATTTACATCGTTTGCCAGGTATATTTTACTGGTTACAGCACTTACCACTACGCTTGCTACGGTACTGTTACCGCAGGCATCTTGTGCCCTTACATGGTAAATGGAGCCCTCTGCTGTTTTTGATGGAAGAAGAAAAATGTTATTTGCCTGTAATGGTCCGTATGAAGATTGCGCCAGCGAATTAATTTCCTTAATTTGATATTGAAACAATCCATCACCACCTGATGGATTTACTACAATACGAGCCTGCCCATTGTCACAAATTAGCCCTGCACTTGCTCCGATTGATGGCGTTGTATAACCTGCATCTTGAATAGTAAAGCTTTTACTATCCAGCAATTTTCCACTGCACTTGCTGTACAACTGAAAGGTATAATTACCAGCCGGAAATCTAAAAACACCGTTAGTCAATTGCTGAAAACTATACTTAGGTGCAATTGTTTCTATACCATTTTCTAATTCATTTTCAGCAGCAGTTGTTGCATTATAATTGCCTAATTCAATGGGTAAATAAAAATCCTTTCCGATGTTCAACACAGCAATTTCTTCTACAAAACCTGCAGGCGCCTGCATAATTCTTATTTGAGGCTTTTGTACTGCAAGCAGTTGCTCATCTTCACTCAATACATGGGCGCTTCCAGTTACGGTGTTGCCCTTGTTAGTACACCTGTTTGATAGCACAGAAAAATTCAAGCTACCTTTTATGGAAGCTGTTGTTTCGTCTTCTGTAGTAAAGGAAGATTGTAAGGTCTCTCCGCAACCATAAGTTATGTTAACGTCATAAACTCCGGGGATTAATGAATTGAAGAAAAATGTTTTACGCTGTTCAATTACCTTATCCGATGCAGTTAGTTTGGTTTTAGCTACCAATGGGTAGGCTATTCCATTTGGACCAGTTAATAATTCAATACTGCTTATTGGTGTTTCATTTTGCTGATTAATAAAAACGGTAAACAGTTCATCACCAGCCTCTGCCCCACAAGAAGACTGATAGCTGTTAAAGCTAACTTCTGGCTTGGTAGCCAATTTGCTTCCTGGCTTACTTTCAAATTCTATGGATTCTGTTCTGCCACAGGCATCTTCCATAACGGCCATATATACCCCATAAGCAGTTATGGCTTCCGAAGGCTGCGGTGCTTCACCTTCCAGGTAAATACTTTGCTTTGCATTATTCAGTAAAATTTTGCTGCTGAGTAATTTATTTTGCTTGCCATACAAAGAAAACTTTACCGGCAGAGAGGGTATTCCACTTACAGTAAATATTTCAACAAAGGGTTTATCGTTAAAACATGCTGGTTTAGCTTGCATGTGAAAAGTATTAGCCTGGTTAGCCACATTGGCTTTTACGGTACTTACCACGCCACATTGATTCGTTATTTCCACTTTAAGAGCCACCCTTGGCAAAGAATCAAAAAGCAGGTTATTGTCATTTTTTGAATACCTGTTTTCAGATTTGTATAAGCTACCCCAGGTAAATCTTCTTTCCGCTACTGTTTGATTATTATCAAGCCGAATAATTTTCACGGAGAGGGGTGTATAGGTATTGTTGCCAGCAATAGAGCTAATAATACTGCCATTACTTATTAAGTTAAGTTCTCCCCATTGAATACAATTTCCCTTTAGCCTAAAATTGTTTTCACTGTTCGCTAATACAAATGGTTCCTTTAAATCAAAGGAATAAGATAGGGGTACATTTTCAATTGCAGGAATGTCAATGGAGGCTGTTTTAAAAACACCACATTGGTCTGTTACCTTAATATAATAAGTCTTGCCTGCCTCAAGTCCGGTTATAGTATCAAACTTAATAAGCACTTTTGAGTTGCCTTCATAAGCTTGCAACCTACTGTTATGCAGGGTGTATGTTTTTTCTTTACCGGTTTCGGTAAGCTGTTTTTTTACTGCCGTTATTTGATAGGTAAAAGGTAAACTATAAAAAGCCGAATCAGCAAAGCTGCTGCCTGGCAAATCAAGATTTAATGACACTACTGCTTTGCCCGTATTAGCTGTATTACATTTTAAGCTTTGCTCTTTTACAAAACGCAGAGACGGTAAAGGTGGCTCAATATATTTATTAGCTATAACCACATTGGTTTCTATAAACTTACCATTGCAACCAGTAAGTCTAATACTATATATCCCTGCTACCAATGCAGAAAAAACAGGTTGGGTTTGTACGCCCCTTTTTAGCGGCCCGGCAAAAATTTCATACACAAATTGGCCTCCACCGCCCGACACGCCAAATATGGTAATACTTCCATTTTGTGGACAGGTAACTTCTGCAGCTACAATCTTTTGGAAAGCAATTGGAGAAATATCTGATTGGTTGCACTGAGCAACTACTTTACCGGTAAAAACAAAAAATGTTATGGCAAGCAGAAGTAATCTTTCTGATTTAATCTTTGTCATTTTTGGATGAGGATTTTTGTCAACGCTGTTCAGCTAAAATTTGCCCACTGTGTTTTAACGCATTGTTTTGGGGTATTAGTACATCCCGGTAATTAAATTTTGGAAAAAAATTAGCATTAGTCTATTAATTGGAAAACTGAATTAGGTGGGCTCGCTTTAAATACTTGATTATCAGCGTATTATTTATTTGGCACAGATTGGGTAATAGAGAGTACAAACAACAAATAACAAAACTCAAAATACCTACTCATGAAAACAGTAACCAACAACATCAAAAATTTAGTAGTAGCATTAGTTATCATTTTTAGTGTGAACCAAGCTACAGCACAGGTTAAAAATATAACCCCTGAATTTAGCAGCTTAGCGTATGCAAGTGGCAGCAAAGAGGTTTCAACAAAATCAAAAGTGGTATTGGTTTGGAACACAGCAGCTACTGAAAATGCTGTACAATTTGATATTGAGCGCTCTTTCGATATGAATAATTTTACTGCTGTAGCAATTGTTACTGAAGCTTTTACAGAAAGTAACGATGCAGCAACCTTTACTTTTAACGATGCATCAGATAATTTAACAGGTAACAATATGGCTTATTATCGTATTCGCCAGATTAATCAGGATGGAAGCAGCACCATCAGTGCTACTAAAGTAGTAAGCTTAAAGATGTAAGTGCTTATATAAGAAGACTGTTTAAAGGGTATGCTTGGCGTGCCCTTTTTTATTTTATTAAGAATACGTATTTTGGAAAAACAGGTACTACTTAACTATTCAAGAATCAATTCTGTTATTCAACTAATAAAGTGTAATTTATATATATTCGATGCTTATATGGCATAGGATTAATTGGCCGCAAAAAATTTTACTACATTGGTTTACGCCCCCGTCAGGTCTCTGACCAACGGGCATAAATTATCAAGATTTGAACAGTCCTCCCGGATAGCGGCGAGTCCCACGGCTACGCTGCAAAGCCTTTAGTGG
>Ga0163153_10007854_pt1 | contig 11318 bp, 15 predicted proteins | sample OliLakLV19MP6IB1_FD_148629 | JGI IMG/M metagenome (GOLD analysis project Ga0163153, IMG submission 148629) | Freshwater microbial mat bacterial communities from Lake Vanda, McMurdo Dry Valleys, Antarctica - Oligotrophic Lake LV.19.MP6.IB-1 | ecosystem: Environmental > Aquatic > Freshwater >... | reverse complement strand
AGATAAAGAGACAGAAACTGCAAGAATCAGTACATACGAGAGGAGGATCTAATCAAGGAACTGTTGAAGATACTCGACAAGGTTAATATCAACGAACTAGGTATGAGACAGAAGCTTGAGGATGAAATAGCTAGGTTTAACATCTTCCAAAGATCAGTGCTCGGTGCAACCGAAAAGCTTCAGACAAACAAGGAAACCGACATACGAAACTATGCGAAGTACATTCTCAAAGAGGGAGCAGTTACGGAAAAGAGAGAACTGTTGGCTAACTTAAGATCGAGAATAATTTATAAGGATAAGGTGCTGACATTGGTGGAGGAAAATTAAATACGAAAAGAGCCTCCGCGAAAAAAAATCGCGGAGGCTCAAGTATTCAAGAGAGACAAGCCCTCGAGGGTTCAAGGTTCACTGCTTCCTGGCAGCCGACAAGCCGATGACGTCGTTGCGGTAGGCGTCGTTCCAGAAGTAGACGCTGAGCCCGTCGGAAACGAAGAAGCCGACGAAGACACGGTAACCGACCGAGTCGAGATCGACGCAACGAACGTAGATCTTCTCGAACAGACGCTCCCCAGTGGCGAGGAAGTGGCCAACTATGGTGTAAACCACGATCCGAGCAGTTGGCGTTTCCTCGTCTTTCGAGAGGAGTACCTGCTGATCGTTCCACGTCTTCGAGGTCGAGTTGGCGATCGGTTCCTTGCGGACCAACTGCCAGCCGACTTCGCCCTTGTCCTTGGCGAACACTTGTTTGTCATACCAGTCCTGTGAGTAAAACAGGGTCTGGTTTTCAAGCTTGCGTGTGATACCACGGATGTCGAGAATCGACAGTGGGAAGACGGCGACGAGAACGTGTGTGTCCTTGCAGGACTTCAGCACTTCCTCGCTGAACGGAACTTCGGCCAAGTAAGCGAGCTGTTGCTTCGTGGCGTTAACCCCGAAGTGTTTGATCGCTTCCTCGATGCCGAAGAAGTTCTTGCCCATGATCTCGCGGGCGAGCTTCTGTGACGTTGACGGCTCGTAACCGCCGTTGACCATGAGTCGTGCGATGTTCGCCACGAATGCAGGGTCATTGTTGATGCGGGTCGCGACTTCTTCGGCGTTGTCGCCGATCGCTACCCATAGACGTTGATTGGCGGCATTGATGTCGCCAGCGGGGACTTGAGTCCATGCTTTCATGATGTGCTCCTTTTTCTGTTAGCCTTTTTGAAATTATCTCGAAGGCGACTGGATTTGAGCATACGATCTCAAAATTACGTCTTGCCTCAGTTTGAGACGAGCTTTTCAAGCCCTGATTTAAGGTCCAAAAAGCTCGTCTCAAGCAGTGATTTCCTATCAAAGAACTATCCACATATCATAGCAAATAAATGGCTATTTGTCAATGGTTTTGGCGATATGTCAACTATCAGCTATAATGCATCTATCTTGCTAATGTAACTTGGATTATGGTTCAAGTTCGCGGGATATCTCACCTAAGAGGCGCCGGAGTGCTAATAGTCTACGGATTATGGCAGAGTGCGATTAAGGATAGAGAGAACTTCTTGCTCGTTTCTTGTGGAGGTGTTTTACAGTTTAATTACTGGGAACTTCTCTCAAATAAAATTCAGAGATGGGAGGATATAGGCCTGCAAAGGTAGTAAACCTCGATTCTCGGTGACGCGGATGGAAACGGGCAATATCTCGAACCCAGTAGGCGAATCTGCTGATTCGTCGGACGGTAACCGTGTCAACGTCGGCAACTTCGATTCCGACGGGCTCAACGTCAACAACTGGAACGACGACAACCGCAACGACAACATCGGCTTGTCGGCTGCCAGGCAGTCATAGCTCTATCCAAGAAACTCCCACCAATAAAAGTGGGAGTTTCTGTTAACGGTCTCTCGTGGACTTTATCCAGCCTCCAAGCATCCTCCCTATTTCGTCGAGGTTTGCCTCGATAATGATATATTTCTTGGCGTCAATCGCTTTAATATCTTTCATAAGGCGAATGCAGACTCTTAGAAAATTAAGTTTAACACTTGTTTTTTCGAGGGTCGGTAGTTTCTCAGCTTTTGACTGCTGACTAGCAAAAAGAATTCCCTCAAGTACCTCGATGAGCAAGCTTTCGCACTTCTGCCAGAGCGTATATCGATCTTGCTTGGGAACAGATAATCGAAGATTATAGAAGTCCTTGTACAGATCGTAAGATTTTTTGAAAATTGGTATATCTAAGTCATTCATATGAAAATTTATAAAGATTTATACTGGTCGATAATTTCTCCTCAATCCCTATTCAGGGCTTGGGAGATATTCAAGTCCGATAAAAAGAACAAACCTGATGTTGCGGAATTTGAGCTGAATCTTGAGCAAAACATTTTTAACCTGTTCAGAGATTTGAAAAATGAAACGTACAAGCATGGGCCATACAAGGGATTTTGGATACACGATCCGAAGATCAGACGAATAAATAAAGCGATTGTCCGAGATCGAGTACTTCATCACGCTACTTTTTCTGTGCTTAATAAAATATTCGAACCAACTTTTATAAATGAATCGTACTCGTGCCGCATCAACAAAGGTACTCACAAGGGAGTGGAGAAAGTTGCGAACATGCTTCGAGAAACGAGCAAAAACAACACTCGCCAGTGCTACGCACTTAAGTGCGATGTAAGAAAATTCTTTGACTCCGTTGACCACCAAACGCTTAAAGACATTCTTAATAGGAAAATTAAGGATCAAAAGGCTTTTTCTCTTATGGAAGAAATTATTGAAAGTTACGAGAAAAGCGGAACTTGCGAGAGAGAGAGAGAGAGAGAGAGAGTAAAACGCTGCCGCTTTTTACTGCTAACACCAGCAAAGGAGTCCCTATTGGCAACCTGACTTCGCAGATTTTTGCCAACATTTATATGAACGAGTTTGATCAGTTTGTTAAGCATGGACTCCGTGTGAAAAATTATGCGCGTTACACCGACGATTTCATGATTATATCAGAAGACAAAAAATATCTCGAAGAACTATTATTCAAACTGCAGGATTTCTTGAGAGAAAGATTAAAGCTTGAATTGCATCCGAATAAAATATCCATTCGCAGATTTCACGAGGGTATAGATTTCCTTGGTTATGTAATATTTCCTCATTATATCCTTGTTCGTGCGAAAACAAAGAAGAAAATCGAGAGAAATATGAAGAAAAGAATGCAAGAATACAAGAGTGGTATTCTCAGTGAGGATAACTTGAAATCAAGTTTACATTCCTATCTTGGGGTGTTATCACATGCCAACACATATGAATTCACCCAATCATTCATCAACCAATTCTGGTTTGATATGAATGAGTAAGGCATCAAGGTCGTACCACCCACTCAGGCAAGTGGGTTGACACCGATAATAAAATGTGTTGGCGGAGACGATGGGATTCGAACCCATGAGGCTTTGACACCTACCCCCTTAGCAAGGGGGCACATTCGACCACTCTGACACGTCTCCGAAATGTCTAATGCAACTGTATCATAGATAGTTTTTATCGTATACTCTGTGCATGCATCCAATCATCAAGAGTCGTTTCGAACAATTTAGTGACGGCGTTTTTGCAATTGCAATCACCCTTCTCGCAATTGAGCTTAAGGTACCTACACTGAGCACAAATGAGATCGGAGATGCGATTCGGGAAATCAGTTCCCTATTGCCGATGATAGTAACGTTTGTTCTGTCATTTGTGACCATTGCCATCTTTTGGGTCAATCACCATCAGCTCACTCAGATGTTTGATTCAATCAAACATCGCCGCATACTCTGGGCAAATATACTCTTTCTCCTCTTTCTTACTCTAATCCCCTTTGCAACCCACGCCATAAGTGCAAATCCGTTTCATCCCTTTGCCATGCTTACCTATAGTGCCGTATTTTTTGGTGCATCGGTTTCCTTTTCTATCCTTCGATTCTTTATCCACAAAGATGCGGGCAGCCCTCGAGTTGCCATGGGTCGAAGTATGGTCGGACCACTCTTTTACCTGTTGGCCGTCATCTCGTCGTTTTACTCTGTATGGATCTGCTACTTCCTTTTGACTATCCCAGCACTCTTTTACTTTCTCCCCAGAGACCACAAGCTCCAGTAGGTGCATTTGACCAATATCTGTGCTATAGTATCCTCGTTGTAATGTCTCCTCTCGAACAGGCGCGTTGCACGATTAAGCAAGTAATTTGAAAATAGTTTCATGAATAATAAAGTATTCGTTGGCAGCCTCTCTTGGGGTACGACCAATGACACCTTATCAGCACACTTTGCGCAAGCAGGTACTGTTACAAAGGCAGATGTCCTTTTTGACAAAATGACCGGCAAGAGTAAAGGTTTCGGCTTCGTTGAATTTGCAACAGAAGCAGAAGCAGAAGCTGCTGTTGAGAAGCTCAACCAGAGCGAGCTCGACGGCCGCGCAATCTTTGTACAGATTGCTCGTCCAAAGGATCCAGATGCACCTCGCGGTGGCAATGGTGGTGGATTCGGTGGTGGAAATCGCCGATTCTAACCAAATCTACAAAAACCTCTCTCTTCGGAGAGGGGTTTTTGTATTGGGAGAATGGTAGAATACGCATACATGCTTACCCTCTCCTCTCCCGTCTCTGCTCTCATACGCCTCAAACCCCAGATCATAGACGGGTTACAAAAGCTCGGCATTCATACCGTCCAAGACCTCCTCTATCATCTACCGACGCGTTACGCAGATGAATCAATCTATACCTCGATTGCAACACTGCGTGAGGGAGAAGACGCGACGATTCGTGCACGCATTACAAAGCTTGTAGCAAAGAAGGGATGGAAGAGCAAAATGACAATGACTGAAGGGGTCGTGGAAGACGTCTCCGGCAGTATGCGCGTCGTGTGGTTCAATCAGCCGTATCTCTCCAATATGCTTCATATGGGACAAATCGTTGAACTCACGGGCAAGGTCACGATCTATCAAGACAAACCCACGATGACTAATCCTACTCTTCGTGATCACGATACGCTTCCGATCGACAGTCACGATTCTCTCTTTGCAAATGATACCGAATCAAAAGGTGCGCTCATCCCTGTCTACCCAGAAACACGGGGCGTTTCGAGTGAGTGGCTTCATCACAGCATCATGCGTGCGCTCTCTCTACTCGAAGATATTCCTGATCACATACCGGCTCCACTTTTGAAGCAGTATTCACTCCCATCCCTTAAAAATGCATTTATATACATTCACTCTCCTAAGTGTAAAGACGATGCTACCAAGGCACGCAAGCGGTTCGCCTTTGACGAAATCCTTACCATCAATCTCGCTCGCCAAAAAGAGCGTGCCGAGCTCAAAAAAAGCCAAGCATACTCTATCGACACGACTACACTGGACAAGCAATGGTTTATTGATCGCTTTCCCTTTCCACTTACTGGCGCGCAACAAACTGCACTTACACAAATCTTGCATGACTTAGAACAAGATACGCCAATGTCGCGCCTCCTTGAAGGAGATGTCGGAAGCGGCAAGACGGCAGTTGCAGCAGTGGCAACCTACGCCACCGTGATGAATCGCCCTACGAGTAACGGCAAGAAACAAACCTTTGGTAATCTCCAGGTTGCATATATGGCACCCACTGAAATCCTCGCGACCCAACATTTCGAGAGCTTCATTGAATTCTTCCGAAACTCGGGTATCTCGATAGCGCTCCTGACTGGAAGTGGCGCACGTAAGTTTCCCACCAAAGTAGCATCCTCTCGCACACCCTGGACGAGTATCTCGAAACCGCAGCTTAAGAAATGGATTAAAAATGGCGAGATTCCAATTGTGATCGGGACACATGCACTCATTCAAAAGTCGCTTGAATTTAAACACCTCGCCCTCACGATTATCGACGAACAGCACCGCTTTGGACTTGCGCAACGCAAAGGACTCGCAAAAAAAGATGCTCACTTCCCTCACCTTCTTTCGATGACGGCGACCCCCATCCCGCGCACGCTTGCGCTGACTATCTACGGGGATTTAGATCTCTCAGTGCTCGACGAATTACCCAAAGGACGCAAATGGCCCGAAACAAACATAATCCCTGTCGCAAAGCGTGAAGAAGTATACACAGCAATACGAAATCAATTAAAAATGGGTAAACAACTCTACGTCATTTGTCCCCGCATCGATACTGCCGACCCAACCAACGAAAAGGCAGTGCAGGCAAAATCAGTTACCGAGGAAGCGCGTCGTCTCGCGCAAGATGTATTTCCCGAGTACACAATCGGCACACTTCATAGCAAGATGACACCATCGGAGAAAGATACGGTCATGATGTCATTTAAGGCACAAGAGATTGATATCTTGGTTGCAACCTCAGTTGTCGAAGTGGGCGTCAACGTCCCCAACGCTACAGTCATGATTATCGAAGGCGCTGAACGGTTTGGACTCTCACAGCTCCACCAGCTTCGAGGGCGTGTCATGCGAAGTTCGGATCAACCCTACTGTTACTTGTTTACCAGTGGTGATAAGGATCGAAAAAGTGAGCGCACTGCCGAGCGCCTGACTCATTTCGTGAAGGCAAAGAGTGGGTTTGAACTCGCCGAATACGACTTACAAATGCGCGGCACCGGAGAACTCACCGGACTGAAGCAATCCGGCATCTCAGACATCGGCATGGAGGCTCTGCGAAATCCAAAACTTGTCGAGGCAGCGCGAGAGAGCGCAAAGAAACTCATCGAAGAAGATTCAGCGCTTGCTCACTACCCGCTTCTCTTGGATCGCGTGCTTATATTTCAGAAGATCCATTTAGAATAATGTCCGCCCGCATGGACTTGAACCATGGGCCACCGAGGTATAAGCTCGGCGCTCTACCAACTGAGCTACAGGCGGATATATGCCAATTCTATACGGCTTCTACAAATTGTGCAAAAAAACCACACCTGTTTGAGGTGTGGGTAAATACGGTACTTTTTTAATTATTCATCGCGGTCATGAAACTTTTTTTATGTAGTGTTCGATTGCAACAAAGACTACAAATACTCCAACAAGGTACATTATGTTCGCAATCAGAAATACCGGCCCAGAAGAATCCCCAAACACTCCGTATTCAACTGCTCCCCATGTCGACAGCAAAATAGGGATCACAAGTAGCACAAGTGCAAGGATATACCTTTCTTCTTTATCTGCTCCTTGTTTGTAGTGGTAATCTATTTTTGTCCTATGATTCCAATATAGAACACATAGTGCAAACACTAGCGTCTCCACAACCAATACCTTAACTATTGGTCTGATAGAGGAGTACTCAGAGTCAAACTCTTGCGCAATACTGCTCGAAACTAGTGCTGCACAAAATACAGTACTAAAAAAAATCATGTGTAAATGTTTTTTAATTTACATCTATTATGCTTTATATTTAAGTATTGTCAATATAAGTCACAAATGCTCAGATCTCTGCTACACTATTTATATGAATGATTTTGTAGCAAAGAAACTAGGAGAAGTACTCGCATTTACCAACGTCGGCAACGACACACTCACTCGTGGCAGAGCTGCCCTTGTAGTATCCCTTGGAGAAGAGAAAGTTGCAGATATGGAAGACAAAAATCGCATCCATGGCGAAGCAGTGATCAAGATCGCGACTGAGCACAAGATGATCGACACGACACTTGCGAAGGCCGAAAAGACTGAGGCGAAACTTAAGTCAATGCGTGACTTGTACGTTGGCGACCAGTGGGACAATGCGACCGAACTTCTCGAATGGAGTGGCTTCTTTGAAGGAGCTGCGATCGTGCACTGGGCTCTGGTCAAAGGCTGCGCACAAACTCTCAATGCAGAAGATCTCCTACTACTCTCTGAAGAAGCAATCAACTGGCATTACGAAAGCCTCGAGATTTCCGAAGGTGAACTCGAACAAGTGGGAGCGGATAAGGCGCAAGCATAATAAAACCCCCAGAATTTCTAGGGGTTTTATTATGGATTGAAACGTTTAGTAATAAGCATTGAAGTATCAAACGGTGTGAGTTCTTGGGGTATGAACTGTTTCGAAAGCTCACTCACTGCTTCAGTATGCGTGATTGCTTTTGTGTTTGGATCAATCGAGAGTGTCGCGACCATGCCTCGCATCGTGTGTGGTGAGAAGTATTGGTCAAAAATAAAGTTTCCAAGACTATAATAAATAAGCTTTCCGTTATATTTTTCTACCTTCTCCATTACATGTGGATGATGCCCGACAACGACATCTGCCCCTGCGTCTACTACAGCATGCGCAATCTTTTGCTGTCGTGCATTTACTGGGGAGTATTCATTTCCCCAATGAAACGACACCACGAGTACATCTACTTGTTGCTTTGCAAGAGTGACAATCTCGGAAAGATTTGGATCTGACGCAAGAAGCACTCCTGGTCTTCTCTGCGTTGCCGCAAGCCAGTCAGGTCCGACATCAGTGGCACCGAGAAATCCTACCTTTGTACCGCGTACTGATATGATGCGCGGCGCAGTAACGTCTTTGTAATTTATCCCTGCACCAGTGTAGCTGAGTGAACGATCGGTGAGATTTTGGAGTGTCGTAGTGAAACCCTTCAGTGAATAATCCCCGACGTGATTATTTGCAAATGAAACGACATCTACTCCTGCAGTGCGAAGTGCGTCGAGAGCAGACGGATTCATACGAAATGAAAATCTGCTTCCCGTACGAGTACTTATCTCTTCTGTTGCCGTACCTTCGAGATTTACAAAAGCAATGTCTGCATCACGCAAGTATGACGTATTCACAAAGAGTGAACTATAGTCTCCTGCAAAATTTTTCTCCACACTCCTGCGCACCCCACGATCCATCATGACGTCCCCTACGAGTACTAGTGAGATTGGTTTCTGATCGGGAAGGACGACTAAGGTTCCCTCTTGTACAAAAGGGAACTTCGAGAGAACGCGAGTACGCACTGAGGGAGTTACGGCAATAAAGATAGCGCCGATCAGTACAAGTGCAACTATGTATCGGTACATACGCTACGACTGAATCTTTTTAAGTGCGATGCCGTGTGCAGAAATAATCGCTTCGTACTCTGCTTGTTCAAGTGTTTCAACTTCGATAAGTTTTTTGGCGATGATATCAAGCACGGCGCGATGAGTGATGAGTACTTCAGTTGCCCGTGCAAGGCCTTCATCAAGAATCTTTTTTACTTCCTGTCCTACAATACGCGCTGATTCGTGATCCGGCTTTTCTCGATCAAACTGCTCGCCAAACACACCCCTGCCCCCATCTGTCTCAAGCGCTACTGGTCCCACGACATCACTCATACCCCAGCGGGTTACCATTGCACGCGCAAGTCCTGTCGCGACCTGTAGATCATTTGATGGACCAGTCGTCGTATCTCCAAAGACGAGTTTCTCTGCAGCAAATCCTCCCATCGACATCGCAATATCATCAAGATACTCTTTTTTTGCATGGAGTTTTTTTTCTTCGAGTTCGATTTTCATGGTATATCCACCTGCGCGACCTCTCGCAACAATCGATATCTTGTGCACAGGATCCGCATCAGGAAGCACTGATGCGACAAGTGCGTGCCCTGCTTCGTGGTATGCAGTGATTTCTTTTTCTCTTTTGGTAAACAAATGACTCTTGCGTTCTGGTCCCATCATAACCTTTTCGATACTGCGGATTAGATCAAACTGCGAAATCTTTTTACGGTTTTCACGCGCTGCAAGTATGGCTCCTTCGTTCATGAGTGAATACAAATCTGCTCCACTAAATCCTGGCGTTCGTTCGGCAACTACCTTCAAGTTTACGTCTTCGCCAAATGGTTTTTTAGTAGAGTGTACTTCGAGAATCTCTTCACGATCCCGTCTATCAGGGAGATCGAGCATCACTCGTCTGTCAAAGCGTCCGGGGCGAAGGAGGGCTGGGTCAAGGACATCACTTCGATTTGTTGCAGCCATGATGATCACCTTGTCATTGGGCTCAAATCCATCCATCTCCACAAGAATCTGGTTGAGTGTCTGCTCACGTTCATCGTTGCCTCCTCCATAACCTCCACCTCGCACGCGCCCGACAGCATCTATCTCGTCAATAAAGATGATCGCAGGTGAGGCGCGTTTTGCCATCTTGAAAAGATCGCGCACTCGAGATGCCCCTACACCGACAAACATTTCGACAAATTCACTTCCTGAAAGGTGAAAAAATGGCACATTTGCTTCTCCTGCAACAGCTCGTGCAAGAAGGGTTTTTCCCGTACCGGGACTCCCGGTGAGAAGTACTCCTTTGGGGATCCGTGCACCGATATCAAGGAACTTCTTTGGATTTTTCAAGAAATCCACGATCTCTTTGAGTTCCTCTTTCGCCTCTCGGGCACCTGCGACGTCTTTGAATGTAACCTTATTGTTTGTGTCCGACGGATCGGTCACGCGCGCCTTAGATTGCCCAAACGTAAACGCCTGCATCCCTGCACCTTTTGCTTGGCGAGATATCATCCAAAAGAAAAAGATAATAAGTACTACCGGCAATACGATCGGTAGTATGTTGAGTAAGAAAAATCCAAATCCAGACTGAGACACTACTTCAATATCAACCTTGGCGAGCGCTTCAGGGGTCACCCCATAGGAGGCAAGTGTCTCAGTAAGGGCGGCATCAGATTCCTTTTTAGATGTAACGATTGATTCGTCATTTTTGGTAAGTGTGAGACTTTCTCCTTCGATACTAATCGACTTCACCTCTCCACTACTTACAAGTCGCGCAACCTCTGAGAGCCCGACGGTTTCTGGTTTGGCCCCACCAAATCCACTCACGAACGAGTACGCTCCAATAAAAAGGGCGAAAACAAGGATGACAGAGACGATATATGAGCTAATTGAGCGCTTCGATGGTTTTGGGGTTTGGATAGGTTCTTTGGCAGGCATGGATGCATTATACACAAAAACACTCAAATATAGAGAACTAAAAAAACCCCCAAATGGAGGCTTTTATGATGCGCAATGAGATTATTCCTGTGTGGGATAATTTTTTACTATAGATTTAGTGAGATCATTGAACAAAAAAATTTCACTTAGGCCGGGTAGATTTTTGGGTTTAATCGTCCTAATCAGATGATCTCCATGTCCTACCCCACTGACACGAAAGGTTGTACTCACCTTTTCTTTTGTTTGTGTATTAATAAACAAAAAGAAGATTTTGTACGGCGACCACTTCCGTAAGATTTTGTGCTCAATCGCCAATACATGTTGGCCCACTAGTGTACTTTCTAGGTTTGAAATAGAAGATATGCTTTTCATACGTTCAAGTTTTAAATTTTCTTTATTATATACTATATATAAAATATGTCAATTCCTTCCTATTTCGTGATACTATTATAGGTATGGAATATCTCCGTAACAAAAAAGTGTCTTTTGACTAC
>Ga0163153_10007853_pt1 | contig 11319 bp, 9 predicted proteins | sample OliLakLV19MP6IB1_FD_148629 | JGI IMG/M metagenome (GOLD analysis project Ga0163153, IMG submission 148629) | Freshwater microbial mat bacterial communities from Lake Vanda, McMurdo Dry Valleys, Antarctica - Oligotrophic Lake LV.19.MP6.IB-1 | ecosystem: Environmental > Aquatic > Freshwater > Lake... | reverse complement strand
GTGTATAAAAGGGGCGTAGCCCCGACACCGTTTATAGAACAATATTTTGCGTGTTTTATGGAGGGGCGTAGCCCCGGCACGATTTGTCAGGGGTGCCGCCACTACGTGGCTCGTTCACACACCCGATTTTTCTATAAACGGTGTCGCCACTACGTGGCTAAAACCCTTAAGTCAACGACATTGCCCTTTAGGGGTAGGGGGTGTAACCAGCCAGTTGACACAGATTTTTGAACACTCCCGGTGACTGGTGGGCCTAGTCACCAATCACCAATAAACCAATCACCAATCACCAATTAGTTTGGCAGACCCTGTGGCGCCCCCTTAGCTGGAATACCGGGCATATAAGGCTTAAACTTAGTTTCGAGTTCTTGAAAAAGGGCGTTGTCATCCATATTGGCGGCCATTTTCAACAGGTTTTGAACCGTTGAACTGGTGTAATCGCTGTCCTGTTTGTACCCTTTTTTGAATTCAGGATCGAGCGTGTCGTAGAAGCGGAACTGCTGCTCCATTTGATCCGCTATTTCACGGATTTTTGCCGCTGCTTTCGCTTTTTCACCTGAGAGCGCATAGATGTCAGTCATAAAGGCTGTGAACTGGTCGTAAGGGAAGTTCATCTGTGGGAACACCTCAAAATACTTGTCCACGAGGGCAGTTGCTTTATCTTTTTTGCCTTCTACCACCAACTGGCGGGCAAGGCGGATAATACTGACACGCATGGTCTGGAGACTTGGCATATAAGAACGGTCTACAAAAGAACGCTGCTTGTCAAAGTTGCCCCATTTCCATTTTTCCATAATGTTCTGGAACATCACGTCGCTGCTTACTCCGCCTGAGCCAATAATGCCGTATGCGTCCATCGAACTTTTGACCTTTTTCGGTACGATTTGCAGACCCAAGCCCTCCAGTTGAAGGTAATCCTCAAAGCCGAGCAATTTATCTTCGCGACAAGTCACAGCCCAATAGATGGGGCGCTTGCCGATGTTGGATGCAATAATATCGAGCATTGCCAACTCATCTTTGATAATGTACTTTTTGTCTTTGCCAAGGTCAATATGCAAGGTGTCCACTAGCGTAGAGTCAGGTGCGGGCACCAGTTTGTTGTCAACAAACCATTGCTTGTTGACAGGGATATACATCTTGCGCGTAGGCAAATAGGAGTCAAATGCACGACCTCCCCCAGATTCCTGCTTGTGTTCCTCCGAGATGAATTTCAGAACTTGTCGGATGTCTTGCTCCTGTTCTCCACGAGGGGCGTAGAAAGGGGTCTGAACCCGCTTGAAACCGCGCAGTTGTTCGCGCGGAATGCTCATTTCAATAGCGGGAGAATCATTTATTGCTCTGCGGAGTTGATCAATATACCAGTCCACTGCAATAAGCGAGAGGTTGACCACCCGCACGTCGGTGCGGATGCCCTCTACTTCTTGGCAATACCAGAGCGGATAGGTATCGTTGTCGCCGTATGAGAAAATGATTGCATTTGGTGCACAGGAATTAAGGAAATTGCTGGCGTAGTCGCGGCTGGCAAAGTGGTGAGAACGGCTGTGGTCGTCCCAGTTTTGGGTTACCATTAGCAGCGGAGCAGTTAGTGAAAGCACAATTGCCAGGGGAGCTGCTGCACCTTTGAGGCTGTTGTTCAGCATGTCCCAGATCGCTACAACGCTCAGGCCGATCCAAATACAAAAGGTGAAAAACGAACCTGCCAATACATAGTCGCGCTCACGCGGTTCATTGGGCGGCTGATTGGAATACACTATAATGCCGATGCCCGTGATGATAAATAAGGCCATAATGGCTGCAAAATCGCGCGGACGCTTGCGGTAATGGAAGAACATCCCAAAAAGCCCGAGCAAGAATGGTATCATGTAATAGGTGTTCCGTCCTTGGTTGTTTTTTTGGAACTCTGGCAAAGCCTCTTGATTCCCGATGCGCCCAGCGTCAATCGCGTCAATGCCGGTGATCCAGTTTCCAGATGTTGGGTCCCAGGCATAATATCCCTGCTCTCCATTTTGGCGACCGGAGAAGTTCCACATGAAATAGCGCCAATACATCCAACCAAATTGGTATTTGTAGAAAAACTCGAGGTTATCGCCAAAAGTTGGGGTTCCGGTAGGCTTGTCAATCCAGCGCCGGTAAAGCGCCGGGCGGCCTTGCGAGTAATCGCCCATGCGAGGGAACAAGGTCTTGTCCTTGTTAGAATATTCGTAGTCCACTTTTTCGTCCACGATTGCATAGCGGTCGCCCACACGCCCATAGCGTTCTTCGGAATCAATGCCAGTAGGTTGAGCATCAAAGTGTGGGCCGCGGACGAGCGGGCGCTCACCATACTGCTCACGGTTGAGGTATGGGAGCAATCGCATCGGGTCCGAAGGGTTGTTCATATTGATGGGCGTGTTTGCGTTGGCACGTACTATGACTGTTCCGTAAGCAAAATAGGCAACCACCACTACGCCCATGGCCACTACAATGCGCTGCAAAAGCCCATTTTTCGTGCGTTGTGCATGACGAAGGCCTAACCAGATAGCGCCACCAAAAATCAATAGCACCGGAATGATGCCTGAATAAAAGGGCGCACTAAAGTTGTTCACCATTTTTTTGTCAAAAAACGCCCACAACGTCGGGATGCCTGCAATGATGATCTTTTGAATGGCTATGATGAACACACCGCCTACCGAGGCGGCTATTAAAGTGCCAAATACTGTCGGATTTTTTGATTTTTTGAAATAATAGAACATTGCCAGCGCCGGGAAGGTCAGAAGGCTCAACAAGTGAACACCCATGGAAAGCGCTACGGAGTAAAATGCGAAGACAAGCCAACGGTCTGCTTCCGCTTTGTCGGGCAAATTGTACCATTTCAATGTGGCCCACAGCGTCATGGCTGTGAAGAAGGTAGACATGGCATATACTTCGCCTTCCACTGCCGAAAACCAGATGGAGGAAGTGAATGCGGTGCAAAGCCCGGCAACCACACCGGCACCTACTGCGGCAATAGCCTGACCGCCAACAGGATCGGTATCGCGCCCCACCAGAATCAAGCGGGCGAGTATGCTCGTGCTCCAGCAAACAAACAACCCCGTAAAGGCTGTACAAACGGCGGAAAGCAGGTTAACGGAATATGCGATGTTCGCGGGGTCGCTTGAAAGCAGGCTACCTATCCAGGCAAACAAACGGCCTACCAACAGGAATATCGGCGCGCCTGGCGGGTGAACTACTTGAAGTTTGTAAGCGCCAGCGATGAATTCGCCGCAGTCCCAAAGGCTGCCGGTTGGTTCCGCCGCGAGGCCAAGTACGACTGCTGCAATGCCAAAAGTGATCCAGCCTGCAAGGTTGTTGAGCGTTTTGAAGGAAAAATTCATGTTTTCGTTGTGTGTGAAAGCAAAGCGGTTGAGCAAATCCGCCCTTCGGCTTCGAGCCGTTGGACGGATGAGAACCGACTGGTGGGTTTGCAAAGACCGCGCAAAACTATAAAAGTCCGCTCAAGTGGGGTTTGCTTTTGAAAAACAAAAAGCGGTCGGGCGACAAAAAGCCGCCCGACCGCTCGGGAAAGACAGGGGAATGTCTGTCTTAAATATGCGCCTCAATCTTGTCTTGCAAGAATTTTTTGGTCTGTGCGCCCACTACTTTGTCCACCAGTTCGCCATTTTTGAAAAACAGAAAGGTGGGGATGCCGCGCACGTTGTGGTTGGAAGGTACCTCTGGGTTGTCGTCAACGTTGAGTTTTCCGACCACTGCTTTGCCGGCGTATTCTTTAGAAAGTTCTTCTATCACCGGGGTCATCATGCGGCAAGGGCCGCACCATTCTGCCCAGAGGTCAATCACGGTGAGTTTATCGCTTTCGAGCACGTCAGTTTTGAAGCTCGCGTCTGTGAATTCTTGTGCCATTTTTAAAAAACTATTTTGTTGTGCAAATTTGAAATTCGGTGTAGAAACGCCGATTTGTAAAATTGGTTGCAAAGGTAAGACGCAGAAGGGAGGCCAGATCAGGTTTTGTTTTGAAAATGTCCGGGGGAGAACAATCCAAGATTTAATAAAAAGAGAAAATAACCCGCAAAACCATGCCTGTTGGCAGATAAACAGGAGAACTGGAAAATACAAAACCAATACTCACATCCCTAAACCAGCAAACCATTCCTGCAGTTGCCCAATGAACATTGGCACCAGTGCCGGTTCAAAAAGAATGGGGAAGAAAAAACCAAAAATTGCCCCGTAGTAGTGCGCCGTGTGGTCAATATTGTCACGGCCTTTTTTAGCTTCGTAGGCGCTAAACCAAAGATACAGTATGCCAAATAGGAAGCCAGGGATACCGATCGGAATAAAAAAGAGGTAGATTTTGCTGGTCGGATAAATCAAAATGGAGGCGAACAACACTGCTGCCACCGCGCCCGAAGCACCAATACTGGCAAAGCCTGGCGACTCGCGGTATTTGAAAAAAGTAGCAGAAGATGCCGCCACAATGGCAATCAGGTAAAACAACAAATAGATGATGCGACCGAAATCTTCAAAAACAATTGTAAACCATTCCTCCACATATCTGCCGAAGAAATAGAGGGTAATCATGTTGAAAGCAAGGTGCATCACATCGCCATGAAGGAATCCGCTGGTGAGCCACCGATAGTATTCACCGTTTTTAACTTCCTCATGTGGCCAGTGCTTCAATTTGTAGGTCCAATAGGGATTGTTGAAGGCCATGAGCGAAATCAGGCAGGTAAATCCGATAATGATGTAGTTGATTTCTATGATGTTACTCATTATGATAAGGTTCGTTGCGATGTATGGTCATCGCGCGGTAGAGTTGTTCAAGGCAAAAAAGCCGCGCCATTTGGTGGCTGAAAGTGAGTTTGGAAAGTGCAAGCGATTCGTTGGATCGGGCGTAAACATCGGGCGAAAAACCGAAAGCTCCACCAATGAGGAACACCATTTTTCTCCGCGAATCGCCAAGCCGCCGCTCAAGCCAGCGCGAGAGTTCCATCGAACTAAACTCCTGACCCTGTTCGTCGAGCAACACGAGCCAATCGTCCGTGGCGAGTTTGGAAAGGACCATCTTCCCTTCTTCTTTTTTAATCAATTGGCTGTCAATGGTTTTTACTTTCACGTCGGGCAAAACGAATAGGCTGAACGGCAGGTAGTTTTTCAGCCTTTTTTCAAAGATTTCGATGCCCGCTTCCAGGTATTTCTCGTTGGTCTTGCCGATGACCCAAAGTTCGATTTTCATTTTTACGTGGATTTGGTAAGGTGTTGATTTGGTTATTTGGGGATTTGGTTATTTGTTCGGCTCCGCGTTTAGTCACTCGAGCGCGGAGCCGAACAAATCCCCAAATCCCCAAATCCCCAAATCCCCAAATCCCCAATCAAACATGTTTCCCCCCTGTCCAGGCATGTGCCCCCAAAAATTGTTGGCCGCTTTCTTGAGCGGGTGTTTCGAGTGGTGTGCCCATGCTGTCGTTCCATCGGTTGAGAAAGCCAAAAAGGGCAATCACACCCAGGATTTCTACGATTTCGCCTTCGTCCCAGTGTTGGCGGAGATTTTCGGAAAGGGTTTCGTCCACGCTGTTCGGAACTGCGGAGGCAGCTACTGCAAAATCAAGCGCGGCGCGTTCAGCCTCCGAAAACGCAGGATGGCTGCGGTAATCCCAAATGTGCAGGAGTTGCTCCTGCTCGGCACCGTATCGCTCGGCAGCACGGATGGTGTGGGCTTGTTGCTCCTGCTCGGCACCGTATCGCTCGGCAGCACGGATGGTGTGGGCTTGGCAATATTGGCAACCGGCCGTTAAAGAGGAAAGGTAGCCGATGAGGCGCTTAAAATCGCTGGTTACGCGGCCACGGTTCTGCATTACTGCCATGTTCAGCCCGATGAAGGCTTTGGCAATAGCGGGTCGGCGCTGCATGGTTAGCACCGAATTGGGGCAGAACCCCAAAGTTTCGTTGAAAAACTTTGCCAATTCGGTCACTTCGGAGTCGTGGTCGGGGGGCAGGGGTGGGATGAGTGGCATTTTTTTGTTGATTTGGTTACAGTGTTGATTTGGTTATTTGGGGATTTGGTTATTTGGGGATTCGAGTGCCCAAACTCGGAGCCAACAAATCCCCAAATCCCCAAATAACCAAATCAACATTAGTTCGGCAACACCAGTTCAAACTCCACCCTCCTATTCTGTGTGCGCCCGTTGGCGGTCTTATTGTCGGCTACGGGTTTGGTTTCCCCAAATCCTTTTGCAAGGAAACGGGTTTTGGCGATGCCTTTTGCGGTCAAGAAATCAGCGCATGATTGAGCGCGTTTTTCAGAAAGCAGCATGTTTGCTTCGTCTTTTCCTTGACTGTCTGTATGCCCTTCAATGCGCAAATTGTAATAGGGGTAACGTGTCAGGATGTCGGCGATGTCTGTCAGGATTTTGCTCGATTCTGACTTCAAAACTGCCTTTCCAGTCTCGAATTTAACTGCTTTTACAGCCAATTCGAGTTTTTCCCGGTCTTTCTTTTCAATGACGGGGCAGCCACGGTTCTCTTTCGGGCCAGAGGTGTTGGGACATGGGTCGAGTTTGTCTTCCACACCATCGACCATCTTTGTCGCTGTCTGGGCACCCATTGAATTCCACTTTCCCTTTTACGAGCAAACAGGCATCGAGTTTGTCTTCGATACTGTCGCCGTCAGTATCCCGCGCAGGGCAACCGTAATAGTATTCAGCAGGGCCTTTTTCTGTGGGACAGGCATCGAGTTTGTCTTCGATACCGTCGCCGTCGGTGTCTGGGCAACCGTTGAATTGAGCAATGCCCGCCACCGTTTTGCATGAGTCAGCCCGGTCCTCGATGCCATCGCTGTCTGTATCGGGGCAGCCCTGGAATTGGGCAAGACCTGCCACAGTCGGGCACTGGTCGTCAACATCGGGGACCCCATCCTCGTCGGCATCTTTTACCGGGCAGCCTGCTAAGGCGCGGATGCCTGTTTTGTGTGGGCAATCATCTTCACGGTCGGCAACACCATCGTGGTCAACATCGGGGCATCCGTTGGTGCCAGCTGAGCCGGGGATATCTGGGCATTTATCTTTTTTGTCTTTAACACCGTCCCGATCCCGGTCGTTCGCGCCGAGCCGGAATCCGAGTGTTAGGCCTCCAAACCAGAACCAGTCCCACGCTTCCGGGTTACCTGCTAAGCTAATGCCATCAAGATAGTCCGTAAACGGAAGGTTGGCGCTCAATTCCGCTCCCAACACCAACCTTGGCGCAATATCAAAATGAACGCCTCCGCCGACGGACAAGGAAGGGGTGATTCTCAGGCTTTTGGCCTTGCTCAGGTCCTCGTTTATTTCAAGGGGTTGTTGAGCAGCCTCCAGCCTGGGGTATTTCATCTTTGCCTTTGCAGCAATTGCCAATCCGCCTCCTCCGACAAAAATATAAGGCGATAAGGAGCGCTTAAATCCGTTGACAAGCGCGTATTGGGTATGCTTGTTGATGGTGTAAACACTGGTATCAATGCTTCTTCGGAATCTCCACTTACCAAAAACATCCCATTCAACGCGCAAGGAGACTTCGGTCATAAAGGTTTCGAATGAAAAAGCTCGCTCTTCTCGCCACTCAGGGGAGCTGTAGAAACGGTCGTCGTCTTTCAATTGGCTTACAAGCAGATTGCCTCGAATGGCGAAATTAGGGGAGAGGTGCTTGCGATAGAATATCCCAGTAGAGGGTGAAAGGTTGTTTTTAGTGTCAAAGTCATTGTCACTGGCAATGTCTCCATTACACCTCGACATGCCGAAGATCAACCCAAACTCCGCCATTTTTTCAAAATAGTGGGCTGTGTCGGCGAAATTCAGGGTTTCAGCGGAAGGAATAAGTAAGCCTGGTGTTTTTTGGGCACTTGAAACCCCAACAATCACAAAGGCAAAAAGGGTAAAGGCGAGTATCTTGCACATAAAAGGATGATTAGAAATGATTTCGGGGGGAGGAAATTCTTTGCAAAAGTAGCAAGCCCTTTGACATAGCACGAAAGGCTTATGTACTTTCATTGCTGTCGCTAGCGTTGCCGGGCAAACTGAAAATATTAAACAAGCATCTTCTATGCCAATAATTCAAAATCAACAACCAGTGTCTTTTGGGAAAACAGAACTGGCCACGCTGGGTGGCGGCTGCTTCTGGTGCGTGGAGGCCATTTATCAAGACCTTCTAGGTGTGCTCAAAGTGGAAAGTGGCTATTCAGGGGGCAAGTCTGACAATCCGACTTATCGGGAGATTTGTACTGGGCTTAGCGGTCACGCAGAGGTGATTCAGATCACTTTTGACCCGGCCATCGCGACGTTCCAGGAAATTTTGCATATCTTTTTTACGGTGCACGATCCCACGACGCTCAACCGGCAGGGTAATGACACAGGCACGCAGTACCGTTCGGTAATTTTTTACCATTCTGAGGCCCAAAAGGCAGCAGCACAAGTGGTCATGAAAGATGCCCAAGAAGCGTGGGACGACCCAATTGTGACAGAAATTGCTGCTTTCGAAAAATTTTTCAAGGCGGAAGATTACCACCAGAATTATTACAAAGACAATCCCAATCAAGGATATTGTTCGTTCATCATCGCCCCGAAAGTGAGGAAGTTTAGGGAAAAATATAAGGACAAATTGAAGGGGTGATTGGTTTATTGGTGATGTCTGTGCCTAAAATAGGTTGACCTAAAAAGTCAACCAAGAATGTCAAACAAGGGCGACAAAAAGTTTCAAGCGGAGTCGAAATACAATCGTTATTTCAGCGAGTCATTTCGGCGCGAGAAGGCAAAAGCGAGGTCAAATGATTGCCCTATATCTGCTCACAGGGATCACCAAACAAGGCCTTTTGCAAGCACTTCGACGCTTGGAGGAAGAATGGGCAAAAGAGCCCCTCTATATTGGATTGATTGCCGAGGTTCGAGAAATACACCCTGGGATGGGGCTTCGAACAATATACGAGCAGTTTGAGCCAGTTGACATCGGTCGGGATGCCTTCATCGCTCTTGGGATTCGGGAAGGGTTCCGCCTTAGGGCGCCAGAAAACCCGCAGATAACAACACGGGCCATCAAAAATCGCCGCTATCCTAATCTTTTGGAGGGCAAGCGATTTACAGATGTAAACCAGTTGTGGTCGAGCGATCTTTTCTATTTCCCCTTTCTTGGCCGACACTATTATGGGGTGCTGATCATGGATGTCTATTCGCGTCGGATTGTGGGGTGGTCAATGGCCGACAATATGAGGGCTGAAAACAATATGCGTGCCCTCCAACGAGCTTTGACCATTAGAGGCGTATCGAACTATGGTGGGCAACTCATTCACCATTCTGATCGCGGAAGCCAGTATGTCAGCGATGAGTATACCGAAACCCTCCTGAGACAGGGCATTCGGATCAATATGTGTCGTGAAGTGCTGGAAAACGCACATATCGAACGCTTAAACGGGACAATCAAAAATGTATATCTAAACCGTTGGGCTATCCAGACAGAACCTCAACTTTTTGAACGTATGGAAATGGCTGTCAACAACTACAACAACCGAAAACACCATACACTTAAGATGACTCCCATTCAATTTGAAACTTATGTGTATGAACGAGCCACGTAGTGGCGGCACCCCTGACAAATCGTGCCGGGGCTACGCCCCTCCATAAAACACGCAAAATATTGTTCTATAAACGGTGTCGGGGCTACGCCCCTTTTATACAAACAAATCCTTAAGTCAACGATATTGCCCTTTAGGGGTAGGGGTTGTAACCAGCAGTTGACACAGTTTTATGAATACTCCCTCAAAGAACTTTCTGAAGATAAAAAACCCAGAATGGAAATCTTTATCTATAAACAAAATGTTTAAAACCCATTCCAATTACAACTCAATTTTGAAACCAAGGCTGAGTTGTAATTTATTCTAATCGGTCAACCTATTTTAGGCACAGACATATCACCAATCACCAATCACCAATCACCAACCACCAATCACCAATCACCAATCACCAAAAACCAATAAACCAATCACTATCTCACCAGCGTCACCGATCCGCTCTTCCATTCCGTCTCTCCATCTTTGAAAAGGATTTGGGCTTGCCAGGTAAACACTGCGGGGTTGGCGGGTTGGCCATTCACTTTGCCGTTCCAGGCTGAGAAGCTGCCGTTTGGCAAAAAATCCGTGCGCTCGTGTACGATGCTTCCCCAGCGGTTCACAACCCGAAACAATTGGATGCGCACTACATCTTCTCCGCCAAATATGTTGAAAAACTCGTTTCCATTATCGCCAGAACCTGGATTGAACACGTTGGGAACGTACACATAACGCTCCTTGCTTACCGTAACCGTTCGGTCGTCCACAGCTTTGCAGCCGCTCGAATCAAGGGCCGTCACCGTATAGTGGAAGGAGTAGGTTGGATGGTATTCGCAAGTATCGCAGATCATTGGCAGCAATTCAAGGGGTTTTACTAAAACCTGCGCCATCCGGTCAGGCTCATTGAGAGAATTGTGCGACCAAAGTTGAATGTTTTGCCCCAGATGAATCGAAGTATCAAGACCCAAATCCATCAAAAATTCATTCGGCTGACTGAGCATGAAACTTGTGTCTGAATGGCAGCCGTCAGCACTTTCAATGCTGAGCGTGTGCTGGCCTGGACCAAGGTAACGGAACGTTTGTGCGTACACAAATGGCTCACCATCAAGTGAAAAGACATAGGGTGAACGCCCTCCTACCACAGCGGCTGCATTGACCTCACCGTCCTCGAACCCGTAACAAGTAATGTTGCGCAAACGCAAATCTGTAATGTGCGGAGTGTCGGGTGTGCGGAGTGTCGGGTTCAGCTACCCGAACCCCTAAAGTGGAGGAGCAGCCGTTTTGCCCATTGATCACCAATAGGGTGTAGGTTCCGGTTTGGTCCACTTTCGGATGGAGTGTATTTTGCCCCGAAACAATATTTCCGATGCTGTCTGCCGTCCAGGCAAAACTAAACCCGACGGAAGCCGATACCTGCGCCTCCAGCTCGGCGGGCAGACCCGAACAAGTAAGGTGTTGCAAGGTGTCAGCCACAATCGTCGGTCGGTAGGATTGATCCAAAATTTCTATTGTAAGCGACGCACTGCACGGAACAGTTTGATTGCAGGAATTAGCGGCCCTAACACAAATCTGTCCTCCTAAATCACCGAGTGTAATATTCACCTCATTGCCACCTGCGCCCAGCACGGTCACGGGGAGCGGCATCGTGTCAATCATCGCTCCCGGAGGTCCCGACCAGATGTAAGCTCCTGCCCCAAAAACAGGCGGTATGGAAAAAGGCATGGTTGCGCCGGGGCACATTTTTAAAGGCCCTGTCAGTTGGCCGACCGGACCCAGTGGCG
>Ga0163153_10007852_pt1 | contig 11320 bp, 7 predicted proteins | sample OliLakLV19MP6IB1_FD_148629 | JGI IMG/M metagenome (GOLD analysis project Ga0163153, IMG submission 148629) | Freshwater microbial mat bacterial communities from Lake Vanda, McMurdo Dry Valleys, Antarctica - Oligotrophic Lake LV.19.MP6.IB-1 | ecosystem: Environmental > Aquatic > Freshwater > Lake... | reverse complement strand
CGCCAAACCAATCGCCGTAGAGCGTATAGTTGCGCCAGTACCACCAACCGGCTACCAGCAGAGCGGGCAAGACAACCGGCAGCGCCACCTGCAAGGGGATGCGCCAATCGCGCCGTTGCGCGGCAATAATCAAGGTCGCCACCCCCACCAAAGGCAATAGCCCCAATCCTTGTAATTTGCTCAACGCCGCGATGCCTACCAGTAGACCCAGCACCACCCATTCCTGTAGCGCAATCTCTTGCTTGCCGGCTTTGCGCACCAGGCGTGCCAACCAGTAGAGAGTGGCCGTGCTGGCGGCAATTACCATGCTGTCATTAGAACAGGCCGCGCTGATAAAGGTAAACTGCGGGATGGCCGCCACCCAGAGCACAGTCAGGAGAGGCAAGGAAAAGGGCCAAGCCTGCGTTTGTTGCCCGATGTCCGCAAAGGCTAATTGCGCCGTACGATAGAGTAGCCACAAAGTTAGGCAACCCAGCGCCAGTGACAGCCAACGGCTAAGATGTAAGGCAAGGTTTGCTGCGTGGAGCGGTCGCGCCGCTGCACTGTAGAGCATAAAATTCTTGTTGCCAGGGAAGAGTGGATCACCAATATTCGCGCGTGGATTGGGGATGGCAAGCTGGTCAAAGTCACCCTGGTCGATAGCGGCAGTCAGCCGGCCGGCCAGCAGATAGTAGAGCGGCGCCTGACTTCCCTCGTGTGACCAGAGTTCTTTTACGGCGGGATTTTGTATGGGTAGGCCATTCCCCTGCGCTAGGTGACGGACAAAGGCATAGTGGTAAAGTTCATCCGGCGTTTCAAATGGAGGCGTCGCCAGACTATACCAAAGCCCAATCCCCAGAAAAAGCCCAAGGATGGCAAGAAGCCAAAGCCGCTCCACGGCCTGGTTTTGGAGAGTCACACCTATCTCTTCTGCTGAATGTCGCACACTTGGCGACTTGATTGTCACGTCCATAGCGCTACATTATGCACCGAGGAAAGCTTCTGTGCAAAGATCGGTTTACGTGGTAGGGGCGCGGATAGAGGTAACGCGGATATAGGATACTAGTGACCTACCGTACGGAACGGGACACGGGATTAAAATCCCGCCTAACAGCGAAAAGTCGCCTCAGCGACTCAGAGAATGCATCAGCGCCTGAGGGCGCTTCTCGGTGTTAGAGCGGAATTTTAATCCCGTTGTAAGATGTAGAGACGGGAATAGATCCTCTAACACAGTATTATCCGCGCCCTTACCGCCCCTACTCCGGCCATGTAAACGGTAAGTAGACAACATAGCCATCCTCTGACACGCGTTGTTGATCGTGCTCTTCGATGGTCAACTTTTCCAGGGAATCGGCATGGTAAAGTTGCAGGGCAAGCTGGTAGCGCCCAGATTCTTGCTCAGTCGATGGCGCTCTGATCGGCGGGAGATTCGTATATTCCACAATGGTCTTGCCGGGGTCCCACCAGATGGTCGGAATAGCGCCATTATAAGGTTCCTGCTCCATCTGGGTAAGAACCCGTTGCGTGCCATCACCTAGGTGCTCCACCAATTGCAGAATATATTTATAGTGGGCTTCCGGTTTGCGATCAACTTGCCAGTAGAGGGTGATGGGCAAGGCGCTGCCTGGGGTTAAGGCTGCTTCCAGATCATAGCCAACCAGGTGGATTTCTGGGCCAAAACGCACATTGACATGTGTTTGCGCCGGTGGTTCCAACCCTTCATAAACTGGTGGTTGGGTTAAATAGAGGGATAAATCGAGAAAGGCGTTGGGACTGAAGAATTTGACTTCGCGCAACTGCGAGACTGAATTTTCGCGTAGCCAATCGTTGACCAATGTATCAGGGTCGAGAAAAGGGTAGGAACCCGATTGCGCCAGCCAAATGCGTCGGTAGTGGGGCGGCAGGGTTTCCAGATAGGCATAGGTTTCCGGCCAGTCGACAAAGAGCAGCGGAACATTGGCGCGCGCACTTGGCCGTCCTTGTTGTGCCGCCGTGTCAATCCGATCCAGCGGCAGATAGTAGCGAAAAATGCGCTCGGAAAAGGGTGGGTCCAGCAGCAACAGATCGTTGGACAGCAGATGCTCGCGCAAGTAGTTGCCCATCGCCGCATACTCATCTTTGCCAAATTCCGGCTGGATAAAGTAGTTAGTGGTGCTGTAGACCAACCCAGCCACCAACACCGTAGCAATGATACTTGTCACCCATCGTTGATAGCGCCAGAGCAGGGCCAACCCGGCACCGACCAGCACAATAAAGACGCCCGCCAAAAGAGTTAAGTGGCGCGCATTCATGTAGGCCGGTTGGAACAGGTTGAGCAGCAAGATCAGCAGAATCGGTAGTGTCAACGCCAGTGGCAATAGCCAACCGTCCTGGGTCGCTGCTTGCCGTGAACGCAACCCATAGCCAACGCCGAGGAGCGCCAACAAGCCAAAAAGCCAGCCCAGCCAATGAACAATATCATCCAGTTTCACACTCAACCCCAGGCTGTAGGCATTGATCAGGTCGGGGACCAGGGTGCGCAGCGAGATTTCCGGGAAATTGCCACCGCCGCCTTGACTCCAGATCAGCCACGCCACCAGCATGCCAATCGCCAGTCCTCCCACTAAAAAAAGGAGAGCGACGATGATACCCAACCGCCGGTTGCGCGCAGTTAACCATGTATAGATCACCAGTGCATGGATCGGCAGCCAAAAGACGGCAAAGTAGTGCGTGGTGAGAAACATGAAGGTGACAGCGATATAGCCGACCATCAGCAGCGGCGCTGGTATATGGCTTTCTGTACAGCGCAGGAGCAAATAACTGCTCAACACCCCCAGCATTGCCCAGAGCGCATAGGGTCGCGCTTCCTGGCCAAACCAGAGAAAAAAGGGGTGGAGCGCGGCAAAGCCTGTCGCCCAGAGCGCCGTTGTCGGCGGGACTACGGTGCGTCGCGTCAAGATCCGGCTTAGCACCCAAATCGCCGGCACGAGTAAAGTCGCGCCGATAACCGAGGGAAAGCGCAACACAAATTCGCTGATACCTGCCAGGCGGATCAGGCTGCCCAATACAACAAAAAAGAAAAAGGGATGTTGATCGGTGGAGTTAAGTTGCGAAAAGGCATCGCGCATTACCAGATCACCGCGCAGCAAAGGGAGCCATCCCTGTTCCGCGCGCTGTAGACTTAGGCTTTCATCCCACCACAGATTGTTCCCATCCAGCCGGTAGAGGAGGCGCGCAAACGCAACCAAGATCAACAGCAGGATGAGCCAGCGTTGACCCGCGTTGTCTGTGTCCAGATAGGGTCTATCCAACTCTTCAGCGCTAGGACGCTGTCCAGCCTTGGGCTGGGAAGCTAGCATGAATACCATCAGCATGATCTAGGCTACTCTCCCACGGTAACCGCACCAAGCAGAATATCCTGCCCCAACGGGGTTTCCGCAACTGCCCCTGTGGCGGGTTCGTAAAGTCTTAGTGTAATCTGATATGTACCGGGTGCAAAATCAGTCGGCAAGAAGAATGCACGCCGTTCCACCATCTCTGCACCCATCGGCCAGGTGTTGGTTGCGGTAAACCAGTTGTGGGGTCCATAATCCTGGGCCGAAATAATCTGTCCATCCAGCGCTTGCAGACGCAGGCTAAACTTATAATCAGGCGCAGGCGCTGTCACTTGCCAGTGGGTGCTGACACGCAACAGATCACCGGGCGCTACCGGTTGTGCCGGCAACATGGCTTTGGTGAGCAGCAGCGCCGGGCCAACCGTCAGGTTGCGCGTCTGTTCCGCCAATGGTTGGTCAGCCATCCCATAGAGCGTTAAGCGAATGCCATTGTGGTCGCTAGGCGGCGCGGTCCAGGCGTGTCGCGCCAACCAACTCTGGACACGCCACGGCTCATGAAAGTAGAGCACCTCCCAAACGCGTTTGGCATCAGCGGTAATCTCCGTCAACGCTTGGTCGACTTCTGCGTCGTCCGCTTGGAGCAAAAAGCGCAGATCATGCACTGGATAATCGCGCCGATTTAGATCTCCAGAAAAGTTTTGGCCGGGGAGCCCTCTCTGGGCCACTCCTTGTGGTGTGGTACGAAACTTTTCTGGGAAATTATAGTAGTGCAAAAAGACCAGCGTGGGGTCAGGCCCATCCACCACCACAATATCCCCCGGTTTGCCAAAGGTTTGGATCATCTGTACGGTAGCACGGTAGTCGGGTTTTTGGAAGAGTGGATCGGAATAAAGCGTTTGCAGCGCCAGGCCATTGCCTACTAGCAGCAGAAGTAACAGTAGCATAGTGAATGAAGCAATGACGCCCGCCAGTTGACGGCGTTGGGCCAGCCAGTCTAGCAATGGTTGGTTGAGTACGGCCAGGGGCGCGGCGACCAAGATCAAGAGCGGCCCGCTCACGGTCATGGTATAGCGTTCATGAAAGTCAGGGTTGCGCAGCGTCAAACCAAAGACAATCGCCAGCGGAGCCAGTACACAAGTCAACAGCAAGAGTGCGGCGTCTCTCCGCCACTGGAGCCAAAGGCCCGCGCCCAGTATGATCAGCCCTAAATAGAGCCAGGGCAGCCAGCTTTCCCAACCGTTGATCAAGGTGTTGCTGACCGTATAGGCTGTCAAGATGCGCCAGGGAATCGCTTGGGGGTCGATTGGCTCGCGCCAACCGGTAAAGCCAAAGATTTGCAGGGCGTGAGAAACCCAGGGTGAAAAGAGCAGTGCCGTCACCACACCGCCTAGTGTCCATAGGCCAAAGAAGAGCCAGTCGCGCCGCCAGAGTGTCCAACTGACCGCAAAGAGTGTATGGGCCAGCGGTGTAAGAAACCCATAGTAGTGCAGATAGACCGTGGCCGTTGTCGTCAGAATATAGCCGACAAGATAGAGTAGAGGGTGGGTTTTGTGCCGAGTGCATAGCCGCCACAAGCAACAGGTGGCAAGTAGACTGGCCGCCAGCAGCCAGCTATAGGTGCGTGCTTCCTGAGCATACCAGACCTGAAACGCATTGGTCGCCAGCAACAGCGCCGCGATCAACCCCACACGCCGATTGCCCAAATCAGTAGCCAGCCGATAGACCAGCGCCATACTCAGCACGCTGGGCCAGAGCGATAGAAAGCGGATAGCAAAGTCATGCTCACCCGTCCAGGGCAGCCAATAATGCAGGAGGAGAAAGTAGCCCGGCAGATGTTCAATCGGCATAGTCGCCAGCAATTCCGCCAATGGCTGGGCGCTGCGTCGTAGACTGATGCCCTCATCACTCCAAAAGCTCTGATAGTCCAGATGGTAGGCGCGCAGCCCAAAGGCGAGCCATAAAATGATGATCAGCACCCCAGTGGTCAAGGCTGAAGCGCGAAGCGTAGGCTGCGTTGTTTGCTCGTTCATAGAGGGTCGTTACTTAGGGTTATTCATGTTATGCCGACGATGGACGACCGACGATGGACGACTGACAACCGACGACCGAGGAGTCCTATGCTATAGTCAGTAGACTGCAACGCCCACCGGAGCTCTGCAGGAACCTCCCGGGTGCCCGCCAGAGCAGACGTCGCGATCTACTGATCGTCAGTGGTTGGTCGTCGGTCGTCTATCGTCTAGATGCTTATATACGCCAAGATGCTGCCCAGCAATAGTCGGCCAGGTGAATTGTTGACTCTGTTGACGCGCACTAGCGCGTAGCATTTGCAACCGGTGTGGCTCATTGGCCAGGCGTGCAATCGCAGCAGCCGCAAGCTGTGGCTCCTCTGGAGGCACATAACAGAGATCACGCCCATCCACCAATTCCGGCAAAGGGCTTTGTGGCGTTGTAGTCACAATCGCACAGCCGTGGGCGAGACCGGCCATCAACGTACCACGGCGCAGGCTGGCCCCATCACTATAGGGCATAAAGAGCAGATCCACTAGATGCAAGGCGGTACTGACCTCCGCATCAGCTAGATGCCCCGTCCACTGGACGCGCTCCTCTATCTGCAAGGCGCGGATCAGCGTTTCAACCGCTTGGAGATAAGCGTGATTGGTTGAATCGCTGGCCCCAACCCTTTCGCCGATCATGAGCAATTGCGCATCATAGCCCTGCTTCACCAACTCATGCAGGGTTCGCACCAGGGTAAGCCCGCCTTTGCTCCGGTTGAGAAAACCAAAATAACCCAGCACCAAGCTCTGAGCGCTATAGCCACGCTGGGTGCGCGCTGCGCTGCGTATTGCGGGTACGCATTCATGCACCTGGATATTGCTGCCAATTGGGATCTTCACTAGCCTTGCCGGGATCGATTGGGCAACTAGTTGCTGGTAATCGCCTTCGTTCGTAGCAATCACCACCTGACTGGTGTACGCCGGTCGATCCGTGATCCAACGGCGGACGCGACCCCCGGCTTTGGGAAAGAGATAGGGAATCAGTCGATCATGATAAGTCCACGCCACCTGGAGTGGATACCCGAAGCGTTTTGCCCAGCACCGCCATAGTCCCGGCGCCAGATTGATCGCCGGATTCATAGCAAAGGCCGCGGTTTGATATTGAACATGGAGCCAGGTCGCCCCGATCTGTTGCGCCAACCGCGGTGCCTGCCACCAGATCCGCCCATCCCAGCGGGAAATAATAGGATGAACGGTGATTGATCCTGGTTGTGAAATAGCTGCCTGCGCCTGGCGTGAGGCCAGCACACTGACTTGAACGTCCATGTTCACCAATGCCTGCGCCAATTCAGCCGTATACGCGCCAACCCCACCGCGCATGGGTGGATATTCACCAGTGACAAACAAGATGTGCATGGCCTATTGCTTTTCATCGAATCAAGCAGAGTTCGCACGCCCACGTGCGAACTCCACCTTTGCGTTATTTCGTCAGCGCTTTTTCCAGCGTATAGCCGCGATAATTTTCTTCCTGAAAGCCCAGTTGATTGAGCAGATTGATGGCGGCATGAGCGCTATGGGGGACATGCGCAAGCATCTGGTGATAGCCCTGGGTAATCGCATCATTGATCACCCGCCGCAGCAGCCATTTGCCAATATTCATGCGCCGCCATTCGGGTGCAACCCGCAAATCTACCAAATTGGCGAGCCGCACTGTGCGTTTTTCTTCTTCCAGCGTGAGATTGGTGATGCGCGCTGCGCCAATCCACTCGGTTTGACGATAGATCTGGTAATGACGGTCGGTGAGCTTGCCCCGCTGTACTATACTTAGTTGCGCCAATGGCGTGATCTCTTCCATCGGTTGATCCAGGGCGCGCCGCAGACAGTAGAAACGTTCCTGCAACTGAAAGTCGGCCCCGGTCAAAATACGAATGTGCGTCGTCCAATCGCCGGGCAGCGCGCCCAACCCGGCTTGAAAGGCCGGATAGCCTGTGCTCATGTGAAAGGCTTTGACATAGCCAATGCCGGCGCTCCGCCAAAACTCCTCGGCTGCGCTTAAAAGGGCCATTGTCACCTCGTTGACGAGTTCTGGTTTGCTGGGTAAAAGAAGAAACCGGATCAGCCCAATCGGGCGATAGTCGGGAAGGTCGAGACTGTCTTGATCAAAGCCAGTGGCCGCATCCAAAAACCCCTCCAATTCGCCGGCGCGCCACGCACAGAGTCGCAGATGACGCTGCCAACGGGTCGAATAAAGGGTCGGCGGTTGGGAGTGCAGAAGTTGATCTTTTACCTCGGTCTCGGCCATCGGCGTACTATAGGGGGTGGCGCGTAGCAGTTGATTGATGGCTTTACCCACCAGATCGGCCTCGTCTATGCGCAGGGGACGGATGATCAATGAAGGTGAGATAACCTGGATCATGGTAGAATGCGCGCTTCAATGGCCTCTAACAATTGCTCTTGATCGACGACAGCCGGCAGGATGATATAGTGAACCCGCTCTAGATCCAGTAGACCGTTTGGTTGTTGCGGATAGTAGAGCAGCGACAGCGCACGGAAAAAACGACCGGCTTCTGTCGCACTTACCATCTGTCGCCACTGGATTCGCTGCGGTTTGCGCCAGGGTGTATGCAACGCTATACTCTGTTCATCCAGGTGCACCTGGCTACCCATTGCCTTGCCCAACCATAGTGTAACGGCGGCGCTCACGCCAAAAAAGAATAATTCCTCCGCGGTAATCGCGTCAACCAAACTCCAACCGAGCAGCCCGGTCAGCACGAGGCAGCCCAACGTTACCCAACGATAGAGCGGATGCGGAAAAAATGTCTGCGGCATAGAGCCTACCCTAAAGGTGTCGGAACCAATAGAACAATGGGTAATGCTGAACGGTTAACCATTAATGGTTAACCGTTCAGCATTACCCATTCTCGCCCTGGTCGATTGTATCCAAGGAATAGGCTAAGGCTTGTGCTTCGACCGTAACTTGGCGATAGATTTTTGCCATTTCTTGATCCAAATTGTGATCAGGTGTGGCCGAGCCGGCGCGCTCATCCAGCATGGCCGGCAATGGCCCCAACCGCCGTAGCAACGCTAGCTCGATAATCGGCGGCGCAATATGATAGTGCAAGGCTTCCAGCGTTTTGCGCGACCCCCAAAAGTGGGCCAGCGTACGTTCCAAGCTTTCACCGGTTGCTGCCGGCTGGACACCCGGCTGAGCCAGGGCTGATCGTTCAGCCCCACTCGTCCGATTCTGGGCCACGCCTGTCGCCGACTGCCCATTTAGATAATCGGTTGAACGCCGCGCCTGGAATGCTTGTTGTAATGCTTGCCAGTCACGCCCACGCAAACGCAATAAGAGAATCGGCTCTTCATCCAACATCGTGCCGATCTGACGATAAACCAGATCGCATCCTGGACACGTCTTTGTCTCGGTTGGGCGACAACTGCACTCTACTAAAATCTCATCGGCGCGTTCAGGGAGCAACAAAGCGCTCAATTCCGTAAAGAAGGGACCTGTCTCGCGAAAGAGTTCCTCAATGACGCGCATCTGCTCCGGTGGATGGGCCATGGCGTGCTGTTGCGCGTTACTTTGTAACTGGCTTTCCAGCCGCTCGATCAACCGTACCCACGTTCGTTCCGCTAGCGGCACGAATTTGAGGGTAACATGACAGGTGCCATGCGTCTGGTCTTGAATTTCCGCCTGGACATGGCTGGTTAATGCTTCGATCCGCTTAATGCGCGTGCGTTGCCGGCCGGCGGTTGGATGGTGCGCCAGCAGCCCCAGCCGCTCCACCGTTTTTATCCAAGCCGTTGACCATTGACGGCCTGTGCTTCCAGATGGGCTTCCATTCGCCATAGATTCACTCTTCTTCTGCCAGATCTCGCCGCAGCAACAGCAGATCGCGCAATTGATCGGTGCTCAGTTCGGTGAGCCACTGCTCACCACTACCGACAACGACTTCGGATAAGGTACGTTTGTCTTCAAGCAGTTGGTTGATATGTTCTTCCAAGGTGCCGGCCACCACAAATTTGTGGACTTGTACATCACGGCGTTGCCCAATGCGAAAGGCGCGATCCGTGGCTTGGTTCTCGACAGCAGGATTCCACCAGCGATCAAAATGGAAAACATGATTGGCCTGGGTCAGATTCAAACCAGACCCACCGGCGCGCAAGCTCAAGATAAAAATGGTTGGACTTTCCGCTTCTTGAAAGGCCATGACCATTCGCTCACGCTGGATGGCCGGTGTTCTGCCATGTAAGAAAAGTGTTTCGACTTTAAAGGTATCCGTAATATGCTGTTGTAACAACTCACCCATCTCCACAAACTGGGTAAAGACCAAGGCCGAGTCACCGACCGCCAAGACCTCTTCCAACATCGCGGTCAGCCGGTTCAATTTGCTGCTACGCCCAGCCAACGGACCGGCTTGCTTAAGATAATGGGCTGGGTGATTGCAAACCTGTTTGAGTTTGGTCAACAAGCCAAGTACAATGCCCCGCCGTTGAATCCCTTCACTCTGGTCAAGGGCTGCCAACGTTTCGCTGACCACTTTTTCATAGAGATCAGCCTGTTCGGTGGTTAGCGAACAATAGACAACCATCTCGTTCTTTTCAGGTAGATCGGCAATAATGGCCGGGTCGGATTTGAGGCGACGCAAGAGAAACGGCTGCACCACCTTACGCAACGCGCCGGCTTGATCTTCATCATTATAGCGCTCAATCGGAATAATATACCGGCGGCGGAAAAGTTCATACTGTTCCAGATAGCCAGGATTGAGAAATTCCATAATGCTCCAAAGCTCCGACAACCGATTTTCGACCGGAGTGCCGGTTAACGCGATGCGATTATGGGCGTTCAGGTGTAGCGCGGCCTGCGTCTGTTTCGCCGTCGGATTCTTAATATTTTGCGCTTCGTCAAGAATCAGATCACTCCACGTGAACTGTGCCAAGAAGTCAACATCGCGCCGCGCCGTGCCAAAGCTGGTAATAATCAGATCATAGGCGGGCGCTTGCTGGAGAAAGCTATCACCAGCCAGCCGTGCGCTGCCATGATGCACGAGCACCCGCAGGGTCGGTGCAAAGCGTTCTACTTCCCTGCGCCAGTTGGCGACAACACTGGTGGGACAGATCAAAAGCGCCGGCGTCCGCTCCCCTAGAAATTCACGCACATAGAGCAGCAAGGCAATGGACTGTACTGTTTTGCCTAGCCCCATATCATCGGCAAGACAGGCACCAATGCCCAAGTTGCGCAGATAGACCAGCCAACCAACGCCGCGCTGCTGGTAGGGGCGCAATTCCCCAATAAAGCCCGCCGGCTCGGTCAGTGCGGTAAAGTGCTGATGTTGATTTAACTGCTCGACGGTCGCTGCCAGCCACCCTTCCACATCGACGCTAACGACCGGCAAGAGCGCTGCGATTTCATCCGATAGCAGCGTTGCCAACATCTGCGCGTTGGCGCTTTGTTCAATCACCCCCGTGGGCGCAGTCGTATTCACGGCGTCAGTGTCTGGAGTTAAGGCCAGCCCATTGCTGTTCTGTTTCGGCGTGCGATTGCCTGTCGGTGCGACGCCTGCCTCCAGCCCAGTGCGATGGGATTGGGCAATGCGCAGCGCACGCAAAAAATTAATCAAGCCCCCTGGCCGCTCCTGGGTGAGGAAGCGTTGTGCAATCCGCACCTGATTTGGATCCAATTCAACCCATTGGCCATTGAGCTTGACCAGCGGCGAGTGAATCGCAGCCAGTCGCTCAAACTCGGCATCGCTCAAAACCCGATTGCCCAGCATCAGCTCCCACTCATACCGGATCGGGCCAAGCCGCTGACGCGGCTCGATGGGGCGATCCAGCATAGAGCCACTATTTGTGTTGTCATTACCCTGAAGCCGGAGCCGCAACCCCAACCGAGCGCTTTGGTTGGTGTGCCACCACTCCGGCAGAATGACGCCAAAGCCACTACTTTCCAGCAAAGGCGCGGTTTCCCGTAAAAAGTGATGAGCCTCTTCGGTGGTTAAGCGCGCGCTCTCTGGCTTTGGGGTGTGCAGACTG
>Ga0163153_10007849_pt1 | contig 11322 bp, 10 predicted proteins | sample OliLakLV19MP6IB1_FD_148629 | JGI IMG/M metagenome (GOLD analysis project Ga0163153, IMG submission 148629) | Freshwater microbial mat bacterial communities from Lake Vanda, McMurdo Dry Valleys, Antarctica - Oligotrophic Lake LV.19.MP6.IB-1 | ecosystem: Environmental > Aquatic > Freshwater >... | reverse complement strand
TCCGTTGTGACAACCATGGGGGTACCCCACGGGGATTGAAGTACGTCCATGCGGACGAGCATCCACCGGGATGTGGTGCTGCGACGGAAAGGCGCAACGATGGTTGTCACAACGGGCAGGGCCGGTCGTGAGGCCGGCCCTGCGGCGAGCGAACTCACGGGTGGGCCTCTCCGTTGTGACAACCATGGGGGTACCCCACGGGGATTGAAGTACGTCCATGCGGACGAGCATCCACCGGGATGTGGTGCTGCGACGGAAAGGCGCAACGATGGTTGTCACAACGGGCAGGGCCGGTCCTGCGGAGAGCGAACCCAGCCTGGCCCGGGGTGCGCGGTCGGGTTCCGTGTCCACGGGGCCGGACACGTCCGGCCCCTGCCGATCGGTGTACCTCCGCCAGCCGTCCTACCCGCCCCGTCCGCCCGTCGTCAGTACCCCAACACCCGCAACCCCGGCACCCGCTGAAATTCGCGGCTGTTGCGCGTCACCAGGGCCTTGGCGTGGGCCAGTGCGGTGGCGGCAATCCAGAGATCGTTGGCGCCGATCAGCAGTCCATTGCTCTTGAGGAACCGAAAAGCCTGGGCATACTGCCAACAGACATCGGCGTTGGCGGGCAGCACGGTGAACGGTGCCACAAACTGTTCCCAGCGGTCGCGTCGGTCGGGGCCGAGCCCCGCTGCCAGTTCGCCGGCCACCGTGAAGGTGATGAACAGCGAGGCCTCGGCGTGGTTGGCCAGGAATTGCTGGGCCGGCCCGTCGCCACCGGCCAGCAACTCGCGCTCGAGGTCCACCAGGAAGGTGGTCTCGAGAATCAAGCCGTCGGCCATTTGTCCACCGGCGGTGTGTCGGTTCGGTTGGCCTCATCCACCCGGTCAAGTTCCGCGGCGTCAAAAGTCGCCCCCCGCTCACGGACCATGGCCAGGAACCCCGCGGCGGTGAGGGGTGCCTCCGGCCAGACCGCCCGCATGACGACGTCGCTGAACGATTCCGACGAGCCCAGCTTGGCGCGCCGCAACCGCTCGTAGGCCTCCACCCGGAGAGAAATCGTCTTGGTCGACATACACAGATAGTACACAGACTGTGCACGGACGACAACGACGTAGCGCGCTTGACAGTTCCACTGTAAACTGTCATATTGGTCCACATGGCACCCAATGAAGACGACCTCGCCTTGGCCGACCTGGCCGATCAATCCGGCGTAACTGTCCGCACCATAAGGTTTTACCAGCAGGAGGGTCTGCTCAGCTCACCCGGGCAGCGGGGGCCCGGCGCCAAGTACGGCGACGCCGACCTGAACCGGCTGCAGCTGATCCGGCGGTTCAAGCGGGAGCACCTGCCGCTGGCCGAGATTCGGCGGCGGCTGGAACAGCTGGACGACGACGGGGTGGCAGCTGCGCTTCGGGCCAGGCTGAGCTCCAGGCAATCCGCCGCCGACTATGCCCTGGCCATCCTCCACCCGATGCGGACGATCCAGAATTACCAGGAGAAGCCCGGCAAGGCGATGGCCGGCAACACCCCTCGCGCCACCTGGGAGCGGATCGAGATCGCAGCCGACATCGAGCTCCATGTCCGGCGCCCGCTCTCGCGCTACGAGAACCACCGCCTGGAACAAGCGATCGATCACCTCACCCGGTTCCTCAATGAGGAGGACTACAAATGGCCCTGAACGTCTCCACCGATCGCCGCCTGGTGCGCGCCGGCTCCCGGAGCATTCGCTACCTGACGGTGGGCTACACCGCCGTCGACGCACCGCGCCGCACCGAGCGGCTGCCGCTGGACATTGCCATCGTGATCGACAAGTCGGGGTCGATGGCCGGCTCCAAGCTCGAGCTGGCCAAGGTCGCGGCCCGCCGCGCCGTCGAGCTGCTCAGCCCGCGCGACCACGTGGCGCTGGTGGCCTACGACAGCGAGGTGGAGCTCCTGGCCGCCGGTGCGCTGCTGGCCGCTGGCCACCGCGCCGAACTGCTGCGTTCCATTGATCGCCTGCAGGCTGGCACGATGACCAACCTCTCCGGCGGCTGGCTGACCGGCTGCCAGCAGGTGGCCAGCTCGGGTCGCGAGCACTCGGTGGCTCGCACCCTGCTCCTCTCCGATGGGCTCGCCAATCAGGGCATCACCGATCGCGACGAACTGCAACGTCACGCCCAGGAGTTGCGGACCCGCGGGGTGGTCACCAGTTGTTTCGGGATCGGCAACGACTTCGATGAACGCCTGATGGAGGGAATGGCCCGGGCCGGTGGTGGCAACTTCTACTACCTGGAGCGCGCCGAGCAGATTCCGGATTACCTGGCGAGCGAATTGGGCGAGGCACTGGAGGTGGTGGCTCGGGGGGTGACGCTGGATGTCGAGGCCGATCCGGGGATCGAGATCGGCACCCTCGAGCAGCGCCCCCTCTCCCACGACGGCAACCGCACCCGCATCCTGCTCGGCGATCTGGTGTCGCGTCAGCAGGTGGAGACGGTGGTGCGGGTGACCTTTCCCCGGCGCGATCCCGGCGCCCTGCTTGGGGTACGGGTGCGCCTGAGCGACGTAGACCTCAAGCTGGACGAGGCCAGCGTGGCGATCGACTGGGAAGTGGCGGACCACCATGCCAACGATCGCCAGCCGCGTGACAGCGCTGTGGACATCGTGGTGGCGGGGCGGTACGCCGCCAAGGCGCGCAACGCGGCCGCTGAGCACAACCGGGCCGGCAACCTGGAGGCGGCCAGGCAGGAGCTGATCGCGACGGCGCGCCGGATCCGGCAATACGCGGGGAGCAATCCGGAGCTTCGCGAAGTCGCGGACCAGCTGGAGCAGGAGGCGCGGCGGCACGAGGAGGTGTTCAGCCCGTCGATGCTGAAGCATGAGCTGGCCATGAACTACTACGCGCGGGAAGGGAAGCAGGCGGACGGGCGGAAGCGGCGGAGTCCGATGGTGTAGCAGGGAATGGCGCGTTGCGAGAATCCCTACGCGAGGCCCACCCTCACGGGTGGGCCTCTTCGTTGTGACGACCATGGGGGCCTCACGCGGAGCCGCGGAGATAAACAGGAGGCGCGGAGTGGTCGATCCCTCGGCTGGTACCAGGGCCGGTGATGCTCTTGGATATTTTGGTGAACGACCCCACCCGTAGAGATACGATCCTGCCTGCGGTGCTTTTCAACCACAACATCAAGACGGGGCGCACAGGGGTGCGCCCCTACGGGATATTTGCATGCCCCCGCCCTACGGGCGCCCTGTAGGGCGCCTCTACTAGCTTTGTGCACCCCCCAACCTGGTCCCCGCCATGCATCGCGTCCCCCTGCTCGGCCTCGCCGCCCTCATCGCCTGCACCTCGGCCCCCGATGCCGGCCCCGGCGCCGACAGCAACTACCTCTACCTGTGGACCGCCGGCGCCGACTCCACCCAGCCCGACTACCTGGCGGTGCTCGACGTGACGCCCAGCGGCGATCGCTACGGCTCACTCGTCACCACGGTGCCGGTACCGGGCCGCGGCAACGTGCCGCACCACAGCGAGCACGAACTGGCCCCCGACAACCTGCTCCTGGCCAACGGCTTTGCCACCGGGCAGAGCTTTACCTTTGACCTCAACACCCCAGCTGAGCCACGGATCATTGGGCAGTTCGGGGACCTGGCGGGGTATTCGCACCCGCACACCTTTGCCCGGCTCCCCGACGGCAATGTCCTGGCCACCTTCCAGATGGGCCACGACTCGGCGGGGATGACCCCGGGCGGGCTGGTGGAGATGACCCCGCGCGGGGAGGTGCTTCGCTCCAGCTCGTCGTTCGGCGCCGGCGTGCCACGCGGCGTCCGCACTTACTCGGTGCTGCCGGTGCCGGCGCTCGACCGCGCCATCAGCACTACCACCGACATGGACGACTCCAACCCGCACACCGCCAGCGAGATCCAGGTGTGGCGCCTCTCCGACCTGGCACTGTTGCACACCTTCAAGTTGGCACAGGGCCCGCTCGGAGACGAAGGGAACTACACCGCCGAACCGCGGCTGCTGGCCGATGGTCGCACGGTGCTGGTCTCCACCTTCAACTGCGGGCTCTACCTGCTGGAAGGACTCGAGGGAGACGCGCCATCGGGGCGACTGGTGTCGTCGTTTCCGCGCGGCGAGGATGTCTACTGCGCCATCCCGGTTGTTACCGGCAATCACTACCTGGTCACGGTGCCATCGATCCCCGCAGTGGTGAGCCTCGATGTTTCCAACCCCGCCGAGCCCCGCGAAATGGGACGGGTCACGCTGGGCCAGGGCGACGTTCCCCACTGGATTTCGCTGGAGCCGAACACCAAGCGGGTGGTGGTGACCGGCTACGGTGCCCTGCGGAATCGGGTGCTGCTGCTGACCTACGATTCGACGACGGGTGCGCTGGCGGTGGATGAGCGGTTTCGGGAACCGGGGGCAAGTGAGGCGGGATGGCGGATGGCGGGTGTACCGCATGGGGCGGTGTTTGGGCGGGCGGGGAATAGGGAATAGGGAATGCGTGGCCGTACGGTCAATGATCGTAGGGGCGCCCTATATGGGCGCCTGGCAAAGATGTCGGGCATTGGATTCCACGGGCCGGGCAGGCCCGGCCCCTACAGCGGTTGTACCTTCGCGGCCCGTCCTACCCACCTACCCGCCTATCTGCCTGCGCGCCTGTCTGCCTGCCTTCCGGCCCGATTGACTGCCGGTCCGCCTGCGCGTGTATCCGTCTGTCCGGCAGTCCGCGTGCCCGCCTGTCCTCCTGCGCGCCTGTGCGCCTGCCCGACAGTCCGCTGGCCCGCCTGCCCGCACGTCCATCGACTCGCCGGTCCCCCCGGATATCAGTCATGCCGACGGATCCTTGGGCAGATCCCGCGAACGGGTCTGGTTGACCGCGCTCAGGATCCCGACCCCGATCAGCACGACGGAGATGATGACGGTCCACTCCGTTGGCATCCCGGCCTTGATCATCCCCCACGCGAGCCCCGCGATCACGATGACGAATCCCATGGCGTACAGTGAAAAGGACATGGAGCCCTCCAGTCTTTGTTTGTGTGCGTGACCTCGATACTACCGCTGACCCGCTGACCCGCTGACCTGCCCTACCCGCCCGTCCGTCCCCCGGCCGTATCCGCATACACCTGCACCGCCGACATCCGGCCGGTCAGGTATCCGTCGATGCCGTCCTCGATCTCCCAGGGGAACTTCGGCACGTCGCCCACCAGCCGGGCGGCATAGACCCGCAGCATGAGGTCCTTGAACACCGGCAGCGCCGTCCGGCCGCCGGTCTCTCCGCTTCCCAGGGAGCGGTTGTCGTCGAAGCCGATCCGCACCGCCACGGTGATCCCCGCCGGACCGTAGGTGGACCCGACGAACAGCGCGTCGCGATTGGCACTGGTGGTGCCGGTCTTGCCCATGACCGGAATCGGGAAGCTGCCGCCGCTGAGCCCGTGGGCGGTGCCCCCCGGCAGGCGGATCACGCCGCGCAGCCCCTCCTGGACCTGGCGCATGGCCTCTGACTGGAACGACTGGGCAGACCCCGCCGCGGTGTAGAGCACCATCCCCGTGGCATCGGTGACTTGACGGACGATGTGGGGCTGGGCCCGGCTCTCCGACGCCATGGCGCGGTAGACATTGGCGAGCTCGACCAGCCGCACCTCCGATGCCCCGAGGGCGGTGCTGATGTATTGGTTCACCGGACTCTGGATCCCCATGGTCTGGGCGATGGCGATGACCCGCCCCATGCCGACGTCCTGTGCCAGCCGGATCGCCACGGCATTGCGCGACTCGGCCAGCGCCTGCCGGGCGGAGATCGAGCCCTTGAACCGGCCATCATAGTTGCTGATCGACTTGGACTCGCCGCCGACACCGCCCGACACCGTGATCGGCGCGTCCAGCACCGTGGACTCGAGTCTCATGCCCTGCCGGAACGCCGCGAGGTAGACCAGCGGCTTCCAGGCCGAGCCGGGCTGGCGCAGGGCGTCGGTGGCGCGGTTGAAGTCGGTGTAGCGGGCGGAGCGGCCCTGGTAGATCGCCCGCCCTCCCACCACAGCGAGGATCGCCGCGTTGGAGTTGCGCAGCACCACCACCGCGCCCTGGATCGTGCCGGTCGCCCCGGGATGGCGGCGCTCGTACAGCGCCAGCCCCGCCTCCAGGGCGTCCTGGGCGATTGCCTGCACCCGGGCGTCGACGGTGGACTGGACGGCGATCCGCCCCTGGAACAGGTCCGCCAGCGCAAACTCCTCAGCACCGTGCTGGTCCAGTTCGTCCACCACCATTGCGATGGCGGCGGGCGCCAGCGTCTTGATGGGACTGATCGGCACGATGCGGATCGGCTCCGCCTGGCTCTTCTGGGCGCGGTCGGAGGAGATCCAGCCGTTGCCGACCATCAGGGTCAGGATCTCGTTGCGGCGGCGGATCGGGCTCGCGGCGCCGTCGACCGGCGCGTAGTCGCGGGGGGACTTGCTGATGCCGGCGAGCAGTGCGGCCAGGCCGGCGTCGGCGTGGGTGTAGCTCGACAGCGCCCGGCCAAAGTAGTACTCCGAGGCGGCCGCAAACCCGTAGCGGCCGTTGCCGAGGTAGATATAGCTGGCGTAGCGGCGGAAGATCTCTTCCTTGGCCCGTTGTTTGGAGCCATATCGTCGCGTCAGGTCGCGCTCGAGCCAGAGCGCCAGCCGCAGCTCCTCCATCTTGCGCAGCAGCTTGTTGGCGTTGGGGACACCCAGAGTGGTCGACAACAGGGTGGACAGGATGCCGCGGTGGAACTGCACCACGTTGTCCTCGCCACGGCTCCGATCCCCGAGGAAATAGCCGCGAACCAGCTGCTGGGTGATCGTCGAGCCACCCTGCGGAAGGCGCAGCTTGAAGCTCCCCCCGGAGCCCCACCCTGCGGAGACCGAGCGCGACGCCGTCTTCCACGCCACCCGGGGCAGGGTGGTGTAATCCACTCCCGAGTGGGAGAAGAAATTCTTGTCCTCGGCGGACAGGATGGCCTGACGCACGATGGCCGGCACCTGGTGGTACGCCACCGACTGGCGGTACTCAACGGCCAGCGTAATCAGCACCGTGCCATGGATGTCGATGACCTGACCGATCTCGGGGAGCTCAAACCGCAGGAACGGCTGGATGTCGGGGAGGTCGCGTTCATCGAACCGGATGTGATAGACCAAGCCCGCAGCGGGAAGCACCACGGCGGCCAGCAGGGCCAGGGCGACCACTCGTCCGCGGCTCAGACGGAACCGGTGTCGCCGCCGACTTCGTCGGCGCAGTCGGGCCAAGGCCGCGGCGGTTCGGCGGGACGGACTGGTGCGGGGCGCGGGAGTCATGGTGAACAGTCGCCCGGCCGGCCACTCGCTACCATCACCCGGGGGGATGGATTCGGAGCTAGTTCGCAAGGATGACGGGTGCGAAGACTGGCCCCCCGTCTTCACCGTGGCTTCACGACTTCATCGCTAGCTTCCAGCACCATCAACCGTGAGTCTCCAATGCCCGCTCCCTCCGGCTTTTCCGTCAACGTCAATGCGCCCTTCGATGTCACCATGGAGCGCACCCGGGCAGCACTCAAGGCCGAGGGGTTCGGCGTGCTGAGTGAAATCGACATCCAGGCGGCCTTCAAGGAGAAGCTGGGCCACACCTTCAGGCGCTACACCATCCTCGGGGCCTGCAACCCCCCGCTGGCGTGGACCGCGTTGAATGCCAGCGCCGAGGTGGGCCTGTTGCTTCCCTGCAACGTGACCGTCGAGGAGGGTGAGGGCGATACCACGGTGGTGCGACTGGTGGACCCGATACAGATGCTGGCGGGCGACGGTTCGAACCCGGTGATCACCGATGTGGCCCACCAGGCTCAGGCGCGATTGGAGCGGGTGGCGGTGGCCTTGGCAAAGGCCGTGTAGGGGGGACCGCGTGGCGTCTGCGGGCCGGGCAGGCCCGGCCCCTGCATCATCGCTTACCTTTGCGGTCCGTCCGCTTTCCCGCCCGCCTTCCCACCCAGCGGCTACCATGCTGGATCAGTTGGGGTCGGATGCATATCTGGGGAAGGCGCCGGGGGTGGCGTGACGGTGGGGAATGGGGAATCGGATGGCGTTGCGCACGAGGCCCACCCGTGAGGGTGGGCCTCCCCGTTGTTTCCACTACGAGGGCACCGGCAGGAATAGTTGCCTGCCTTGAGCACGGTGCATCCGCCAGGAAATGGTTGCATTGTGAACGGGGACACTGATGGTGGTCACAACGGGCAGGGCCGGTCGTGAGGCCGGCCCTGCAGGAATCGACCCAACCCGGCCCAACGGGCCGGGCAGGCCCGGCCCCTGCGTGATTGTGTAGCCTCGCGGTCCGCTCGCCCCCGCCCGTCCCAAAATGAAACCATATGCCACCCCCGGGCGTCTGACCTATATCAGGAGGGTCATATGGACATCCAGACCGACCAGCAGGTGGAACAGGTCCCGCCGTCTCCCAAGTCCAGGTTCCGGGTCATTGCCCGGCGAGCCTTCAAGTACGGGCTGATCGCCGCGCTAGTGGGGACGCTGGGAATCACGGTGGAAGCCATTGTCCGGGGCCGACTTACGTCTCCGGAGCAACGAGTAGTTTCCGCCCTCCACACTCGGCCCTCACCGTGGAGCGGGGGCCGGTCCCAGACAGTGGCGTTCAGCACCCTGGACGGCCAGCCGCTGGAAGCGCGAATTCCGGTCTCTCTCTCCGACGTTCCCGACGCCCTGGTGCAGGCGGTGCTGGCGGTGGAAGACCAGCGTTTCTACCAGCACTTCGGGCTCGACTTCCGCCGCATTGCCGGCGCCATGGTGGCCAACATCCGCGCCGGCGGGATCAGCCAGGGCGGCAGCACCCTGACCCAGCAGCTGGCCAAGAATCTGTACCTGAGTCACAGTCGCACCGTGCTCCGCAAGGTGCGCGAGGCGGCACTCGCCCTGGCCCTCGAAGCCCGCTACGACAAGGACCGGATCCTCGAGGCGTACCTGAACGAGATCTACCTCGGCCAGGACGGCGGCCGCCCGATCCACGGTGTCGGCGCTGCGGCGCAATTCTACTTCGGCAAGGATGTGGAGCGAATCGGCGTGGCGGAATCGGCGCTGCTGGCCGGGATGATCCAGGCGCCGAATCGGTACGCGCCTGCCCGGCATCCGGAGTCGGCGCGCGATCGCCGCAACCTGGTGCTGTCGCTGATGACCGAGCAGCTGCGTGTCAACGGTCCCGCCGCACGGCGCGCCGCCCAGTCGGGGGTCTCCCGTCGCGAGCATCCGACCAGTTCGGTGGAGGGACGCTGGTTCCGCGACTACGCCGGCAATGAGCTGCCCAAACGGACCGGCGACCGCGGCGTGGCGGTCTACACCACGATGGACGCCGCCCTGCAGCGTGCCGCCGAACAGGCAGTCACTGTCGGAGTGAACCGCTTGCGGCGGAATAGCCGCAATGTGGAGGCGGCGCTGGTGGCGCTCGATCCGCGCAGCGGCGAAATCCTGGCGATGGTGGGCGGCTCGAACTACAGCCGGTCACAATTCAACCGCGCCACCCAGGCACGGCGCCAGCCGGGCAGCGCCTTCAAGCCGATTGTGGCGCTGGCGGCACTGGAGCGGCAGGGGAAGGGCGCTCCTGAGTTTACGCTGGCCTCGATGGTGGAGGACGAACCGCTCCGGGTGCGCGCCGGCGGCGAGATGTGGCAGCCCGCCAATTACGACGGCGAGTTCCGCGGCCAGGTGACGTTCCGCGAGGCGATGGAGCAGTCGCTCAATGTGCCGTTTGCGCGGATCGGGATGCAGGTCGGCGCCGAGAAGGTGATCAGCACCGCCCGCCGCCTGGGGATCAGCGGAAAGATGCAGCCAGTCCCAAGCCTGGCGCTCGGCAGCGCCGAGGTGACGCTGCTGGAACTGGCGCGGGCGTACGGGGTCTTTGCCACCCAGGGTGAGCTGGCCACGACGCGCGCGGTGATCGGTTCCGGGCAGACGGGAACCCGGTTCCGCACCGAGATCGAGCCCATTCGCAGTCGAGTGGCCGATCCAGCAGCAACCTTCCTGGTGACGTCGATGCTGCAGGGAGTCGTGGACCATGGTACCGGTCGCGCGCTCAACAACCAGGGGCGTTTCGAGGGGATCGCCGGGAAGACCGGCACCACCAACGATTGGCGCGACGCCTGGTTCGTGGCCTACTCACCGGCCCTGGTCGTGGCGGTGTGGGTGGGGCGCGACGACGGTCAGAGCATCGGGATGACCGGGGCCACGGCGGCGCTGCCGATCGCCGCCAGTTTCCTGGGCGACATCGTGCCGCGCAGTGGCTGGGATGCGCCCAATGCGCCAGATGGCATCGTGCAGGCGTCGGTTATGCCGTCGGGCGGCGATTGGTACTGGGGCTGCGGCCGGAGCGAGTACTTCCTGGCGGGGACCGAACCGTCCGACCAGGGCTGCTCTCGCGGCAACTGGGGTGGCGAGTGGGGCAACGACCGCGGCGATGACTGGGGTGACGTGATCCGAGGCCGGCTGCGGGAGGAATTGCGCGGGCAGATCCGGGGCGAGGATGTGCTGGAGGAGCTGTACCGGCGCTGGGGCGACCGCCTCGAGGGCGAGGCGGCGCGGCTGGTGGAGCAGGCGCTGGAGCAGGTACGGAAGGGGCGGGGAACGGGGAATCGGTAGGGGCGCCCGCCCCCCCCCTTATCTTCCATCGATCACTCAACCAAGGACCCCATGATGGCTCTCTATACCTGTAGCAAGTGCGGCATGAGCGTCGGCACGATGACCTGCGGCCACTGCGGCAAAGAACTGGTGAACGACTCCCTGAACAAGCCCGACGGTTCGTCGGTGATGGTGGCCAAGTGCCCCGACGGCCATGGCAAGGTCAAGTCGCCGATGTGTTGTGGCAACGACATGGCGTGCGCGGTGTGACGGGGAATGGGCAATAGGGAACAGGGAATGGGGGGTGCGGGTAGGGTCGCCCCGACCGCGGCACCCCCGTCCAGCGCCCCACCACGTTCGCCCGCCCGCATGAGCAATTCCTGCCCACATCTTCACCATCGCTTCATGGAGCGGGTCGTAGCATTGCTGCATGACATCTCGCATCACGATGGACGGCAATGAGGCGGTGGCCTCGGTAGCCCACCGCAGCAATGAAGTGATCGCGATCTACCCGATCACCCCCTCGTCGGGAATGGGGGAACTGGCCGACGCCTGGTCGGCCGAGGGGCGCACCAACATCTGGGGCAGCATCCCGGAGGTGGTGGAGATGCAGTCGGAGGGCGGGGCGGCCGGGGCGCTGCACGGCGCCCTCCAGGGTGGCTCCCTGGCCACCACCTTCACCGCGTCGCAGGGCCTGCTCCTGATGATCCCGACCCTGTACAAACTGGCCGGGGAGCTGACCCCCACCTGTCTGCACGTCGCGGC
>Ga0163153_10007848_pt1 | contig 11322 bp, 7 predicted proteins | sample OliLakLV19MP6IB1_FD_148629 | JGI IMG/M metagenome (GOLD analysis project Ga0163153, IMG submission 148629) | Freshwater microbial mat bacterial communities from Lake Vanda, McMurdo Dry Valleys, Antarctica - Oligotrophic Lake LV.19.MP6.IB-1 | ecosystem: Environmental > Aquatic > Freshwater > Lake... | reverse complement strand
GACGTCATTAGAGCAAATCCAGAAGTAACCAAGCGGCGCCCCAATCGCATTCCATGCGCATGGCGACGCGGCGCCGACAACATCAAAACCAAGCAATCATCGCGAAGTGAGGTCAACCAGGACGGTTGGCCGCGAAGGCAAGGAGGCCTGAAATGGCAAGCAAGAAGCCCCAACCGCGCGGCAAGTCGCGCTTATTCACGATCGTCTCGCTGCTCGGCGCGATCTTTTCCAGCGGCGGCGTCGGCGCGTACTTCAATCCCGATTGGCCGGTCATTGGGCCGCTGGTCGAGAAGCTGAGTCAGCGGCAAACCTCGGCGACATCAGAAGGAGAACTCGGCTCGGGAAAGCTCGTCGAAGCTTGGCGCGAACTGACCGCTGGGAACGAAGCAACTCCCGCCCCGATCGAAACGCAATCTCGCGCCGACGCTGTGCCCGCGCAACCGGCATCCGCTCGGCGACCCGGCGAGACGCTGTTGATCGCCACGTTCAATATCCAAGTGTTTGGCAAGAGCAAGCTGTCGAAGCCAGGCGTGCTCGACGTCTTGGCACAGGCGGTGCGCCATTTTGATGTCGTGGCGATTCAGGAGGTACGCGCCTCGGAGGACGACATCTTGCCGAGATTCATCGAGGCGATCAACGCGGATGGCAGCCGCTACGATTTTCTGATTGGGCCGCGTCTGGGACGCACCGTCAGCACCGAACAATATGCGTTTGTTTACGACACCGCGACCGTCGCCTGCGACACCGCCGCCGCCGGCACGATCGCGGACCCAGCCGATTTGTTGCATCGCGAACCGTTTGAGGCGCACTTCCGAGCGCGCACCCAGCCCCAGGCGCGCGAATTCTCATTCTGGCTTGTCAATACCCACACCGATCCCGACGAAGTCAAGCAAGAGGTTGACGCGCTCGCCGACGTATTTCAATTCATGCGAACGGCCGACCCTCGTGAGGACGACGTGATTTTGCTCGGCGACTTGAACGCCAGCGAATCGCAACTCGGACGACTCGGCCAGATCCCCGGCATCACCTGGGCCGTCAGCGGCGCGATGACAAACACACGCCGCAATAAGGCCTACGACAATATCCTCTTCGATCGCCCTGCCACGAGCGAATACACAGGGCGATGGGGCGTATTCGATCTGGAAAGCACGTTCGGGCTGACTCGCGAGCAGGCCCTGCAAGTATCTGATCACTTGCCAGTCTGGGCGGAGTTTCACCGCGCGGAAGCAACATCGCGGAACGACATTGCGGATCGTGACCCCGGCGTTCAGCGGTAATGCGATTCGGCCATCACCGCAAATCGGCCAATCGTGAGCGGCGGACGCGCCGCGTCACGTCGCTCTCGCGAACGACGCCAGCCAATAATCGCCCAGGCTAATCGCGGTCGACTTGGCCTGCACCGGCGTCCGCGAATCTCCATCATGGATCGTCGGTCGCCAACGTTTCCATTGACGCGAATCGAGGCCGCGTTGGCAAGAACAGGAATCTGGAGACGAATGGGATCGAATCCTCAAACTCAGGCTTGCAAAGTCGCGAAAACCCCATCGTAAGTATTGAGATCGAAGGGCTTACGAACAGCGCTTTCACCACATGCCCCACTTCCCTGCGCGACTTGGCTAGCGTTGTCATCGCCTGGCCCACGCTCCCCGCGCCGATCACGGCAGCAATCCTGGCGATGATCCAGGCTTCCGGCTGACGCGCCGGGCGCAAGCGAGCGTAATGAATTTCATTCCCGTGGTTCAAACGACAAAGTTGCCTGGCTCAATTGAAAATGATTCGTATTGAGGCGAATCGTCAAAAATTTTGAGACGATGGCCGCTTTCAAAAGTAATCGAAAATGAGTGCGGTGGATCAATGCTCCAATCGGAGACGGCTTGATTGAGAATGGCATGGACGCGGTAGGCGTCGCGCTCGTTAGGTTCGCGCGCGCAATCGACCAAGTTTCCACCGCTGTCCACCAACTCCCAATGTCCCCACACTGAGACTGTGCCGCTCTGACCAAACGCGAATTGAATGTCGTGCTTTCCAATTCGTACTTGAGTCAAGAAGTCGCCAACGAATCGCTGGACCGGTAGGTCGGCGGGAACGCCATACATTGGATTGAAGCCCTTTCGCAGTACCAGCCCATTAGACCACGCCCGATCACGGATGGACAACTGTTTGCAGTGGAGCAACGACCGCACCCACGGCCATCAATATGGCCAAGACGGTCGGACGAATCGCCTTGAACTTGGACAGGAAACCGGCCTCACAGCTTGAAAGCTGCAATGTCACACCAGTGAGGTGCACGAAAGCAGGAGCATTGCGGGCTGTAGGCAGTTTCTGAGGCCCCCCCCTCGGCGGAACCCCGAGGCAGAACATTCTTACCCATAGCAAATACCAGCCCTGTTGTGGTCCAGCGCTTGTGGTCCACTTCAGAAAGACTACAAAACATCTGCCGCATAAATACTTAAGGCAAGTTCAAGTACCATTCGAAGCAATCCCGATTTCATCGCGAAAGGGCGGAGGAGGACTCTGGCAAGGGCGTTTCCGATGCTCCGGGTTTTGAGACCCGCGTCCTCTCCCCCTCGCTCGCGATTCGGGTTAGTGTAGTGGCATGTCCGACGCTGCTTCGCTTCCGCCGTCAGATCACGAGTCGTCGCTTGGCCGGCGTTCGCGTTGGCGCGTGCTGCTGTGGCTCAGCGCAATTTTCTTGCTGCTGTTCAGCATCGTCCCGATCAGTTGGGCGGTGATTCGTTGGCGGACGAATCAGGCGATCGCGGCGGAACTGGACCGCATCCGCGCCGCCGGAGAGCCGGCCTCGTTCGAGGATGTGATCGACAGCATCCCGCCCCTGGCGCCGGAGAAAGATTGCACGCAGCTGTACGACGAGGTCTTCGCCATCATCACCAGCCAGGTCTGGGAACGCCGGGCAGGTTCGCTTCCCTACGTCGGCGACGGCGAAGCGGACGAATCGTCGATCCCGCCGCCGGGCGTCGACTGGCTCGGCCTGGAAGCCGCCGCGAAATTCATCGATGGCGAAAACTACAACTTCATGACGCTCGACAAAGCGGCGGCGCTGGGGGGCGAGTGCCGGTTTGCATTAACCGGAAGTGATTTGACAACGCAAGACGTGATGCGCGTCGGCTACAAGCCGCGTGCGGCGGCGCGACTGCTAAGTCTCCGCGCCATTGTGGCGGCACATCGCTATCATCCGAGCGACTTGCATCTAACACTAACCGCCCTAGGAGTATTGCCAAACTGCCTGGCCGCGGAGCCACAGGCGCTCTCACTAGAAGTGCGCGTCGCGCTTTATGGCATGTACTACTACCAAAGCGCCCAGATGCTCGATTTCGCAGGCTTTAGCGACGAACAGCTCGCGGCACTACAAGATGTCACGCGAGACGTAGATTACTGCGAACAACTTCGGCAGGCCGTACGTTGGGAGCGGCTCTATTGTGCGCAGTGTTTCGACGGCGCCTATGCTTTGGATAGCGAGTTGACCGCACTGATGTCGAAACGACCCAGAATCTGGTATTGCGTTTCGCACGTCGACGCATGGGAGTATTGGCGCGCCATGCGCCGATACTGCGACGCGACGCGATCGAACGACCTTGTCGCGGTTTGGCGTGACACCAATCAGGTGAACGACGACATTCAGCAAACTCTCGCGCGCTCAAGTGCCATGCCGCAGCGCTACTTTGTCACCAACGGTACGGTGGGCGGAGCATGGCATCTCGCAGCCGCGGCAGTTCGTGGCACAGCCACTGATCGAGCGTTTAACACCTTCGTGGCATGCTATCGCTACAAGCTCAAGCATAGCGCCTTTCCAGAGCGCCTCGACGACTTGGTTCCAGCCTGCCTCGCGGCGGTTCCTCAAGATCCCTTCGCGAATGCGCCGATTCGCATGACCAAGATCGACGGCGACCTCGTCATTTATTCCGTCGGGCCAGACGGCAAAGACGATGGCGGCGAAGCCCGGAGCGATGATCTTCGTTATCGCTCCAACTCCTGGAAACGCACCTACGAAGAATCCCGAGCCAAAGTTCAGGGCACGGCGCAACCGTAGTAGATCTTGCCGCTTCCCTTTCGCGTTTTCGCTATTTCGCGCTTTCGCGATAACAAAAATCGCCCCCATTTTCATCGCGAAAGCGCGAAATAGCGAAAACGCGAAGCAGCGGAGGCGACGAGCTGGTTCAGTGCGCGAGCCGTTGAGAGTTTCTTCCGCACTGGTACGCGGCGTCCACGCTCCCTCGCTGGCGCTACGGGCTGGTGTTCTGACTTGGCGCCGCGCTAGTTCTTCCCCGCGTGCTTGATCTTGTCCCAGTAAGTTTTGAAATCAAACGTGGGGCTGTTGTCCAGGTCGTGGCAGCCGCGGCAGGTTTTTTGCTCGGCGATCGCGAGGTTGAGACGCATCAGGCTGCGCATTTCTTCGCGGACTTTCGGTTCACGGGCCGCTTCCGCCGCGACGTGGCCGCTGCCGGGGCCGTGACAGTTTTCGCAGCTGTTGCCGGCCAGGTGCGACGTCGCGGCGATGCTGTCAAAGCCGCCCAGGTACGGCACATAGTGCTCGCTATCCCAACCCGTGGCGTGACAGGCGATACACTCGGGATCGAACTGCCGCGGCGGATCGAGCTTGGTGAGCGTTTCCGTCGCGTGGGAGTGCTTGCTTCCCTTCCAGACGGAATAGGCCTGGGAGTGGCATTTGCCGCAGGCTTCGGCGCCGACGAACTGGGCGTTCGCGTCGTCCGCGCCCTTCGCGCGCTCGTGCAGCACGCCGCTCACGTCGAGACCTTCCCAGCCGAGCGTCTTAAGCTGGTCCTGATAGCTGACCATGAACTCATGCATTTCGGGGGAATCGGCGAACCGGGAATCGAGCGGCACTCGCTGGTAACGCGATTTTCCCTTTCCATACAGGCCGATCGCCACGGCGTACATACCCTTGTGGCCCAGTTGCACCAACTTCGCAGTGCCGCCGGTCACCGTGGCCAACTCCAGTGGCGGTTCGTCCGGTCCGCCGGACGTGACGACGAAATTGAACTCTGGGAACTGCTGCGCTAACGCCTGCGATTCCTCTGGCGACGCGAAGCACAGCAGAATCATGAAATCGCAGCCGGCCTCTTTTAACTGCGGCACAACTTGTTTGAGCGCCTCCGCGGGCTCTTCGATCGTTGTTCCTGGGTCGATCGACTCCACGAGCTCATCGCGCTGCTTGCCGGCCACGACCGACGTGATGCCGAGCTTCGCCCCGGCGGTTTCGAGGACCAAAAACCGGCTCTCCATACCAAGTACCACGACGTTCGCGGAGACGAACGGCGCGAGTGCGCCTTCGTCGTTCACGGTTGCGGAGATTAAATCCTCCGGCGGAAAGCGCAAGTCGTCGCCCGCGAGGCCGATGGCGCGGTAGTCCATTTTCTTCAGGGCGTCGAACGACGTGCGGAGCTTGATTTCCGCTTGCTCGCCGGTGCTGCGGCTGAGTCCCCCGAGGTCGATCGGCACGGGATTCCAGCCGTCGGCGACCAACTGCCTCAAGAAGGTATGTCGGCGACTCATGCCACCCTTTTGTCGGCCCGGTCCGGCGCAGCCGCAGGGCTCGAAATAGCCGTGTTGATCGCCGGTGAAGACCAGCGTCAGCTCCGGCTTGATCCAGTCCTCGAAGATCGGCCCGTTCTCCTTGATCGGGTCGAATTTTTCCTCGCCCACGGGAGCGTTGGCCGCGCCACCGTCCGATGCGGCGGAAGTTCCCGCTGGTGTGCCCGGCGCCGGCGCGCCGCCATTGTTGCAGGCGGGAATTCCCAGCACGCCTAAACCAACTAGGACTAGAGCGATCATCAAGGCGCCACCGCGGCGCGCGGAACGTGACTTAGCAATCGGCATGCTTCACCATCCCTGGGCTACGCGAAATCGAATTCCCCGGTCCGTCCGCCAATCGCGGTTTTCCGCACGACGGATGAGCCTCCCTGCCCTGCGACGGGGGTCAATTCTCGACGGCGAAATTTAGCAGGATGTGGACTTCCTTCATACTGGGATGATTCGTCGGAATCGTGATCCGCCCCATCTCGTCCCTGGCCTTGCCCATCTTACTGATCAGCGGACTTTGAGGGGGAATCTCGATCTCGATGGGGATTTCGCTGGCCGCGCCGTTGTTGAGCAACTTCCGCTCGCCCAACGTGACTTTGACGAACTCCGGCTCACAGACGGGTTCGCCCAGTTCGATCTTGTCGGCATACTCGCCGGCGATCAGCATCTTGAGCTTGGCCTGCCCCCCCTGCGCCTGGTGCAATGCGCCCAACGTGAGCAAGTTGAATTTAGGCACGAAGTTTCCGCCAATCGCTACGATGGCGATGTCATTCACGACGTTTCCCTCGACTTCCAGTTGCGTGTCGAGGGCTTTTTCCAACGTCGTGGTCAGTTCGACGCCCTGCCTGAAGCTGCCGGTCGGCAAACCCGGCTTCACGGTCACGGTCACCAGCCAGCCGTGCTTGCCGTCTTCTGGCAATTCCGACGGTTCCAAGCGGCGATAGGCGACGTCGAAGTGGTCGGCTGTGTCGGGCCTGCTGAGTCGAAAGCCGGTGATCTCGAAATCACGATCGTGCTGGGCATAGACTTTGGTCTCGCGCGTCACGGTGTCATCGGCCAACAAGCGATTGAACGTTACTTTCGGCGGACTGATCTCCAACGGCCGCGTCACCACGGCGTTGATGTTGATCGCCATCAATTGTTTTTGACTAGCGTCCCGGCTGTGGATCAACACCTTCTTGTCATTCACAATCCCGTAGAGATCGTTGGTGACAATGGTGATCGGGACGATCAGCGTCTCGCCCGGCGGAATCTCAATTTCCCGGTCTTTGACGCGGATGCAGCCACAGGAGGGCTTGAGCGTCAGTCGGAGCGGATCGGTCCCGAAGTTCTTCAGGGGAAAATCGCGGGTGACCTGGACGCCCTCCTCAAGCGTGCCGAAGTCGATCAGGTCGGTCTCGGTTTCTAGCGAGACCTTTGCTTCGGAAACGGGCGTGAGTTCCATTTCCTCGAGCTGCTTCAACGCCTTTTCGGTGGGCGTAAGTTCTTTAGGAATGACGCCGTAGGTGGCCATGAGGCCCAGCGCCGCCACGACTGCGCCGAAGCCCAGCACGATGCTGACCAAAACTGAAATCTTCATCCGCCACCGGCCATTGCAGCCGACCTCCGACGTTGCCCGCGGCGGGACACTACCCGCTACTACGCATCATACCGCGCCGCAGGTCGCTTGTTGAATAAAGTCTGGCGGCGGATGCGCCTAACCAACACCGCGACGCCACTCAGTGCGAGGCATAGCCCGCTCGGCTCCGGCACAACTTGGGGCCGCGAGGTCCCAAAAGTATTGCGGACCGCGTTCAAGTCCTTGATGTCGACGCGGCCGTCGAACGGAAACGTGTCCCCTAACACCTGTTCCGCCTGCTGGCCGAAGTTATTGCGGACGTGGTTCAAGTCGGTCACGTCGATCCGGCCGTTGCCGTCGGTATCGCCGACCAGTCCGTCGCGTTCCGGTTCGCCAATGGTGAACTGGAAGCTGCCGGTCGTCACGCCGGGTTCTGCCGGGGTGTGGTTATCCAACAGCAGGCGGTAGACCAGGCGATACCCAATGCCGGGTTGCAGATCCCCGGCGCCCTGGGGCGCGAAAGTTGACGCCACCAGCTGCGACACTTCATCCCACTGAAATACCGGCGTTGTATCCGCGGGGGAATCGTACAGTCGAAAATAGGCTCGCTTGATGCCCGGGCCTGAAAAGGCGTAGTCCCCCTAGAGCGCGAACGGGCTGGCGTCCGTGACTTGAAAAGCCAGTTCCCCTTCGGAGACGGCAAAGCTCAACGGCCCGCCGTCGTGAGCCTGGCTCAATCCCCAACGGAATTCGGATCCGCCAACTGTGGCGTGGACTTCATGTTCGACCTCGCTGCGCGTACTTCCCGCGTGGGCGGACGCTTCCGAGTCGAAAGGCAGCGAAGCAATGGATTCCCGTGCCTGTTCAATGGGCGCATCGGGCGTCCATCCCGAGTAAGCTCGCGACTCGACCCAGCCGCCGGAGAAGACCATGCCGGCGTGGCTGGATTCAAAAGCGAAGACAAGGCAGCCAATCAACGCGGCAACAACTATCAAGCAATTTCGCATGGCCAATCCTCGAAAGAAAAGCCAGCCGCAACCAGGCAGCTGGCGGACTCCACGAGACTAACCGATGATGCGCGCGGTTTCAAATATTTCCCCGCAGCCCGCCCTATTTTCCCGTCACGAACCAGGTTGCGCCGGCAGTCATGGAGGCCAGGAAGAAGGCCAACAAGTACGAGATGATGGAGCTTTCGATGGTGACGACGTACTGGGTCAGGACCATCACGGCGATGACTGTCATGCCGAAGGCTAGCATTGTCCTTTGAATCTGATCCTTCCGGCGATTCGCCCGCTGCTCCGACGAATAAACCGGCGCACTGGCGGCTGGCGTACCGTCAGCCGACGGGGCCTGGGCCGATTTTCCCGCCACGCCGCCCCGCGCGGACATTTCCGCCGTCGCGGCGGCTTTCGGGAAGTATTTGTCCATCGCGGCGTTGATCTGTGGCGGCGTGCAGAGTACCCAGCGGACCGGCAAGCCGATCCGAATCCGCAGGTCGTCCTCCACCTCGGGCGGGATGAAGTTCGGCGAGCCCAGAATCGCCCGACCATCGGCGACCATCACCGGCACGCAGGAATACTGCCGCGCCGTGACCGCGGGCACCTTGGGAACCAAATTCTCGTCGATGCCCAAGTCGTTCAGGTCGATATACGGGACGCCCAGCGACTCGGCGTAGGCCGGCATCACCACGTCCCAGGTGGCGAGCTTCTGTTGCACGAGTGCGTCGCGAATCTCGACGCCGACGACTTGCGCGTACTGCCGCGCTTTTTCCAACTGGGGCTGCTCGATCAGCTTGCGGCCGATCAGGATTTGTTCGAGCGAGCGTTTGCCGCCGGCCTGCTGATCCTTGCGACCCAGCGAGGCGTCGTATTCCGTTTTGCGCGTGGAGTCGGTGAGGCATAGCATCGCCCGGGCCAACTCGTTCAACAGCGCCTGCGATTCTTTGGCGAACTCGCCCGCGGCATATTTGCGCACGTGGGCGTTCATCTTGCGGTAGTGCTCGCGCACCTTGGCGGCGTCGTCCTCGAACTGTTTCAGCCGCAATAGCTGGTAATGGGTGAGCGGCCGGTTCGTCTCTTTGACGCCAAGCCAATCGCGATAAACGTCGACGGTGGAGGACATGGGAAAGAGTGTTCAGTTTCCAGTGTTCTGTTTTCAGTGTCCGGACTCGCGGCTACTCCACCTTATAGTCGTGCGCCAGTTTTCCGTAGGCGTCGATTTGAGCATCGTTGAGGCCGCCGCCGCGTTCGATTTCGATTTTGGCTTCACGGCCGCCGGTCATGTCTTTGGCCCGCACGGTGACGCGGCCGTTCTCGTCGAAAGCGTAGGTCACTTCGATCGGCGAGCCCTTCGGCAAGCCTGCCGGCAGGTCGGTGACGCGGCATTTGCCGATCAACGAGCAGGCGGCCGGATCGGGCGCGTCCCCTTCGACAACTTTCACCGAGACCCGCTGTTGGCTGTCTTGAATGGTGTGAAACACCTGGCTTTTTTCTGCCGGCAGCGGCGTATTGCGGTGGATCATGATGTGATTCACCGGCTTGCCGCTCCGCGGATTCACGGCCACGACGCCCAGGCCGTGCGAGTTCACGTCGTCCTGGCGCACGCCCTTGAGTCGGCGACGGATGATTTCCGCCATTTCGCTCCGTTCGCCGCGGTATTTGGCTTCCAGGATGGCGGCATGGATGGCCGCGCCTTGCGCCACGGAGGTATGCGGCGAAATCCCCTGGTACGGTTTCACGCCGGTCACCTGCTCCAACAGCAGCGGCACGCGTGGCATCAGCGTGGAACCGCCAACGAGCACGATCGCGTCCAGTTCCTTCGCGCCGACTTTGCCGGTGTTGAGCACCAACTCCGTGGTGTCGATCGTACGTTGCAGCAAATCGCCCGTGAGTTGCTCGAATTGATCCCGCGTGATGCTGACCGACACCGCCTTGCCGCCGTGGCGGAACGTGATCGACGTTTTTTGCCCCTCGGAAAGCGCGATCTTGGCCTGGTCGCAATCGTTCCGCAGTACATGGACCGCCGCCGGAACTTGTCGCAGGTCGACGCCGTGTTTGGCCTGGAATTCATCCGCCACGAGGTCCAGCAGCCGGTCGTTCCAATCGACGCCGCCCAGATGCACGTCGCCATCGGTGGCCAGCACTTGGAAGTGCGTCGGCGTGTACTTGACCAGCGTCACGTCGAACGTACCGCCGCCAAGGTCGTAAACCAGCACCAGGCGGGGTCGCTCGGTCTCTTTGCCGACGCCCAACTCGCCGCGGTGCCAGGCGTAAGTCAGCGTCGCTGCGGTCGGCTCGTTGATGATGTCGATGGCGTTGATGCCCGCGATCTTCGCGGCGTCCTGCGTGGCCTTTCGCCGGGCGTCGTTGAAGTAATAGGGCACCGTGATGACCGCATTGCCAACCTTGCCGATCCGCTTCTCGGCGTCCTGGCGGAGCTTTTTCAGAATCAGCGCGGAAACAAACTCCGGCGTGATCTCTTTCCCGTCGAACGTCCGCTTGTAGGCCGCCTCGCCCATCTCGCGTTTGACCCGCTCGACGACCTTATCGGGGTCCTCCATGGCGGCCCGGACGCGGCTGGCGCCGACGATCACGTGCCCCTTGTCCGCCAGGAGAATCAGGCTGGGGGTCTCGTCCTCGTCGTCGGCATTCAGGACGGTGATCGGCTCCCCTTCGTCGTTGACGTAGGCCAGCGCGGAAAAAGTGGTGCCCAGGTCGATCCCAACGGTTCGACCAGGCTGAAACTCCATGGCACACATCGCGGCAACACCTTCCAGAGGGGGCCCAAACGGCGGAAAGCTGAACCGTTTAGGCTAATTGGTGCGCCGTGGCGGCGTCAAGCTGCGAGCCGGGTAAGCGACGGCTCTGTTTTGTCGATTTACAACACCTGTTCCCAACCCTCGCCGAGCGTCACCTTCCACCACTCCTCGTCGCGAAGCAGATTCCAGTGGAGTAGGCATCGTCTTTCTCCACGCCCTGGAACCGCGCGTAATAGTAGTCGCGCAACGCCTACAGAGATTTTTGGGCCTCGGCCGGAGACGCGAATCCGTGCTTGGCAAATTAGCAGTTAAGTCATTATATCATTGGTTGAGGTAGGTCAGCTTGACGCGGCCCTTGACGAAGACCACATACACGCTTGAAATCTCGCGCTCGCGGTTCCCGTTGTCGTACCACCATCCGGTCTCACGGCTGCCGGTGGCATACCAC
>Ga0163153_10007847_pt1 | contig 11323 bp, 4 predicted proteins | sample OliLakLV19MP6IB1_FD_148629 | JGI IMG/M metagenome (GOLD analysis project Ga0163153, IMG submission 148629) | Freshwater microbial mat bacterial communities from Lake Vanda, McMurdo Dry Valleys, Antarctica - Oligotrophic Lake LV.19.MP6.IB-1 | ecosystem: Environmental > Aquatic > Freshwater > Lake... | reverse complement strand
TAGGGACTTTTACCGAAAGGGGTTTCTATGCACTTTAAGGTCAAGTCTGACCAAAACTGCTATTTTTTTAGCATCTCAAAATTTTTGGCCTGCGAAAGGCCAGTTACATAACTACGAGAGAATGGCCTTTCCTTATCGACACCCGCAATTGTCCGTTGTGCAAATGGGAGAACTGCGCGCCGAGATACCCATGCTGGTTTTTGCGGGCAGTTCCGTGCCGCATCTTGATCCCGCCATTTCCTGGGATTTTCAGAACAACCTGTTGGAAAGCACGTATTTGTTGCGGCAATTCCGATATGTCATGGGGGACAGCGCTTTCAGGAAAGGGCTGGAAGCCATCAGGAGTCGGTACTTGTATGGTAGTCCGCCGGCGGCGGAATGTATTCACCTGTTTGAACGCAGTTCCGGATTAGAATTGGACTGGTTATGGGAGCAGCAATGGAATACGCGTTCACAGGTGGATTATGCCATCGAATCGGTACAGGCTGAAGGTCTGGATGCCACCTCGATTGTTCTGCAACGGGTACGGGGCACTGTTTTGCCGGTTGTTTTGGAGTTGTTTTTTGCGGATGGAACCCTGGAGCGACACTATATTCCGGTGGATTTGCTACGCGCTTCGCTGCCAAGATATTGTAATGCCAGTCCCCAAGCGGTGTGGCCAGCAGCAGAAAAAAAGTACACCTTGAAAATATCGAGACCTTTAAGTTCCATTAGGACGCTGGTGATTGACCCACAGTTTTTGTCCGGTGATGTGGCCGGAGAAAATAATCGAAAGGATTTTTAACGCCATAATATGATTTTCAGAGAGGCCAGAATTACCGACATTCCCCAAATCCAGATCGTCCGGCATTCCGTCAAGGAAAATACCTTGTCCGATCCTGCGCTGGTGACCGATCAGGATTGTGCAACGTATCTGACCATGCGGGGTAAAGGCTGGGTTTGTGAGATAGACAGCCGAATAGAGGGTTTTGCGATCGCCGACCTACTTGATAACAATATCTGGGCCTTGTTTATACACCCGGAATGTGAAGGCCGGGGCATTGGCAGATACCTGCACGACACGATGCTGGACTGGTATTTTTCCCAAACGAGAGAAAAAGTATGGTTGGGGACTGAATCTGGTACCAGGGCAGCGCAATTTTACCGGAAATCAGGTTGGACGGAAGCGGGTACGCACGGAAAAGGTGAGAGCAGGTTTGAAATGACTTTTGAAAACTGGTATAGTTAAGGCGCTTTGGTTCCACTAGCGGAGGCCAAATTCACTTCGAACCAGCGCTCATTATAGGCTTTGCCCATCGTCAAATCAAAAATGGCATTGCGGCGAACGGTCAGTTCTCCTTCCCCATGTCCATTCTGAACAACCTCCTGCAAGCGGCCGTTCACTTTTCGCAGAAATGTAGTTTTGGTGCGTATGGCATAGGAATAACTGCCGTTCCTGGGTAAATTGAATGTGATTTTGCCAGCCTGGTAGTTGGATTTATCCAATATAAAAGTTCTGGTAACGCCGTCTACCGTGATCCATACCTGTTCCCGTTTTTGATTGGTTGACAGTTCATTTCGGATGGTCAGCGTAACCGGCGTGGCGACAGTTGTTGTTGGGCGGTTCGGTGTTGTTGTGACGGGTTTATTGGTTGTTGTTGTAACCGGTTTATTGGTTGTGACGGTCGTATTTTTCGGATAAACTTTGGCCACGAATGCGCGGTCGGTCGGCGATAAATTCATATTCATGCCAACTTCAAAATCGCCCACCGTTAGCGAGTTTGGAATCGGATAGTGCATAATGGAGTAAGGATCGTACCGGCTGTATTGGGTTCTGCCGGACTTGTAATTGCCCAGCACCTGCTGATCTACCATCGCCTGATCCCAGCCCTGGGTGCGTTGGTAAAATGAGTAAAGTTTGGTTTTATCCCAGGGGATGCCGCCCTGCGGGTGCTGGTGTTCGTGCAGCAAACCGAGCGCATGGCCAAATTCATGCAGGATCGTTGCACGGTAGTCTGCTTCCGCCATCGGTTTATTGAACCAGCCAAAGTTGATGGTCGGCTTGTGCTGCGGCATCTGGCTGGCGTCCGTCCCGATCAGCGACCAGGTGCCTAAGCCGGTATTAAAACCTACCCGAAGGTCAGTCTGCCCTTTTTCCACAAAAATGAATTGAATATTGGCTACCTGCGACCATTCTTGCGCGTATTTGCGCACGCGGCTGCGCACGGTTTCCGAACCTCCGATAAAGCCGACCTTCAGGGTACGGCCATTGGGCCAGTATTTGCCCAATTCGGGTTTGAAACCCACCGCACGGGCCACCATGCCCGGCGGCAAATCTGGTTGTACGATGTCTTCAGGATTGTTCAGTATTTCGGTGCAGATGCGGTATACCTCTTCTTCCTGTGACTGGGCGATCATGGGAAGCAATGCTAAAGAGAATATCAGAAACTGGATCGGCTTCATTGCTGGATGTGGTGTGTAGTGGGTGCATTTTAAATTGTCGCTGCGGTTGTATTGACGGGGTGACTCGAAGTCACCCCGTCAATAAGCATCAAAGGTTACCCATAAACTGAGATAGAGGGTAAAAAATTATCGACAGCAAGGCCGGGCGGACTTAAAGTTTTATTAAAGTGCGTTCTCTGTTTTTTCTTGTTTGCTTTTTTGTTTAAAAAAAGGAGTTTACTTTAGTGCCAATACATGAAATATCAGCATTATTGAGCAAAAAAGACGGATAAAAATGAAAAAATACGCCCAAATTCAGGATGTCGTCAGTCGTTTGACCGACCACAAGACGTTTCGCACGTTTTTCACCCTCTACCTGATGGCAGAATCGGATGTTGAACGCCGGCATATCAACGACCGTTTTTGGAAAGACGCCGAAACATTGCCCCCTGCCGAACAGCAGTTACTGCGGGCCGAATTGACACGCTGCTTTCTCAGACTGCCGGGTATGGCGGCCGATTTGATAGAACGCACTGCTGCACCAGTTGTATAATTAACAATAGTTTTTTCTACCGCACCACCGTCACATCCCCCGTCAGTACCTGACTCGTCCCATCCGTCAAGACGACTTCAGCGACATAGACGTACACGCCCGGCATCACATCCTTGTTGCGGGAGCGGCCTTTCCAGCCGACAGAAGGATCATTTTTCGGTATATTCAGACCTTCGTACAGCAGTTCGCCCCAGCGGTCATACACGCGCAGAAAGCGCACAGCCTCCAGTTCAGGTCCGCCGTATACCGTGAGCGATTCGTTTTCCGCAGAACCTGTTTTAATGATATTCGGAATAAATATCCGGCTGTCGCGTCGAACCGTCAACAGCATTTCATCACGTCCTGTACAGCCGAACGTATCGCGAACCACCAGCGAATACACTTGCGACTGCGGCGGTTTTATATACGTAATCAGGGAGTCGGGATGGCTCATGTACGTGATTGGCGACCAGATAAAAGTATCGATACTCACAGCGTTGGTCAGTCCTTCCAACTGTATGCTGTCGCCGAGTGCTATGTTCTGATCCGGGCCGATGTTGACAATCAGTTCCGGGGGAGCGGGCATATCTATATCTAATTCTGTCAGGCAACCGTTGGCGTCTTCCACCTCCAGGGTGTAACTGCCACTTCCCAGCTGGCCGATACGAATAGGGATCATATCTGATGTCGAACTGACGTTGTTCAGGGTAAGTATATAAGGTTGAGCGCCTCCTGTGACAGACTGGATCGTAATCGTACCGTTTTCATCACCAAAACAACGCGGCAAAATCGTTGAAAAATCTACGATCACTCTGGGTGCCGCCGTCAGGGTAAAGGAAGCGCTGTCTACGCAACCGATTTGATCGCTCAGCACGACGCTGTACGTACCTGCCCCCAGTCCGCCAAGTTGTAGTCCACTGTCGCCGGTGTTCCACATAGCCGTAATGGGCGGCACGCCTCCCGTTGTAGTAATCGAAATGGAACCATCGTTTTCATTGGCGCAGCTCACATTGAAGCCGCTGTAATCGGAAAGGGTGGCAGTGCCGATCAGCGTGCTAATGGTGACGATGGCGCCCTGGCCGATGGTGACAGGACAGTTGTTGCCGGCGGCTGTAACAGCAGTCACAGTATAAGTGGTTGTGACCGTCGGGCTGACATCGAACTGTGCGCCGTTGGCGATATTATTCAATTGTATCGGTTGTGCGCCGCCGCCGATGGTGACGTTGAAAGAAGTGCCGCCGCTTAATGCCAGGGTCAGGGTAGCGGTATTTCCGGCGCAGAGCGTCACATCACTGTTTATAGCAGCGTTAATCGCCGGACGAACCTGTACATCTGCTTGTCCGCTCACCGTACCCGGGCAGAATGCGTCCTGCACGGATACCAGGGTAAAGACCTGACCGGACTGCACATTGTTCGTACTGATGTCAAACGTGGCGCCAGGCGCGCTGAGTTGCGGCTGATTATTGTTGTTGATGGCGTATACAAACTCGAAAGGCGCATTTCCGGTAAAAGCAATCTGGAAAGCGGCGCTACCGCCGGGGCAAACCGTATCCGTGCCCATCAGACTGGCAACAGGCGCGTCATGAAAAACGACCGGCGTTCCATTGGAAATAGAAAGACAGGGGTCAGTTATATCCACGGAACCATTGGGCAGCCCATTACCGGCAACAGCGGCGATGAAATAGGTCGTTTCCGTTGTCATGCCTGTTTGCAGGTCAAACTGCGGGGTATTACTCGTCGCAAGAACTCCCAGGGGCAGGAGCGTAAAGTCTTCATACAGAATGTATTGTAGCACATCATTTGAATCCAGCGTACTATTGCCTGCGGCTATTACATCCGCTTGTCCGGGCAAACAAACATCTACCTGTGCGTTGGACATCGTACCGGCATCCGTTGTACAAACACAGGTTGCAGAACCGGTAATAGTGGTCGAACAACCGACTGCATTGGTAATCGTAACACTATACAGCCCGGATGGTATGGGGTCGGAGACAAAGGTGGTATCCGTCAGGGTGCCTGTAACGCCACTTACTGTGTAAGTGGAATTTGGCGTCGCACCATTGCCGATATCAAACGTAAGCACGTAAGTTTCTGTGGTGAAATCACAAGTGGTTTGTGCATTCAGGGCTTGTGGCGCCTGGGAAATATTGACGGTCGCACTGCCGCTTACCGTACCCACACACACGCCTTGTCCTGTCACACCGGTCAGCACGTAAGTAGTGCTAGCCGTCGGATTCATAGGGATCAGTGGGAATGGATTGGAAGAAGTAGAAACCGTATTGGTAACACCGTTGGCGGTATAACTCACCGTGAAAAAACCAAGCCCTGTAAAATCAACATTCAGCGAAAAGTCTTCACCCTGGCAAATAGAAGTATCGCCGGACAACGTTGCCGTAACGGCCGGACGCCAGGTAACAGTCGGTCCGGGTGCAATAGAAATGCAGACACCTGCCGGATCCACACCCGCTCCCAGCGGATTGCCCGCTACCGCGAAAATAGAATAGGTGGTTCCGTTGGTGATGGTCGCACTGTTGTAATTGAATGAAGGCGTCGTGCTGCTGTCTATCGCGGTCCAGTTTGCCGGACTGCTGCCGACACTTACCAGATAATAAATCAATACAGCGCCGGTACCCAGATTTGTACCCATCGCGGCAGGGAAACTGACCATAAAACCATCGCAAAGCAACAACGGTGTCTGGAGCATCGTACCGGCCTGCGTGGTGCAGGCACAAGGAGAAACGTCGGTTGTAGTATCCTGCGCGCAGTTGAAAGTGTCGCGTAGAATAAAGGAATAGTTCGTCCCAAAAGCAATGGGATCGCTTACAAACTGCGTTCCGGTAATGGTGCCGGTATTTCCGGTAACAAAATAGGGTGCAGATCCGCCTGAAATATCAAATGTTACGGTGTAAGTAGCGGTGTTTTCATCACAAACCGTTTGTACGTTCTGAATCGTCGGGCTACCGTGTACGCCGATATTTACGATCCCTGAAACCGCACCGGTGCTGCAATACAGATCACTCACCGAATCTAATTGAATCACAGTATTTTGTGTAGCAGTAATAATCCAAGTATAGGAATCATCCGTCAGGCCGGAAACAGTAGGGTCTGCAACACCCGATTGGGAAGTTGTGAAAGAGAAAGGCGCAGCGCCTGCAAAGTTGACAGTCAGTTCAAGAGCCGTTCCGGCACAAACCAGCGTATCAAAGGAAGTAAGCGCGCCAATCAGGCCATTAAAAATGACCGGTGTGCCATCTGCCACATCTACGCAGGGATCGTTCAGATTAATCAATCCGTTGCCATCCGGATTGCCGGCGATGGAGGAAATGTAATAGGTGGTATTGGTCATCATACCCGGCACAAAACCGAATGTCGGCGTACTGCTCCAGGCAATGATATTGCCGATAGGCGTCATTCCGGGTTGATCGTGCAGAATATACAGTACCACGTCATTTGGGTCTAAGGTATCTCCCATTACCAGCGGCACACTAATGCTATCTGTCTGACATGCAAATACTTGTGTCTGACTCATTACACCAGCATCGGTCAGGCAACCGCAGTTGGCCATTCCGGTTGCCGTCGTCTGACCACAGTTGTTGGCATCGCTCAAAGAAAAGGAATAATTGCTGATAATCGGTATCGGAACGCTGGTAAAAGTATCGCTCACAAAAGAACCGACTATACCGCTTACATTAAAAGGCGCCGTGCCCACAGCCAAGAACCGAATGATATAAGTTTGTGTGGCAAGGTTACAACTGATGTTCAGGTTTTGTATTTGCGGCGCTGTATTGACAGTTATTACCGCAGTGTCCGCAGCAGAAGTGATACAACGGGCATCGCCCACCGAAACCAGTGTTACGGTAGTATTTAATGCCGGTTGAATGGCTAACTGGAAACTTGCGCTTGGAATATTGGCCTGCGTAGGTTGTTGTACGCCGTTTAAGGCCCAGGTCAGAGAATAAGGTGGAACACCAGTTAGCGTTACCGGAATGATAAACTGACTTCCGGCGCAAACACTGCCGTTAGGTCCCAGCGAAGCGGTAGGCAAGGGAAAAAATACAACAGGTGTTCCCTGTGAAATTTTGATACAGATATCTGCAGAATCTACATTGCCATTGATATCCGGATTGCCTGCTACTGCTGAAATATAATATGTGACACCAGTTTGCATTCCGGGCTGGAAAGTAAAGGAAGGTATTGTATTCCATGCCAGGATGGTACCGACCGGTATAGCGGGGTTGGTATGCAGTATAAAGCGCAGGACGTCGTTGCCGTCGTTGATAAAGTTGTTGTTGTGCGTAGCGGTAGCAACGGAGCCTGCACAAACCTCTATGGTGTCTGTTAAATCCATCGTCCCTGCACTGGTTGCACAATTGCAGGTAGAAGGGCCGCTCACGGTGATATCGCCACAATCATTGGCGTCGTGAAAAACAAAACTATAACCCTGCGCTTGTGGAATAACGCTACTCGTAAATTGTGACCCGGTAAACGTCCCTGGCACAGAACTGGATACAAGTGTAAGGGGCAAGGTAGCGTTCAGCACGTCAAAAGAGACGGTATAATCATTCGTTAAAGCATTACAATTCAGTTGCAGGTTGGTATATGACGGCGGATAATTGACCGTAATTGTTGCCGAACCCTGCGCATTGCCCACACAACCCGGCGACTCGACACTGATTAACACGTAGGTAGTCGTTACATTGGTATTAATCGGGATAAAATAAGGGTCTTCAAAAGTAGTATCGGGTGGTTGAACGACACCATCTATACTGTACACAACAATAAATGGCTGTGTACCGGTTAAATCGATCATTATACTGGTGTCCGCCGAGTTACAAAAAGTATCGCTGCCCGACATTAAAGCTGTAGGAGGTGTAAATACAAATACAATCGCCTGGCCTGACACGGTACCGTTGCAAACGCCATTGGTGACACTGACCAATCGGTAAATGGTGCCATTGATCGGGTTTACCGCAAAGGGAAAATTAGGGCTGTTGGTCGTAATGGGCGGTTGCGGAACATTATTTGCAGAGTAAACAAACGTAAACGGTCCCGTACCGGTAAAGGTGAAATCAATACTGGTACCTGTTCCATTGGTACAAATTTGTTCTCCTCCTGAAACAACCCCGGTGGGCACATTCGTCACGGTAACAACCGCATTGCCAGATACTGTGCCGCTACAACCGTCTGCGCTGATACTTGTCAATACGTAGGATGTCGTAGATACGGGTGTAACCGGAAATACAAACGTGTTGTTAGTCGTCACAATCGGCGTCTGCGCAATACCATTCGCGGTATAATTGACGGTGAAAGGCCCCGTTCCGGTAAAATTAATCGTCAGGTTGGTCGACGTATTGGCACAAATACTTGTGGTACCTGAAAGGGCGGCAGTAACCGGCGCGACCACTTCTACCGAATAGGTACCTCCGGCTGATCCGGGGCATCCGGGTGCGTCCACACTTTCCAGCACATAATCGGTCATGCCGACAGCGGGTATGATCGGGATATTGAATGTAGTGTTTGACGTCGTGATGGGTGCCTGGTTGACACCGTTGACAGAATACACAAACGTGTAAGGCCCGGGACCCATAAAATCAAACCGCAGGGTGTCGCTTTGCCCGCTGCAAAGCAAGTTGCCGCCATTGAGCAACGAACCGCTGGGGCTGTCTTCAACCATCACGATGCCCTGACCCGAAACGGTGCCGACACATCCGCTTACGTCCACACTCGTCAGCAAGTATGTAGTGTTCGCAGCAGGTGAGACATTCAACATATATGGATTGGCAGAGGTCGTAACCGGTGTTTGGGCAACGCCATCAGCCGTATAATTGAAAGTATAAGGCCCTGTACCGGTAAAGGTTACGGTAAGATCTGTGGCTTGTCCCTGACAAACGGAAGTCATACCGGAAAGGGTGGCCGTCGGAGCTGCGCCAACGGTTATTACATAAGTGCCTGCGATAGTGCCCGGGCACCCGGAGGAAGCAACACTCACTAAGGTATACGTATTTACACCACTGGTAGGCGCTGCATTAATGGTAAAAAATAAGTCAGAAGTAGTGACAGGCGGCTGGTTGACGCTGTTAATACTGTACACAAAAGTAAATGGCGCGGCCCCGGTAAACGCCACTTCTAAGGGAATGGACTGACCGTTGCAAATCGTTGCATTACCGGAAGTCAGGGTTGCCGTCGGGGCTGATCCACCAACGGTAATCACATAACTACCTCCCACAGTACCCGGGCAACCGGAGGAAGTTACACTCACTAAGGTATACGTATTTACCCCACTGGTGGGCGCCACATTCAAGGTGTGAATTAAATTAGAAGTGGTGACAGGGGCCTGGTTGACGCTGTTAATACTGTAAACAAAAGTAAATGGCGCGGTGCCGGTAAACGCCACTTCCAGAGGTACAGACTGCCCGTTGCAAATCGTTGTATTACCTGAAGTCAGGGCAGCCGTCGGCGGTGTTCTTACATTTACATTCGCCGATCCGGAACCGGTACCGGTACAGCCGCTGGCGGTGACGCTTGTCAGGGTAATGGTCGAAGGTTCCGTGAGCGATACCGGAAATTGAAATGGATCCGCATTGGTAACCATTGGCGCCTGGTCCGTGCCATTGATGGCAATAACAAATGTATAAGGCGCACTACCTCCCGAAAAATTGACAGACACCGTAGCATTCTGACCCAGGCATATATTATTGCTTCCCACAAGGCTTAGTACGCCGGATGGCGCGGGACTTACTGCCTGCATCACCGAGGCGTTTGCGCCATTACAATTCGCATCCTGTAAGTTTTGAATGCTGTAAGTGGTTGCTCCTGTGGGCGTTACGGGAATTTGAAACGGGCTGGAATTGGCGGTGAAACTATTCACTAACATAGCGCCCGCAAATAAATTGAATGTCCATGGCCCTGTTCCCGTAAAACTCACATTCAGGTTGGTTTGTGCACCGGTACATACAGGCGTAGTGGGACTGAATGTAGCAGTCGGCACCGGTGATACCGTAATGGTTGTCATTGTCGCCGGCCCCGCACAAGCGCCGGTCGGTGTAAAGGTCAGGTTGACCACACCATTCTGGAGCGCAGGATTGAAGTTGGTGCCTGTTACGCCCAGGCCAGACCAGGTGCCGGTGGGTACCAGCGGGTCGCGCAGGGCATTCAAACTGAAAATGCCTGAATTGGTACATAAATCAGCTGTACCCAGCACAGGAGTAGGGCCGGGAATGACCGTCACCGTAAATGAAACGGGGTCGCCGGGACAGCCTGCCGAAGTCGGCGTCACCGTAATGGTTCCGACACGCGGGGTGGTAATACCTGCCGGGGTTGCGAAATTGGCAATGTTACCATTGCCCGAAGCGCCCAGCCCAATCATTGTGTTGGTGTTTGTCCAGGCGTAGGTCGGCGCAGGAGTACCCGTACCAGTAAAGGCCGGAATCACGGCGTTTTGGCCCGAACAGACTGTAACATCTGCGGGTTGATTTACGGTCGGCTTTGGTACGCCGCTTACCCGCACATTGTCCCAAAAGTAGAACTCATCGTTGGCTTTATTGGCGCCAGAGATGCGGATTTGGATACTTCCGCCTGAGAGACCGGCAATAGAGGCTGTTCCAGCAGTACCCGGATCGCCGGAGGTGCCACCGATGGCAAAGCCCAGGTTGGATTGGTCGGCACCGCTGCCACATACATAATAAAATTGCGTCCAGGGGCCGCCGTCGATACTGTATTCAAAAACCAACTGGTCGTGGCCGTTATCAGCGGGCGAACCGGTACAACCAAAAGATGGAACTGCCGGAAAATCGCATTCCATCGGGCCTGTTGCGCCCCAGTTGGCAAAAAGCGTCACATTGCAAAAGCCGTCAATGTCTATCGGATTGGTGAGCCATTCCCCCATGTTATTGCCGCCGTCATTTGGGTTAGCCGTACAGCAGGCTCCTTCCACATCATTGAGGCGGAAGGCGGGATAAGCGATGCCGGCCGGGGCGGCAGGCGGACCCGCCACCGCTCTATTTGCAAAAAAGTTGTTGCCACAATCAAAAAACGTAGCAGACCAACCCTGGTTGGCGCCGGTAAAATTTTCCTGCCAGATAGTGACTTGCGAATAGGCAGTATGTGCGCACAAAAACAGTGTCAGCACGACGGTGATTGGAATGAAACGGAGAGGCATAAAGGGATAAGAAACAGCAGATGTTGAAGTGAAATACTGCATAATTTGTCGTAATCGGCTCGAATTGTTTGAACGGAGCGCTAAGGTAGCGTGAAATGCTTCAAAACACATTGCATGCCTGCGTTAAGGCTTCTTTACTTATTAACTTTTTTTGTCAAACCACTTAAAAATGCGGCTGATACAGGACTTGCGTTTGTTTTTATGCACAAAAT
>Ga0163153_10007846_pt1 | contig 11324 bp, 10 predicted proteins | sample OliLakLV19MP6IB1_FD_148629 | JGI IMG/M metagenome (GOLD analysis project Ga0163153, IMG submission 148629) | Freshwater microbial mat bacterial communities from Lake Vanda, McMurdo Dry Valleys, Antarctica - Oligotrophic Lake LV.19.MP6.IB-1 | ecosystem: Environmental > Aquatic > Freshwater >... | reverse complement strand
TCTCAATAATTGAAATAATCGACTCACTTTTAGAAGACTCAAAAGGAAATATAAAACAACTTCTTCAGTCGGTTAAGGACGACATTAACCAAGGAAACAGACTGTATGTTGCGTTTGAAAAGTTTCCTCAGGTTTTTGATAAGGTTATTGTGAACATTATTCGTGCTTCAGAGGAGGCTGGAACTCTCGACGTGACACTGAAGGATCTTAAGGACACTATAAAAAAGGAGCGGGAGTTCACCGATAAAGTAAGGTCCGCATTCATCTACCCCTCGCTGATAATGGTAATGTTCGGTGGAGTCTTGATCTTAATTCTAACTTTTGTGGTTCCGAGAATTGCTGTAGTTTTTACTCGTCTTAAGAGCGAGCTTCCACTTCCTACAAAGATACTTATTTTTTTATCAAATGTTTTGTTAGAACATACGATTCTATTAATTCTTGTTTTGGCAGTTGTTGTTGGAGGGTTCATCGTGCTTTTGAAATTAAATAAGCGAGGGGTTTTGAATGTGATTTTTTCTCTGCCAATAGTAAACAATCTTATTCGGTACATCGATCTAACAAGATTTACCAGGAGTCTTCATCTGCTTTTGTCAGCTGGAATTCCGATTGTGTCAGCCCTAGATCTTACGCATGACGTTGTGTCGACAAAGAAGGTTGCGAAGATGATCGAAACCAGTAAGGATATGATTCTGTCCGGAAAGCCTTTCTCCGCCGGTCTCAAGCAGTCCAAAAATGTCGTGCCTCAGATCATGATAAAGATAATAGAGGCGGGAGAAAAAAGCGGAGGGCTTGATAAGGCGCTTCTTGATATGTCGGAGTACCTTGATTACGAAGTTACTACGACCTTAACGTCTGTGATAACTTTGTTGGAGCCACTATTGCTGATGGTTGTAGGAATTATGGTTGGAGGAATGATGCTCTCTATCATAGCGCCGATCTACGGCCTAATCGGCTCGGTTGGTGGAGGAGGATAACTACAATAAAGCTCAAATAACAAAGTTTAAATTTCAAACAAAATCCAAAGCAAGAAGTTCGAATTTAGATTTTGAACTTTGAACTTTATTTGATATTGGGACTTGGAGTTTGAATTTTTGCAGAAGGTGGTGGTGTTGGAGTGACTGTTGTTGGTTGAGGTGCTGGAGCTGGAGGTAAATATTTTTGTACCATTGCTATAACCTGATTTGGTGCAAGGTCCGCTTTTACCAGTACATCTGTCGCACCTTTTTGCATTGCTTCTTTTATCGCGAGGTCATGAGATAGATTTGTCCAGACTATGATTACCGGCATTTTTGCGAGTTTTGGTTGCTCTGTCTGTAGTTTGGTCAAAACACCAAGACCATCTAGTTTTGGCATCATTATGTCCAAGAGAACTAGATCGTATCCACCGGCTCTAATTTTCTGCAGTCCTTCCTCACCATCAACAGCAAACTCTATCTGATAACCCGCAGTTGCAAGAACCTCCTGATAAAGTTCGCAAAGCGTTGGATCGTCATCGACAACCAAGATTTTTTGGGACATACGAACTTAATATAATTGAATCTAAATACGATGTCAAACAAGATGGGCGCGCCGTTACATTTAGGATAAGAGTTCTGAGATAATAAATCTATGTCTACAGTTTCCGGCACAGTCCGAAATCCAAGCTCTTCTTTGGAGTTGAGCCATATCAACGAGGAGCTGTACAAAAAGAACGCCGAACTAGCAGGAAAAAATAAGGTACTTTCCTTACTCAGCGAAATAGATCAGATTATCTTAAGTACAGTTAATGATCCCATGCATATCTCCGAACGCGTGGCGCAGTTAATCGTAAGAGAGGTTGGATTTAGAGCCGTTGGAATTTTTATTTTGAAGGACAACACGCTACAAAGTATTGGAATGGAGCTGTCAGGAAATGTACTTGAGGACGAGAAAAAACTGCTTTCCATCTGTAAGGACAACAAAATTGCAACAATCAAAAACACAGAAAATTTATTAGTACAGACGCTTAATGAGAAGCAAAAGAAGGCAACTAAATACTTATTCGATGTCCTAAATCCGATGACAGATCTTCACACAGCATCGACTATTCAGAGCAACCTTCAGATAAAAGTAGCGATGGCCTTTCCTCTTTTGGCAAGAAATGAGATGTTGGGAGTTTTGCTGATTTTATTAAATGAGGATGAGGGCTCTATGTCGACTCTAAAGACAGATATCATGTCGCGTCTGGCTAATGTTATTGGTATAGCGATAGACAATGCTCTGCTATATCAAAAAATTCAGGAGGCGAATATAAAACTAAAACAACTTGATAAGCTCAAGGACGAGCTGGTTTCGATCACCTCACATGAGCTACGTACGCCCATGACGGTCGTCAGATCATATCTGTGGATGTTGATGCAGGCCCAAAACGGAGCTCTAAACGAAAAGCAAAAGATGTATATAGACAAAGCTTATGGAGCTACTGTTCGGTTGATTCATTTAATCAACGACATGTTGGACACATCGCGTATCGAGTCCGGAAGAATGTCTCTAAACTTCGAAGCGGTAAATCTATATAAACTTAGTCAGGATGTGGTAGCGGAGGTCCTGTCACGCGCGCAACTACTGGGACTAACCGTTAAGTGTGAAAATCGTATGACTCCGTTGGTTCATGCGGATGCGGAAAAAATTAGAGAAGTATTGATCAATCTGATAGGAAACTCATTGAAGTTTACGCCAAGAGGCGGATCGATCACGATAGCATTTGAGGTAGGCGACGACTCCGTAACAACAAAGGTTATAGATACCGGAATGGGCTTCACGCAGGAGTATCAGTCGAAACTATTTATGAAGTACGGATTCATAAAGACATCTTATGAAACAAATAAAAGTGACGCAGGTGGTACTGGTTTAGGTTTATATATATGTAAGTCCATAATTGATATGCACGGCGGTTCTATTCAGGCAAAATCAGATGGTAGTGGTAAAGGAGCTACATTCAGTTTTATACTGAAATTACATCATGAAAAAGTATAGGAATACGATTCCGCAAACATTGGGGTTTTCCTTGGTTGAGATAGCGATAGTGCTTGGTGTTGTGGCGACCCTTTTTGTAGTTGCTCAAAATACAGCATTCCGACCCCAACAGGTTGCAAATGTCAGCGATACATTAGATACATTAGTGTCAGACATATCGCTCCAACAAAATAAAAGTATGAGTGGAAATCTTTCTACTGGTTCATCGGCAGTAAGTTACGGGGTTTATTTTCAATCTGACCGGTATATTTTATTTAGAGGAAGTAGCTATGACCAAGTAGCCACGGATAACTTCACCATATCGCTAAATCCAGTATTTACCTTTAGCGCAATAAATCTTCCTAGTTCACAGCTTGTTTTTGCAACAGGTAGCGGTGTTTTATCAAACTACAATCAAAATCAACGCTCTGTTTCGATTCGCGACTCAACGAACAATGTTACTAAAACTTTACAGTTCAATAGTCTTGGTGTTGTGGACAGTGTCCAGTAGAGTCGTATGTAGAATTTAGAATATTGAAAACACTATGAAAATAAATAAAAAAACACATAAATCGATATTCGATATTCGATATTCGATATTCAACACAAGCGGACAGTTGCTGGTTGAGATGATCATCATTATGGCACTCATGGCCCTTGTAATACCTACATTGGTGACGGGATTTGTTTCTACGAGAGAAGGAAGAGCTCAGATAGGGCAACGATTTTTAGCAACAGCACTTATTCAAGAAGAAAAAGAAGCGATTATTGTTTTGAGAGAGGCTGGGTGGGCAAACGTAGCTACTAACGGCACCTATCACCCTGCTATTTCTGGAACTACATGGTCACTGAGTGCGGGTAGCGAAAGTATAAACGGATTTACCAGAAGCATTGTAATTGCCGATGCATATAGGACGTCAACGGGTAGCGGGTCACTTGTAACGCAAGGCGGTTTTATCGATCCATCTACAAAAAAAGTAACATATACGGTCTCCTGGACACAACCTCGCTCCACATCTCTTTCAGTTGTGGGCTATATTTCTCGTCGCGATAACCTTTCATACACGCAGACAACGGAGGCTGATTTTACAGCTGGTACCCAGTCTAATACTACAGTTACGAATATACAGGGAGGAGAGGTCGCACTCGGAGCTGGAGGTGGTGGAGGTGATTGGTGTGCGCCAAGCAGCTCTATTACTCAGTACGATCTTCCCAAAAGCGGTGTCGCAAATGCAGTGACCGCAATCGAGGGTCGAGTATTCGCTGGAACAGGGAGTAATTCATCAGGAGTTTCGTTTGCCGACGTTGTGTTTACTACCGATGTTAATCCACCTCAGATAACAAGTTCAAAGACGTTTGATGGATACAAAACAAATGCGGTGTTTGGTGAATCAAATTACGCATATCTTGCTACAGACAGTAACTCAAAAGAAGTTGTCATGCTTGATCTTAACCAATATAGCAATCCGCCAACGAACACAAAATATCTAGAGGTAGGATCTATCAATCTGCCTGGAAATGGGAGCGGTGACAGTATACATGTGGTAAACAATAAAGCATATGTCATCGGTGGAAGAAAATTTTATATTTACAATCTGAGTTCCGATAGAACATCGGCAACCCTTCAAAACTCTGGCGGCTACTCACTTTCAGGGAAGGGTAAAAAAGTAGTTGTTGGGTCGGGTGGTCAGTACGCGTACATTATGACAAGCGCAACGTCAAACCAGTTTGAGATTCTTGATGTTTCAAACGCAACCAATCCTACACGGGCAGGTCAAATTACGGTCGGGAGTTCACAGGCCGGTGTAGATCTCAGCGTTACATCGTCAGAATCTGTTGTCTATGTCGCCCTCGCATATTCTGCTGGCAAATCAAACGTCTATAAAATTGATACGACGAACAAATCTAGCCCTCAGGCAGGGTTGGGATACAGTACTTCTAGTATGAATCCAAAAGCCATTGCAACCGTTACCGGTAACCGTCTAATTGTTGTTGGAACAGGTGGAACGTACCAATACCAAGTGCTCAATACGAATACAATGGCGATGTGTAACGCAACCTCTGGACTGACATATAGCGCAGGTGTCAATGGTATCGCTGCGGTTCTTCAATCAAACGGGGATGCATATTCGTATATCATAACGGGAGACTCGAACGCTGAGTTAAAGCTGATTTTAGGCGGAGCAGGAGGTCAGCACGCGTCTTCTGGAAACTTTACCTCATCCATCTTTAATGCTGGATACCAAACTGCCTTCAACAGACTGTCTGCGACAGTATCACAGCCGGCACAGACTACTGTAAAAATACAGCTAGCTGTCGCAAATCCAGTTTCAGGTAGCTGTACTGGCTCCACATATACATTTCTTGGACCAGGAGGCGGTAGTGGTCAGTATTTTACCGTTGGATCCGATCCAACACGTATAGTGGCTACGGTTCCGGTTCTCAGTTCTGGGTCGTATAGTAATCCTGGGCAGTGTTTCCGATATAAAGTTTGGTTCACCTCGTCTGATAGCTCTGCTTCTCCAGATCTGTATGATGCCGCCGTTAATTATTCACCATAGATCGCAAAGCGCGAATCTTGTAACGTGTATCGCAAGAAAATATATGAAAAACACAAAAGAAAAAAAACGATCGGCGCTCTACGCTCAACGATTCACGAGTAGTGGAACAACTCTTGTAGAGCTCATTATCTATATGGGAATTTTGACTGCGTTACTTATTCCTTTTACTCAACTATTCGGATCGGCACTAGACGTTCGGAGAGAGACGGAGGCTGTTTCTTATACCTTATTTGATTCTCGCTATATTTTCTCAAAACTCAAGTATGATATCGCAAATGCTGATTCAATCTCTACGCCGTCCGCTCTTGGTAGTCAAAGTGCAGTGTTAACAATTGTAAAAAGTGGCATCAATCACAGCTACCAATTGAGCGGTGGTCGTTTATTACTTGATGGAGTTGCCTTAAATGGACATTCGACTACGATCTCAAATGTAAGTTTTTTACGATTAGGAAATTTAAACGGAAAGCACAGTCTTCGGGCAAGCTTTACGGTGACAGGTTTGGTTAGAAAGAGTTCGGGATCTCAGGAAACAAAAACAATTACCACTACGTTTGGATTACGTTAATATGAAAAATAAAAAACAAATCTATGTTCGGGGCCAAGCTCTCATTATGCTTGTATCGTTTATTGGTGTGGGAATAGCGATAATTACTAACGCTTTACTTGTCAATTTGTCCCAGAATTCGTCGGTAAGCGGAACGCAGCAAGGAGCATTAGCTCTAGAGCATGCCGAATCTGGTGCAGAAAATGCTATATTGAGACTGTTGAGAGACCCGTACTATACCGGTGAGGTTTTAACAGTTGGTTCAGGTACAGTTACGACAACCGTAACAGGTTCGAGTCCTTCAACGATTATTTCAAGCGCTGTTGTTGGGCAGTTTAAAAAAACAATAACCGTAATTATCGATGATTCAAATAACCAATTAAATATTATTTCCTGGAAAGAGCAGTAATATATGGCAGATAATCAGACATCATTAATATACATAGACAAAAACAAACTGTGGTTTTATAACTCGGCAACAAGAGAGGTCCTCTCACTTGATTTTCCGGTAGCGACTGTAAAGGACATGGAGGTCTTAAATCGCGAGTTGTTTACAAAGCAGTTTGAGTCTTTCTTAAGCGTCCATAAAATCGTCAGCTCTCGCGTTAATTTTGTAATCTCAACATCGTTGTTGTTTTTGAAGGACATATCGGGCATAGAGGAGTCTAAAAAGGATGAGGCGATTAGGGAGTTTGTTGAAAATGTGCCTTTTGATAATGTTGCTAATACAACCGTGCATCAGGATAAGACGGTTCGTGTGATAGCCATAAATAAAGATTTACTAACTCTTCTTAAGAGAACTTTGGAGAAAAATAAATTCGAGATAGGCCTGGCATTACCGATGTCTCTCGTCCCAAACATTTCGATTCATGGCGCACTTGATGCGCAGACTGCGCAGCTAGTTCTAGGAGCTTCTGATGGACTCAAAATGTACAATCTACTTGATCCGATACAGGTCTTAAGTCCTCTACAGAGCATAACCGAGAATGCGGCCGACAAAAAACACCCAAAACGACTTCCTGTTTTGCTTAGTGCATTTGGCGGACTGATCTCAATACTGGTTGGTGTAGCGGTTGTTTCAAATACTCAACCAACAATTCCGTCATCTCAAGCAAAGGCACCACCAAAGATTACGCCCGCATCGCTTTTAGTTACCCCTACAACAGTTATAACACTAAGCAGAACTTTACAGACCTTGAGGATTGATCTTATTCATTCTTCTCAGAATTCATCGGACTCCGCTCGCCTTCTTTCAGTACTTAAAACAGCTGGAATAACAGATGTAAAGGAAGTTGTACTCAATTCGGGAGCACTAGATACTTCTCAGATCATTTTTTCTCAGGCTGTACCGACGCAACTACAGAATCAGTTAGTGAGTGTTGTTAAGTCTGTGTTCCCTAATTTTTCTACAAGAGTGGTCTCCGGTCTTTTGAGAGATGTTGAAATTCGTATAAAATGAAGCTAATTTCAGTCGTTATTAAAACTCCCCTTGACAAACAAATGGATATTCTTTTATTATGATTCATATGATAAAAACTGCATCACACGCAAACAAAAGGGGCTTTACCCTTATTGAGCTTCTTGTTGTTATCGGTATCTTGGCCGTTCTTTTAGCAATTACTCTTATCGCAATTAATCCTGCGAGACAGTTTGGTAATGCGAACAACACTCGAAGAAAAAATGACGTTACGCAGGTACTAAACTCTGTTGGCCAGTTTGTAGCTGAGAATCAAGGACGACTTCCAGCTGAAGTTGCCGCTCTTCTTGTAGATGCGGCTACTCCATTGAGTGCGGCAAACTTTCCGAATGTGTGCGCACAGTTAGTGCCAACCTATATTCCGGCTCTCCCAACAGATCCATCTCTTAATGATGCGGACAATGTGGTGGCCGCAGACTGCGCAGTAGCGCCTCCAGTTTGGGCAACGGGATACACTATCCAAAGAGACGTGAATAATAGAATTACGGTTACTGCACCCACCACAGATAATGCAGCAGTGATTTCCGTAACGAGATAAGTAATTTAAGGTTAATGGTTAATTTAAAAAACCCCGCCGATGACGGGGTTTTTTTTATATAATAAAACGTTACAGGCTACTCGGCTAGTTACTGCACGACTACTATTTGAACCATGTAACCATGCAACCATGACGAGATTTTTTATCGTTGTTTTATTCATAATTCTTGCTTCATGCTTCATAATTCCCGCGTATGCCTTTGAGTCTTCGGTTCCAAACAATAAATTTGGCATACATCTCGCAACCCCAAGCAAAGAAGAACTAGATAGCGCCGCGAAGCTTGTGAACACACATGGTGGTAGCTGGGGTTACGTAACGGTTGTGATTCAGGACAATGATCGTAACAAGGTAAAGTGGCAGGAAGCATTCGAGCGTATGAGGGAGATACGGCTTATCCCTATTGTTAGATTGGCAACATCTCCTGTTGGTAGTTACTGGGCAAAACCTACCGAAAAAGAAATTAAAAACTGGGTGTCGTTTTTAAATTCATTACGCTGGGTAACAAAGGACAGGTACGTTGTTCTGTTCAACGAGCCCAATCATAGTCAGGAGTGGGGAGGAGAGCTTAATCCAGAAGAGTATGCGAGACTGAGTTACGAATATGCAAAATCGCTCAAATCTTCGAATCCTGACTACTTCATCATGCTTGCGGGCCTCGACCTAGCCGCAGCTTCAAACGGAGTTGATTTAGATGCTTACAGCTACATTTCACGAATGTATCAAGAAAAAAAAGAACTGAAGGACGTTGTTGATGGTCTGAGTTCACATTCATATCCTAACCCGGGATTTCACGGAAGTCCGTATGACTCTGGGCGCACATCAATCAGAGGATACGAATGGGAGTTGAGCGTTCTTAAGGAGCTTGGTGTAACGAAAGATCTGCCTGTGTTTATTACCGAGACGGGGTGGGTTCATGGCGGAACTGACTCGGACGAAATCGCAGGTTACTTCAGAACAGCCTTTGAAATCTGGCAGCTTGACGATCGTGTGCGAGCGATTACACCGTTTATCTTAAGTTATCAGGGAGAACCTTTTCTAGGATTTTCCTGGAAGAAGTTGAATACTGAAGAATTTTACAGTCATTATTATGAGGTTGAGGCGATGCCAAAGGTCTCTGGGAGTCCATCGCAGATCCAGAAGGGAAGAGTTGTTGCGGAGCTCCCCAAGGATTTACTTGCTCAGTCCACGTATCATTTTCAGGTCAAACTTCGTAACGACGGACAGGCGGTCTGGACAGGTCAAGATGGTTACAGGTTACAAGTTACAAATTATAAGTTACAAGACATTGAGTATTTTTTTGCAAACATTGACGGTGTAAAACCTGGAGAAGAAAGAGACGTTGATCTTTATATTAAGACCTCAGAACAGGTCGGTCCTCGACAGTTGAAGATAGGCTTGTATAAAAAAGATGAGAGGATTCTTGATGAAACTGGGTGGATATTTCAGGTATTACCTCTTCCTAGTCTTAATGTAAAAATCTCATTAGTTCCTCGCATCCGCTCAGAAAAAAATCGTGAATTTGAGGTTCAGATATTTAACGACAAGCAAGAGTTAGTGTTCAAGCAAAAAGGTCTTAAGAGGGAAAACGGCGAACTCATACTTCCTGAGGTTAAGAATGTGTACCTTAAGGGAACGTTTCGTGTAGTTGTTTTATCCCGTCACTATCTTCCAAGGCAGACATTTGTGAGGTTTGAGAATGGGCAGAATAAAGCCAATATGAAGGCTTTATTACCGTTGGATTTTTATCCAGATGGAGCATTTACGTGGAAAGATGTTTGGGAGCTGACGAGAAATCCGCAACTACTTAATATTCTTCTTCCCTGAGCGCCACTTAACCTTAGTCAAGATTGGTGCAAAAACATCATCCTTTATCGAGATAGAGAGACTTTTCAGCTCTTTTGAACTAGGACTTCGTCTTTGGAATGAGACAAAAGATAGATCTGTAATTATTGCGATAGGGGTGGACTCATCGCCTTCGCCCATTGTCATAACGGCTGATGCGCCAAGCCCCTCATATATACTGGATCGAGTTACGCGCATACGATAGTTAAATAAATCCCTCCTACCTACATAATTATTTAGAGCCGAGAAACCGCTGTATGCGAGCGTTGTTCCAACGGTGCCCCAACGGAGTGGTGTAGTTTTACTGTCAACAATAATTACACCAACGTCTTTTAGTCCGTGTTTTCGTGTGAGATGTTCTCGGACAGCGTTTGCGGTCTTCTGACTGTTGCGTGGCCATAAAATGTATCTTCCGTTACCATTTGATTCGTCGATTCCTGCAGAAGCAATTATGGTTCCGTTCTTTATGGTTATGTGGAAGCCATATTTATTCAGCTCCTTGGGTAAAAAATAGTCCGCCTCTTTTTCTACCAGACTGTCTTTAATCGATTTGTTTGCTGGAACCACACTTCCTTCACAGATCGAAACCACTTTGGACGTAATGGCAACCACCGACCGCTCATTAAGCTTGGTTATATAACGGTCAAGAATTTTGAATAGGTCATTATCCCTTGAAGTGATTTTATGAGTTTTAATTGCCGTTACTTTCATGTGCTAGTACCTCTGAAAGATATTGTACACGCTCTCGCGTATTTTTGGCTTTGGAAAAAAAACTACCGGGACAGATGAAGTCGGGTAGATATTTTTGTCTAAATATTATTTTCAATGATTCATCGTTGACTCCTCCGTCAAGAAATATTTTGTTCTTATAGTTCGCAAGTCTTAGTTGTTCAATTTTATTGAGCGTATTTGATAAAAAAGGACTTCCCTGAGGGCCAGGATTAACTGACATTATCTGTATATTTTCCATGCTCACAAGATCGTATGACTGTTTTATAGTATCGACCGAGTCTTGCGGATTAAGTACAAGACCCAGTTTGTAGGTGCCAAATTTTTCTAAAAACATCTTTGGAGGGGGTTTGGAGGCGTGGTGAATAAAAATAACCCCGATTTTTAGCTCTTGTACACGTTGATTGATTATATCTAAGGCTCTCTGATAGTCCGATGTCATTAAATGAATATCAAACATTTCCGAACTGTGGGGGACAAGCGACCTAAGCAACTCTGAGATAGGTGGAGTAGTAAACTTGACAAACCGCCCGTCGGCAAAATCGATCTGAAATCTGCTGTAGAAAGGCGCCAGACGGTCTAGCTGAGTTTCAAGGTCCGCTATTTTCTCTACGTCTATAGAAGGTATTACCTGCATCTTAACATTGTAGTGTATAAATA
>Ga0163153_10007845_pt1 | contig 11324 bp, 6 predicted proteins | sample OliLakLV19MP6IB1_FD_148629 | JGI IMG/M metagenome (GOLD analysis project Ga0163153, IMG submission 148629) | Freshwater microbial mat bacterial communities from Lake Vanda, McMurdo Dry Valleys, Antarctica - Oligotrophic Lake LV.19.MP6.IB-1 | ecosystem: Environmental > Aquatic > Freshwater > Lake... | reverse complement strand
TGGGAGATGTCAGCCCCACACAATTCAGCCGCCCGCAACTGGAGAACATTCAGGATTTTGTCTCACGATTCGGCGGCGCGTTGATCATGCTCGCGGGGCCGCGGCACAATCCATGGGCTTTTAAAGGGACTCCTGTTGAAAAACTTTTGCCGGTGGAATTTGAGGGCAATGTTCCCGTCCCGCCCGCGAATATGAACCGTCCGATTCGCTTCGAATTAACCCCTGCGGGTAAAATCAGCCAGATGCTTTCGGTTGAGGAACCATCGGACAAAAACAAAACCGCATGGGAACAGTTGCCGCCGATTTATTGGGACGCAAAAGTCGGCAGGGCAAAACCTGCGGCGGAAGTTTTGATAGTTGATTCTGATCCGTTAAAAGCCACTTCGTTTGGAAAAATGCCGATTCTGGCGATGCAACAGTTTGGACTGGGCCATGTGCTGTTTGTCGGAACCGACAACACTTGGCGCTGGCGCAAGAACCAGGGTGAAAAATATCACAACACTTTCTGGGGACAGGTCCTTCAACGGATGGCGCTTCAGCGGCTTCTTGGTGGGGCGAAGAGAACGCAGTTGTCCACGGACAAAAAGACCTACCAACCCGGGGAACGCATTTCAATTTTTGCCAGGCTTTACACCGCCGGTTACGAACCGATGGTGGAGGAAAATTTAAGTGCAGAGTTGAAGGGAAAAAATGCCCGGGCGGAGATTCTCCTGCGTCGGATGCCCGAACAACCGGGCGTTTACCGCGGGGAGGTGCTTGCTCCAAACCCGGATCATTACAGCTTGAACATGACACACGACACCCAGACGAAAGTGGAATTCGACGTGGTTCAACCGCGTTATGAAGCGGGCGAAATATCGATGAACGAAGATTTGCTGAAGGAAATGGCCCGATTGAGCGGAGGCGCTTTTTTCCGCGAGGAAGACCTGGACAAACTTCCCGAAACCGTGGTCAACAGCGGCAAAAAACTACGCACTCAGACGGCGATCGACCTGACAGCAGCCTTTCCCTATTACCTGCTGATTATTTTTCTTGTTGGATTGGAATGGTTCCTGCGAAAGAGATTTTACCTGAAATGAAAGGCAACCTTGAAACGGTCCAAACTCCTCCGGCGGACACCCAGGGGATCAGGGTGCGATTGCAGCATGTGCGCCGCAAAGCCATGGCAGCGACGACTGGTGACGGATTGTTGAGAATTCTGACCGGTTGTGTGGCGTTTCTGGTCCTCGCTTTGGTGGCCGACTGGTTGTTGGAGCTTCCGAAAAACGTGCGATTGATCGTGCTCGCAGTCGGGGGTGTGGGGGTGCTGGTCCTGCTTTTTTTGTGGATTTTACGTCCGCTGGCGAAAGCCCCCGATATGGAGGGATCGGCATTGTTGGTGGAAAAGTCTGATCCGCGGTTCAATTCGCGTTTGATCTCGGCCCTCCAGTTCGAGAAGGCGAACCAGGCCGGGAACTCCTTCAACCAGCAGATGGTTTCCAAAACCATCGCGGAAGCGGTTCACTTGTCGGTTGCATCAGATTTTTCGAGTGCGGTTTCGTTTCGTCCGTTGTTAAAATACCTATGGATCTGCCTCGCTGCGTGCGGATTGTTCATCGGCTGGGCGGTCTGGAAAAAGAACATCTCCCAGGCGTTGCTGGCGCGATTCTTTTTGCGGGAAGTGGCCCTGCCGCGCAAAACCAGGATTACATTTGTCTCCGGCAACCTGACGGTTGGACTCGGCGACCCGGTCATGATCCTGGCCCGGGTGGAGGGAGTGATCCCCGAGATCGGAATGTTGATCACGGAAACGGCGGATGGCAAAAGACAGGAATTTCCCCTGGACAGAAAAGAAAGCTCGAACGAGTTCGAGCGGCGTTTGGAAAGCGTCTCCCAGTCGCTCAACTATTCAGTGCGGCTGAACGACTCCAGGTCGGAGCGGTTCAAAATCACTGTTCAAGAAAGACCCCTGGTCACCGGGATCAAGGGAAGGATTGAATTTCCTCCTTACACGCGGCTCGGAACGACCAATATTTCCATGGTCGATCTGAATCCATTGATCGGAAGCAAACTTTATTTTGATTTCACTTCGAACAAGGAACTGGTCAGCGGACATGCGGTGTTGGCCGGGACCGGGCAGACCGTTCCCATTCAGATTTCAACATCGAACCGGAAGGAGGGCAGGGTGGTCATTCCGGTTGGACAGACTAATCTCAGCGGATTTTCACTAGAACTCGCCGACACCCAGCAGATGACATCGACCAATTCCCCGGTTTACGCCATACGCGTCCGGCCTGACGGTATTCCCCAGGTTTCGATCCGTTATCCAGATCGAAAGGAGGAATTGCTGACCCAAACGGCGCGGCTTTCAGTATTATATGAGATGCACGATGACTTTGGCTTGAGCGATGGAATGTTTAATTACCGGGTTCATTCCCCAGGCGGAACTCGTGGCAAGGCCAACAGCATCCCGCTGGCATCCGCGAAAGGGGTGCTGAACATTACAAACAGGCACGAGTTCGCTTTGTCCAACGCTTTGAATCTGAAGGAAGGGATGCAGCTGGAATATTGGATCAGCGCCCGGGACAACAATATTATCTCCGGTCCCGGTAAAGGGGAGAGTGAGGTTTACGTTGTGAAAATTGTCAGTTCGGAGGAAAAGAGACGGGATCTGATGCATCGGGTCAGTGATTCGCTGGGAGGATTGAACGAGTTGGCAACCGAACAGGAGAAACTTAATGAAAACCTTGGAACAGTTCTTCGCCCAAAATAGTAAGGTTACAGTTGACCAAAGCGGATCCCTCACCCCGGCCATCCCCCGTGGGCCGAGGGAGAATGTTTTTATGCGATGGATTAAATTTATCGCATGGCACCAATCCCAGATCAGGTCAATATTCCCCCTCGCCCCGCAGGATAGGGCCGGGGTGAGGGTTTCGTTTCCTCTATCTGAGATTTTACGCCACAGAATTGCTTTTGTTTTGTCCTCGATTGTCGCACTGCATTTTACCGTATTGGGCGCGACAGGAACCCTCCTCAGAGATGAAGTCCGCAAACAGGAGCATATCCAAAAAGGCACCGCCGAAGTCGGGGCGCGGCTCAATGAGCTTGTGTCGGAGTTTGAACGGAACGGTCTGGCGGGGGAGGAGCTTGACGTGCTGCTCGGCATTCGACGGGTCCTTTCCAATCTGTCTGACAAGGATATGCAGAAAGTTTTGAAGCTGCTGCAATCCGCAAGTCAGCAGCCCAAAATCAATCCCGCCGCATTAAACGATATCGCTTCAGCCTATGCCGGCCAGAAAGGGATCATTCTGCAATTGCGCCAGTTGATTTTCGAACATCAACGCCAGCAACAACTGGCCGACCTGGCAGTCCGTTTCGAAGCACTGGCGGAAAGGCAGTCGATCAACATCAAGGACATGACCTCCTTTCAAGCCTTGATGCGGAAACAACAAAGTTACTTTTTCGAAGAGCGCGCCAGCCTTTCGCTTCAACTTCAAAAATCCCAACAAATTTCCATCAGAGACGAGGCGGCGATGTTGATGGAGCAGGTGGGCAAGTTGGTCCAGGAGGCCGATGGGGCGATTTCCTCCGCGGCAAAATCAGCGCAGGACAAGAGTGCGGAGTTCGGCATGCCGAAAAAGCTGGAGATGGTCGTCAGGGACATCGATTCCAACCGGCTCGTCCAGGCGTTGGACGGCGAAAAATTGGCGCGCGACCTTTTCCTGCAAATCTCACGTATCCTCGGCGGGAACAAATCTCCACAGGCCGAATCGAGCGAAGGCGCGGCAGAAATTGACCGGCTCATTCAATTGCAGTCAGAGTTGATTGAGCGAACCAGGCAGCTTGGACGCAAGACCAAGGACGGAGAGGAGTTGCAGACACGGCAGGGGGACTTAATGGAGGAAACCGCTGTTTTGGACCAACAGATCAAAGGGATCTCCGGACCTGCTTCGGAGCAACTGCAAAAAGCGGTGAAACATATGGGCCAGGCAAAGGAAGTTTTGGCGGAAAAAATGGACTCATCCAGGGCAAAACGCGAAGCCGCGCTGGGCCATGAAAACCAGGCGCTGGCCAGCCTACAAAGCGCCCGAAACGTGATCCTGGATCAAATGGCGAAACTTCCGACCTCGACCAATGCGCCGATCGCAAATCTCAGCAACCTGCTTGCGGATGTGCAAAACTTGAAAAAGGAACAACAAGACTTGGCCGCCAGCACTTCGACGAATTCTCCCTCACAAATTCAAAAACAGAACCAAGCCCAGGCGGATCTGAAATCCAAGGCGGCAAGTTTGCAACAGGTCGCCCGTTTGGAAAGCCCGGCCGCAGCGGAATCCATTGGCGAAGCGGTGATTCAGATGGGCAAGACCGAACAAAACCTCAACAAAAACCGCCCTTCACCCGCCACCCAGCAGGCTGCGGCACAGGCTTTGGCCAGGGCTGAAGAGCAACTCAAAAAGGATCTGGCCGAAAATGTCGCCAAACAAAAGGATCTAGAACAATTGGAAAAAGTGGAAAAGGAGCTGGCCTCCGCGATACAAGAGGAACAAAAGCTCCAGACAGCCACTGCCAAAGCAGCGAGTGGAGATAATCTGAAACCATTGCAGCAAAGGCAGATTTCCGTGCAAAAAAAACTGGCTGAGATGCAGCAGAAAAGCGCCAACGCCTCGCCACAGGCCGCCACCCAGATGCAGAACGCTGGCAAAGAAATGCAGAAGGCATCCGAGCAACTCGGTGCGAACCAGCCCAGACCGGCGCAGCAGAGCGAACAAAAAGCGCTCGATTCACTTTATCAGGCCCAAACCGAAGTGCGGAACAAGGTGGAAAATTTGCAGCGCGATCTCAAGACTCCGCATCCTCCAGCCCAAGACTATTCCAATATTGCCAAATCGATGGAGCGGGCTCAGGAATCCCTTTCCAAAGCGATGGAAGGCTTGCAACCGTCCGCTAAATCTCTCGCTGGTTTGCAGGCGGAACAAAAAGAACTCGCCGATCAAATCAAGCAGGAGGAGAAAAACCTCGGACAACCCGCCGAAGGCGCGGCAAAGGAGCTTGAAAACGAAAAACTGAACGCCGCCATAGATCAGATGAAAGCGTCGCAAAAAGAATTGGATGAGGCAGCCAAAAAGCAACCCGCAGGACAAAAACAGGATAAGATCCAAAAACAAGAGAAAAAACAGGGTGACCTAGTGAAGAAAGCCGAACAGATTCGCGACCAAAAATCGGCCATCCAAGATCTGGAGAATGCCAGTGATTCCTTAAATCCCCTGGCTTCAGGTAGCCAGAAACTTCCGCCCAGTGTTCAGAATGCCTTGCAGGAAGCACAAAGCTCCCTGGCCAAGGCCATCGCGGAAGCCGCTCAAAATCAAAAAGACAACGCACAATCCGAAAGCGCCGAGGCCCAGGAAGCTCTGAGCAAGGCACTGGCCTCCCTCTCCCTGGCTCAGAGCGGACTCGCCTCCCAACAGCCCGGTCCCCCCGGACAAAAACCGGGAAAAGGAAAGGGCAAAGGGGACAAACCGGGCGAAGATTCCTCTGAACAAGGCAAAAATTCGGTGGCCGGAAGCAGCCCAGAGGAAGGGGGCAAAGGAGACGGGAATGATCCGGCCTCTTTGCAGTCAACAGGCAGATTCATCGGGCTCCCTCGCCGAGATCGGAATGCCATCCAACAATCGCAGGCGGAAAAATACCCGCAAGAATACGCCCCGGCTATTGAACAATACCTCCGAAATATCGCGGAGGACGCTGGAACAAAATGAATTTTTTTTCTATCCCGCTTCTCCTCGCATTTTCGATGCTCCTCGCCCTAGGCCAGAACGAGCCGCGCGTGGATGAAAAAACCGAAACGATCATCCGGGGCGGACTCAAATACCTGGCCTCCCGGCAGGGGGCGTCCGGCGCTTTCGTCGGAGAAACCGAACAGGAGCGCCGGCACCTCGTGGCCATGACGGCATATGTTTTGATGGCTTTTCAAGCGGCCGGAAACCTTCCTGGACAGGGGGAATACGGACAGGTGGTGGAGAAAGGATTGCAGTTTCTTCTCGATATGCAGCAGGCCGACGGCATTTTCGGTGATCGCAACAACGAAAAGTACATGTACCACCATGGCATCGCCTCGATTGTCCTGGGGGAACTTTATGGCGAAACCAGGTCCCCGATCATGCGTCCCAAGTTGGAGAAGGCGATCAAGGTGATTCTGAGTTCGCAAAACCAGGACCGCAACGACACAGATTTTGGAGGATGGCGTTACCGTCCGATCATGAACGATTCGGACGTCTCGGTCACAGTCCTGCAGGTGGTGGCCCTTCGCGCCGCGAAAAACGGGGGGTTGGATATTCCGCAGAAAACCATCGACAGCGCGGTGGTTTATATCAAGCGCTGTTACGACAAGTCTGAGGGCGGATTTTTATACCGTCCGCAAGACCGTGACAAAGGTTCCGGATTCGCCCGGACGGCGGCAGCGATTTATTCCCTTCAAGTGTGCGGTCTATACGAAGATCCGCTGGTCAAATCTGGTGCCGATTACATCATCAGGAATCGCGATGAACGGCTCTGGTACACCTACGGCAGTTTTTACGCGGCCCCGGCGATGTTTATGATCGGTGGAGAGACCTGGCGGAAATATTACGAATACACCCGGAATTTTCTGGTGAAGAACGTCCGCACAAAGGGGAGCATCTGCTATTGGGAACCGAATATGGACCGTGAACGGGGCAATGAAGGTCCGATGTATAACACCGCCGTTTACACCAAAATCCTGGCCATGCCTTATCACTACATCCCGCTCTACCAACGGTAAAACTCTAATTTGGCTTCGGAAGTTGGACAAATCCTGTTGAATGGGATGAAAACACCTCTCAAGGAGCGGCAATAAAGTCAAACTGGCAATTGGACTTCCATTACCTGATGCGTTTCGCGATTCGGTAGTACAAATATTGCCAGATGGTAGGATGATACCATAAGGAACTGTCAGGAGTTCCTGCCCTTGTTTGAACTTTTCCATCAAAATAATCTTGGATCGCTTCTTGCATGAGGTTTATTCCCGCAGCCAATTGTAACAAAGGGTAGGTCACAAAATTGTCGCGTTTACCAGGCAAAACGTTTGCCTGATAAATGATGCTTCCAGTGTCTATTCCGGCGTCAACGAAATGCACTGTCACACCGCTGTTCTCAATATCACCTTTTGTTAAGGCCCAATACATTCCGTGTACGCCTCTGTATCTAGGAGTGATTCCTGCATGCATGTTAATAAATTTGCAGTTCACACTTTCCAAAACACTTTTCGAGATTATCCGGGTGCCATTGACGATTATCAGATCGGGCGCTTCCTCTTTTAATATTTGAATTGTTTCGTCAGAATTAACGGAGATGACCTGGCATTTTACCTTAGCAGGGATTTCGCTGGCGTTAAGCTTGTTGCCGGCGAGGATTTCGGCCTTTCTTGATTTTGAGACCGCATCAAGCACCTTGACAATGCATAGCTGAAAAAGGATTTGGCCAGAAACGCTTACCGCCCCCAGTTTCTTGATTCTTCGTTTTATAAAGACTCCAAGAGGCTCCTTGTTCTCGAGAATTACCTTATGCACTCCAAATCGAGAATTCAGTGAATTAAATACGATATCAGTGGAACAACCTTTGCCTGCCAAGAGGATAATTTTCTTATTTTGCATTTATAATAATTTTGGCTAGTTCAGACATATTGTAGCTTTGAAATTGGTGGTTTAAGTGCAGGCTTCTGTAATGCTCCAATACATTGTCTAAAAAGCGGAAGTTTTGATCCTGATTGATTCCGAAGTTGTGTGGATGCCACCACAAGTGATAGGTAAGGCCATTTTTTGCGGCATGTGTCATTCCCGATTTTATTCTTTGCAACCGGAACTTTTCGAGAAAAGCCAACTTTTTCAAATAAGGACGGAGAAATCTGGATGCGGGTATATCTACGGGAAATGTCGATTTCAAAAATTCATCGGAGTAACAATTGTGACCTGAGAGATTTACGTAGGCATCCATCAATCTCAACCCTCTCCGAAGTGTTGTCTCCTTGTTTCCTCTTCTTCCATTGTAAAGCCAAAAATGTTCATTACCTCGTATAGTGATTATTCCTAGTTCCCTGCAAATATTTAAGTATTCGCTGTTGAACTGGTTTCTAGGAAAAACCAAGGAAGTCAATTCAAGGTTAAATTTTTTTGCTGCCTTTTGAGCACTTCTGAGATCCGCTTCAAAAGTATTTATGTTCTGCCCCTCCTCCAAACAGTAATAGTGTGAGAACGTGTGACTACCTATTTCCTGGCCCGTGTTTGATAATATTTGTCTGATCAAACCAGGAGCGTAGTGGGCCGGATCGGTTACCGCATCTGTGCCGACCATGTCAAAATATCCTAAGTAAGGAGATAAAGATTTGGTGGAATATTGCGGTAACTTGCTCGGTAAATTGTTGAGTAAGTCAGATTTGTTCTCAAAAAAAAGGAAACCAACCGTGGAGAACGTGGCCCGAATTTTATGAATTTCGAAAGCCTTTAGCAATTTGGGTATCACTTGGTGAACACCAAGTATGTTTGTGCCATATTCCTGCAGGCTGAGCTGGTCTCGAACGCCCCACATCAATTCAAAATCCAATGAAACGACAAATTTTCCGTTTTTCATTGCAGATTACTTTTCGCGAAAAATGGTGGGTAACCGCCTTTTAGCCAATGAGGTAAGCGAACACTTCCTGGTCGAAGTTGTCCGGGACGACTCAGGAATCCATTTGAGGTGAGGCCGTACTGTAGCAACAAATCAATGAAGTGTAGGGATGGTTTTTATTTTATTAGATTCTCATTGGTCAGGATCACCCGTCAATGAAAAAACTTTTCCTCTTTCTACCGCGCTCCCCAGCCGCCCCAGCCGGGCGTGATTAAAAGTGGGTGAGATGTGATGAGCCCTCCCCGAACCGCGGTTCTGTGAGCTCTGTGAGCCGCATCAAGTCAGTCCTTTCGGTGCCGCTTTGTTTCAAAGCATTCTTCATGGCAGAGCGCTGCGGGTCACAGACCCGCGATCCGCCGGACCGCGAGTCTGCGACTCGCAGGCCGGGGAGGTCTCCGTACATCCCACCCACTTTTAATCACGCCCTCTTATTGCTTCTCCTCAGGCAGCGGTTCCCTGGTGACTTTTGGAAATGCCAGGCGTTGCGCTCCGTAAATCCCCCTGTGGCTGCTGAACATGTAAGCGACAAAACAAGCTGCGGCGAGGTAGGGGGCGTGTTCAGACCCAAATAACTCCATCCCCATGATGGCGCATGCCAGGGGTGTGTTGCTTGCCCCGGCAAAAACAGCCACAAAACCAAGGCCGGCAAAGAGGTCCGTCGGAGTTCCCAAAAGCTGGCTCATACTGTTGCCGAGGGCGGCTCCGATGAAAAACAGAGGGGTGACTTCGCCACCTTTGAAACCGCAGCTCAGCGTCACCACGGTAAAAAGAAGTTTCCAGAACCAGCTCCATATGGTGGCGCCTCCGGGCTGAAAGCTGCTCAAAATGGTGATGTCCCCGGGGATGTCGCTGGATATTCCTAGACCAAGATAGGAATGGGTGCCAAGCGCCCAGGTGAGCCCGATGATGATGGCTCCACCGACCATGGGGCGGATCCAATATTTCGAGATGAATTTTTTAAAAAGAGTTTGCATCCAGTGGGCGAGGGAGGTGAAAAAATGTGAAGTGAGCCCGAAAACAACCCCAGCCAGCAAGGCTTTGGCCAGCAATAGGAGGTCGATATGGCCAAAACCGAATCTGGCGGAAGGAGCGGCGATGGATATGTGGTAAGCGGTGTGTTGGATTCCCCAGGCGGAGCAGGTCACATCTCCGATTAACCCGGCCAGCAGGCAGGGGACCAGGTATTCATAGTGAATTCGGCCTATTGCCAGGACTTCCATGGCAAAAATGGCGCCAGCCAGGGGTGTTCCAAAGACGGAACCGAAACCGGCGGCGACGCCTGCCATCAGGATCATGCGCCGAAACCGTTCGGGGATGCGCGTCCAGGTGACGAAACCAGAAGCAAGACTGCCGCCCATTTGCACTGCGGTTCCTTCACGCCCGGCCGAACCTCCGAAGAGATGGGTGATCAAGGTCGTGATCAGGACAAGCGGTGCCATTCGGAAAGGGACACCCGCGCCAGGTTGATGAATCTCATCCAGCAACAGATTGGTGCCCCTGTCTGAGTTTCCGCCCCAGCGTTGATACATCCAGACGATCACCACGCCTGAAAGTGGGAGGAGAAACAGAAGCCACGGGTTTTGCAGACGGACCAGGGTGACCCTGTCCAGAGCCCAAAGAAAAAAGGCGCTGGCGGAACCGGCGATGACCGCCACCGGAGCGACCAGGAGCAACCAGATATTGAGCTGCTTTAAACCGCCGAGGTGGGTGCGGAAGTTGAGCAGTTCTTTCATCGGCTTTTAAATACCAACTCGAACGGACCGTGGCTATTTCAATGAACCTAAAAAGAAGTGCAAACGATGGATTTCCCAGATGAACAAAGATCATGGGAGAATCAGAAAGGTCTCTGTAGGCCGTGTGTCCCCAAACGGCGCTGCAATCTGGACATTTTTGGGGGCGCGTCGCTCCGCGCGCCCCCGGGAAGATCAGCCAAAGATCGGCCAAAAAACTGAAGGACCTTAGTCCACAGATTTTCACAGATTCTTTTCCGGGGCAATCTGCGTTAATCGGTGATAATCTGCGGATAACTTCCTGCTTTTCTGATTTGTGAACGAGTCGCATGCGGCCACAAGCCGGTGACTTGCAAGATTGAGTTCGTTGGCAGGTTTTGAAGCTCTGGAGTTTTGCCACAAAAACAAGGCCAAAACCAGGGAGTGGTTGCTGAGATGCGCACGGTGCTGCCAGCGCTGCACCGGACGAGTCATCCGACTTTTTCTGGGCGAACTGCTGCGTCGCCTGGACCTGCCTCCGGTGCGCCTTGAAGCAGAGGAGGAGGCTGAGCGCGCATCCTACTTTTCCGCGCTTGAATCAATGGATGCCGGAGATATCGCTCCACTTCTCGAAATCTGGAAACAACGATTCGCCGGCGAGCCTTCGACAGGGTGGCCAACCAACCCCGTTACGGAAGTCTGATCCCCTTGACGGATCGCGGTTCTGTGAACCGCAGCACATGGCAAAACCTGAACGCAAGGAACCACCCAAAACCCCGATATTTGCCACCCGCCGCGGACCATCTTCCTGGAGCAACACATCTGAGGTATGGCGCGTCACTCCGTGCGCGCCGTTCCCAATCAATCCTGATTCCCGGATTATTCTCGCGCAGAGACGCCGAGGCGCGGAGGAGCTGATGTGATGAAGTCTCGGCAAGGTGGCAAGGTAGGGCGCGT
>Ga0163153_10007844_pt1 | contig 11325 bp, 8 predicted proteins | sample OliLakLV19MP6IB1_FD_148629 | JGI IMG/M metagenome (GOLD analysis project Ga0163153, IMG submission 148629) | Freshwater microbial mat bacterial communities from Lake Vanda, McMurdo Dry Valleys, Antarctica - Oligotrophic Lake LV.19.MP6.IB-1 | ecosystem: Environmental > Aquatic > Freshwater > Lake... | reverse complement strand
CTGGGCCTGCCACCAGCGCCGCGCGTCGATCCGTCGCAGCTCGCGCGGCGCATTCACCTCGACCTCCTCGGCCGGCCGCCGACGCCGCACGAACTCGACCAGTTCGTCGCGCATCCCGACGCCGCGGCCACGGCTGCCGCGCTCGTCGCGCGGCCGGAGTTCGCGGAGGTGTGGGGCGGACATCTCGCGCGCTGGTTCGAGGTTCCAGCCAACGACGAAACGGGCCGGCTGCGCTCCGCGTTCGTCGCGAGGCTGCAGCGCGGTGACACGCTGCCGGCGATCGCGCAGCGGATCGTCAACGGCGACCTCGGCACGATCGATCGCCTCGGTGATCCGCGCGATCGCGCCGAGTACGTCGGCCGCACGCTGCTCGGCGTGCGCATCGGTTGCGCGCGCTGCCACGACCATCCGCTCGATCGCTGGCGCCGCACCGAGCACCTCGCGCTCAGCGCCTGCTTCGCCTCGCCGCGCCCCGACGGTTCTGGCGGCATGGCCGCGGGCCTGTTGTTCGATCCCGACAGTGGCGACGTCATCGAGCCGCGCCTGCCCGCGCTCGGCGCGCGCGCTGCCGCGGCCCCCGGCGGCGATCGCCGCGCGGCGCTGCGCACGTTCGTGCTCGCGCGTGAACATGACCAGCTCGCGCGCAGTCTCGGCAACCGCGTGTTCGCCGCGCTGGTGGGTCGCGGTCTCGTCGAACCGCACGACGACCATCGCGAAGGCAACCCGCCGCTGTCGCAGGCGATGCTGGACCAGCTCGTGTGCGCGTTCCACGACCGGGGCGGCCGGCTGCAGGAGATCGTCTGCTGGATCGCCGCCTCCGCCGTCTACGCCGCGGACTGCGCCGGATCGGACGGGCCCACCACGCACTACCTCGCCGCGCGCACATCGCTGCCGCTCGAACCCGAGGCCTACGCGCGCGCCGTGGCCGCAGTCGTCGGTCATGCGCCGCACGACACGCTGCCGGGCACGCCGCTCGCGCGCGAACTGGCGCTGCGCAACGGCGAGGCGCTGCCCGCTGCGTTGGCAGCGGGCGGCACGACGATCGAGGCGCTGTTCGAGATCGGCGGTCCACCGCGCGAACGGCTGCACGAACTGTGGCGCACGGTGCTGTCGCGCGCGCCGCGGCCCGACGAAGAAGAACGCTTCCTGCCGCTCGCCGCGCAGGACCTGTCCGCGTTTCGCGATCTTGCCTACGCTCTGCTCGCCGGACGGGAGTTCGGCCACCGCCGATGAACCTCGACCGACGCAGTTTCCTGGGCCAGCTCGCGGCGCTGCCGTTCGCGGCGAGCGGTCTGGCCATGGCGCGCCCGGTCCGGCCGCGGTCGCTGATCCTCGTCTGGCTCGACGGCGGCATGTCGCATCTCGACACCTTCGACTGCAAACCCGAAGCGTCGCCCGAGATTCGCGGCGACCTCGGTTCGCGGCGATCGGCCATCGACGGCGTGTTCGTGTCGGAGCACTTGCCGCGGCTTGCGGCTCGGCTCGACCGCTGCGCTCTGCTGCGTTCGGTCAGCCACGGCGAAGGCAACCACGACCGTGGTTCGCATCTGTGGCTCACGGGCCACCGGCCGTCGGCGGTGCTCGTGCATCCAGCCCTCGGCGCGGTGCACGGCCATGAGGAGGGTGCGGTGCTGCCGCCATATGTCGCGATCCCCGCGGCGGTCGACTATGCCGGCGCCGGCTTCCTGCCGGGCACGCGCGGGCCGTTCGCAGTCGGCGGCGATCCGGGGCAACCGGGCTTCCTGGTGCGCGATCTCGCCCCCGCTGCGTCGCGGTCGCGCGCGTTGCAACTGCGCGCGGCGGTCGATGCACGCGACGGCGGTCCGCGCGGCACCCACGAAGCCGAACGCGACCGCTTCGTGTCGATGGCCGACAAGCTCTCGGGTGATCCCGAAGCGAGGCGGTGGTTCGAGCTCGCTGCCGAACCGGCCGAACGGCGCGAAGAGTACGGGCGCAACAAGCTGGGGCAGTCGTGCCTGCTCGCGCGGCGGCTCGTGCAGGGCGGGGTGCGCACGGTGGTGGTGACCGACACGGGCTGGGATCACCACACGCAGATCAAGACGGCGCTGACGTATGGCTTCCCGCCGAAGCTCGTGGCGCTCGACGGTGCGTTGTCGGCGCTGCTCGACGATCTGCGCCGCACCGGCCTCGACGATTCGGTGGTGGTCTGCGTCGCCAGCGAGTTCGGCCGCACGCCGCGCATGAATCCGATCAGCGGCCGCGACCATTGGCCGCGCGCGCAGAGCGTGCTGCTGTTCGGTGCGGGCATCCGCCCCGGCGTCGTCGGCGCCACCGATGCGCGCGGCGAAGAACCAGCGGAACGGCCGATCGCGCCCGAGGACGTCTTCGCGACGATCGGGGCGGCGCTCGGCATCGATCCGGAGCTCGTGCTGCACACGGCCGACGGTCGTCCCGTGCGGTTCGTCGCCGAGGGGGCGACGGCGGTGCACGAGGTGCTGCGCGCATGAGGGCTCCGCTCGTCGCCGCGCTGCTCGCGGCGGCGTGTGCGAGCGCGCCGCAGGGGTACCAGGGTCCGATCACGGGCCGCGCGACGTTCGACGGCCGTACGTTCACGTGCTCGCGCGCGGGGTTGTTCGCCGAGGCGGCTGGCTCTGCGCCGCGCTGGCTCGGCGATCCCGGCATCCGCGCGTTCGCGCTCGCGGCCGATCCTGCGGGCCTGCTCGTCGGCGGCGGCACGCCGGCGCAGAGCGGGGAACTCGTGCTGTGCGGCTTCGACGGACGCGCGCAGAGCCGCGTGCTCATCGCCGACGATCTCGTCTACGCCGTGGCGCTGGCGCCGAATGCGCCGAGCGCTGCGGCTGGATGTGCCGACGGGCGCGTCGTGCTCGTGTCGTTGCCCGCCCTGGCCGAAGCGAAGACCCGCTGGCGCCATGCCGGCCCCGTGGTCGGCCTCGCGTTCTCGCCCGACGGCGAACTGCTCGCGAGCGGCGGGCAGGACGGCGTGGTGCGGCTCGGTCCGGCCGGCGGCGATGCAGCGCCGCAACAATTGATCGATCACACCGCGGCCGTTCTGTGCCTTGCGTGGAGTGGCGATGGTGCTCGCTTCGCCTCGGGTGCGCGCGATGGCAAGTTGCGCGTGCACGATCGCACGGGGCGGCTGCTGCACACCTGGCAACGGCTCGGCGGTGCTGTGCAGGAAGTCGCGTTCGACGGCCGGTCGATTCGCTATGTCGCTGCCGGTGCGCAGGGCCAACCGGAACGGAGTGGCGTTGTCGATGTTCCTTGATGGCGCACCTGGGGCGAGAGGGTGGCGGTAGCATTCGATTCCCTGACGACCCTACCACAGGGCGATGGGCTGTTCATCTGCATGGGCGCAACGGGCACCCTGACCGCGGTCGCCAGCAACGACGCCGACATCGGCAACAGGCAGATCGTCGCGCTGCGTCAGTGACACGTCGCGGTGGCGGCCCGTCCGTGTTGGCCTTCGCGCAACATCCGCGCTTGCAAAGTAGAGCCGAACATGAAAGAATCGGTGCTGATCCGTCGGAAGCAGAGGGTCCCCGCCTTTGTGCCCGATCCAAGCCACGAGGAGGTCTGGATGACAGTGTTTCTGCAGCGAGCGGCGCTCATCGCAACACTCCTAGTCTCGGTGAATTGTGCGCACGTGCCGAAGCAGCGCATCGAGTCACCTCCGAGTAGTCCAGGCGCCGTCAGCAGCAGCCTCCTAGAGCCACCCCAGGGTCGGTTCTTGAAGCGCCGTGTATCGCTTGGACGGTTTTCCAACGAGACGACCTACGGCAAGAGTGTCCTGCTCGGCGGGGATGTGCTGAGCAAGCAGGCATCCGACATCCTGGCGACACGGCTCGCCGACACGCAGAAGTTCCTTCTGTTGGACGCGGAAGGACTCGGCAACGGCAAGGCGGCAGTCGGTGCAGATTTCCAGATCGTCGGATCGGTGTCGGAGTTCGGGCGGTCGACGGAAGGGGAGACGGGCATCTTCAGCAAGACGAAGACGCAGAAGGCGCGAGCCGCAGTCAATCTGCGCATCGTCGATGCCCGGACGGGACTTGTGGTGTTCACCACCGAGGGACGAGGTGAGGCGGAATCCACGACGGGAAAGGTCCTCGGTGTGGGCACTGCCGAGGGTTTCGACTCGACGCTCAGCGAGAAGGCCATTTCAGCAGCCATCTCGAATGTAGTCGGCAATATCATCGAGCGCCTACTTGATGCACCGTGGCGCTCGTATCTGCTGGCCGTCGATGGCGGCGAGTGCACGATCGGTGGCGGCAAGACTCACGGCGTCTCGATTGGCGATCACTTCGCGGTGATCCGTCGCGGAAAGCAAGTGGAGAACCCACAGACCGGATTGCTCGTGGAGCTGCCCGGACAACGAATCGCCGAAGTCGAGGTGCTCAGTTGCCTCGGCACCACCTACTTGAACGAGATGGCGCAATGCAAGATCGTGTCGGGATCTTTGGAGGCTGCTCCGATCGCGGAGCTCGTTGTGGAGGAAATCAGGCGATGAATCCATGCCTTGCACGGGCTCTGCCGCCGGGCCATGGCCCGCGCCGAATCTGGTGGTGCTTCCTGTTCAGCCTGGTTTGCATGACCAGTGCCTGTTTCCGTCATATCGAACGTGAGCGGCAGCTCGGGAACTCGGCCTACTTGGCGTTTCCCCGCCTGCAGTCCGAAGTCCATGTCAAGCTCGTAGGCCCTCGATTCTACGAGTTCGACGCATCGGGCGGCAAGGCAAGGTCATTCGAGATCGAGGCCGGTCGGTACACCGTGGTCCTGACGCGCGGAACCGTGACGGTCGCGCAGCACGATATCTACGTCAGCGCCGGTCAGACCAAGGAGATGGATACCCAATGAAGTTCACTCTGTGCGCCTGCTTGCTTGCATTCAGCGGGTGTGTGAGCAATGCATGGGATCAATACCCCGGCTCGCTGTACAACGTGCTGCGCGCCGACACACCGACTGCGATCGGAAACCATCAGCATCTTCTGCAGCGCCTCGTGAGCAGCGCAGAGGACGCGGGGCGTCGGCCGCATCCGGGCATCTGCGCCGAGTTCGCCTATTACTCGTGGCGGATCGGAAAGAGCGACGTCGCCCTGGCCGCCCTCGCGAAGGAACGGGCGCACTACCCGCAGTCAGAGAAGTTCGTCGCCATCTTGGAGAAGTTCCTCCCGACGGTGCCGGTCGTCGAAGTCCCAGCGAGCCGAAAGACCGGAGGCGACAATGACTATTAGCACTCGCGCGCATCTACTGCTCGGAGCTGTGGCGCTAGCCGGGTGCACAGTGCCCGCGGTGAAGGACTACGAGAAGTTCTACGAGCAGGCTCCGTTCACCGTGATCGTGCTGCCCGTCCGGAACCATACCGCTGACGTGGAGGCTCCGAAGTTCTTCCTTGCGACGATCACGAAGCCACTCGTTGACCGTGGATACTATGTGATGCCGGTGGAAGCGACGTCGGCGATCCTCACGGCGGAAGGACTGGGCGACGGGGACGCACTCGGAGCTGTCGATCCGAAGAAGTTCAGAGACCACCTGGGAGCAGATGCCGTGCTCTACATCACGCTTCTGTCTTGGGAAACAAGCTACGTCATTCTCGCGTCCAGCGTCACGGTCTCGATGGAGTACAAGCTCGTATCGACGAGTACCGGGGACGTGTTGTGGGAAACGGCGCAAACACAGACTGTTCAGTCGAACAGCAACAACAGTGGGGGTGGCATCGGAGCCTTGATAGCGATGGCGGTGAGCGCGGCGGTGACAGCCGCGTCGACCGATTACGTGCCGATGGCCATGCAAGCCAACATCAACTCATGCGCCACCCTGCCGCCAGGGCCGTACAATGAGCGATTCGAGGAAGCGAAGAAGGGCTACCTCGAGCGCGCGAGGGCTAGCCGCGAAAGCAAGGCCAACGGTTCGAGCGCGAACAAGACTGACGGGTGAACTGCGCGGCGTTCTCGAACTGCCTTGATCTGCCCGGTGCTGCCATGAACCCCGACACGGCTCTGGCGATCCGTACCGTCGATCCTTCGGGTCGGCCCGTCGCCGGCGTGGCCGTGCGGTTCACGCCAGCAGTGCCCCGATCACGCGCGCCTTCTCGACGCCGGTGAGCTTGAAGTCGAGCCCTTGGAACTTGTAGGTCAGGCGTTCGTGGTCGAGCCCGAGCAGGTGCAGGAGGGTGGCGTGGAAATCGCGGATGTGCACCGGGTCCGCGACGATGTTGTAGCTGAAGTCGTCGGTCTCACCGTAGATCGTCCCGGGTCGCGTGCCGCCGCCCGCCATCCACATGCTGAAGCAGCGCGGATGGTGGTCGCGGCCGTAGTTGTCCTTCGACAGCCCGCCCTGCGAATAGACAGTGCGGCCGAACTCACCGCCCCAGACGATCAGCGTGGTGTCGAGCAGGCCGCGACTGCGCAGATCCCGGATCAGTCCCGCACAGGGCTGGTCGACATCGCGGCATTGGCTGGGCATGCGGCCGTTGACGTTGGCGTGATGGTCCCAGTTGTTGTGGTAGACCTGGACGAAGCGCACGCCCCGCTCGATCAGCCGCCGCGCCATCAGTGCCGAGTTGGCGAAGGAGCCGGGCTTCTTCGCTTCCTCGCCGTAGAGCTGCCACGTGCTGGCCGGCTCGGCGCCGAGGTTGGTCAGTTCGGGCACCGAAGACTGCATGCGGTAGGCCATCTCGTACTGACCTGAACGCGTGCGGGTCTCGGGATCGCCGGTCTTCTGGTAGGTGATGTCGTTGAGTTTGCCGATCGCGTCGAGGGTCGCGCGCCGGACCTCGGGCGAGACACCAGGGGGGTTGTTGATGAAGAGAATGGGGTCGCCAGCACTGCGGAACGACACGCCCGCATGTTCGCCCGGCAGGTAGCCAGACGACCACAGGCGTCCGGAGATCGCCTGTTCCTGCTCCCGGTTGGACGGCGTCGCGACCAGGACCACGAAAGGCGGCAGGTTTGGATTGGTGGTGCCCAGTGCGTAGGACACCCAGGAGCCGATGCAGGGCCGGCCGGTGATCTCGTTGCCGGTCTGCATCGCGCAGATTGCCGGCTCGTGGTTGATCGCCTCGGTATGGAGCGACCGCAGCCAACAGATCGCGTCCGCCTCCGTGCCGAGATGGGGCAGCTGGTCGCTCAGCCACATGCCGCACTCGCCGTGTTGCTGGAACGGGTACTTGGACGGTGCGACCGGGAAGCGCTGCTGCCCGGAAGTCATCGTGGTCAGGCGCTGGCCCTTGCGGATCGACTCGGGCAGGTCCTTGTCGTACATCCGCACCAGGTCGGGCTTGTAGTCGAAGAGATCGAGCTGCGAGGGGCCGCCGACCATGTGCAGGTAGATGACCTGCTGGGCCCTGGGCGTGAAGTGGGGGCCGACCTTGCGCGGCTTCGGCTCGTCAGCGGCCAGCGGGTCGATGCCAAGCAGCGAGGCGAACGCGGCGCCGCCGACGACCTGCGTGCCGCGCCCGAGGAACTGGCGGCGCGTCTCTGCTTCCCGAAGGGCACTGGCGAGGGAGGAGGCGTTCATTTGTTGAGGGCCTCGTCGAGGTTGAGCAGTTGATTGCAGACCATGGTCCAGGCGGCGAGTTCGCCGGGGTCGAGGGCCGGATCGGCCGCGGTCTCGCCTACCGCGATCAGGGCCTTGGCCTCGGTGGGCCTCTGCTGGTACCAGGTGCGGAGGTCGCGCAGGGTGGCGAGGACGATCTGCTGCTCGGGCTCGGCGAGCGCCCGGGCCAGCACGCGCCGGCTGATCATGGTGAGGTGCTCGACATCGTTACCAGGTCGGGCGAGTGCATGCTGGGCGAGCAGGCGCGCCGCCTCGATGAATTGCGGATCGTTGAGCGTCACCAGTGCCTGCATCGGCGTGTTGGTGCGCTCGCGGCGCAGGCACGAGACTTCGCGGGACGGCGCATTGAGGATCTCCAGCGACGCTGGCGGAGACATCCGCTTCCAGAAGCTGTAGAGGCTGCGCCGGTAGAGGGCCTCGCCGTGGTCCTGTTCATAGTGTCGGGTGTTGCCTTCATTGAGGCCCACCACTTCCCAGACGCCGCTCGGCTGGTAGGGCTTCACTCCTGGTCCGCCCATGGCAGCCGACAGGGCGCCGGCTGCGGACAGCGCGCAATCGCGGACCATCTCGGCATCCATGCGGAAGCGCGGGCCGCGCGCGAGCAGGCGGTTGCTGGGATCGATCTCGAGCTTCTCGGCGGTGGCCACCGCCTCCTGGCGGTAGGTCGCCGAGGTGACGATCGTGCGCACCATCTTCTTCATGTCCCAGCCGCCGTCGCGGAACTCGACGGCCAGCCAATCGAGCAATTCGGGATGGGACGGCGCCTCGCCCATGATCCCGAAGTCCTCGACGGTCCTGACGATGCCGGTGCCGAAGAACTCTTGCCACATGCGGTTCATGGTCACGCGCGCGGTCAGCGGGTTGTCCTTGGCCACCAGCCACTGCGCGAGGCCCAGGCGGTTCTGCGGCGCGCCTGGCGGCAGCGGATTCAGGAACGAGAACACCATCGCCTCGACCTTGTCCGTGGGCTGGTCGTACTGCCCGCGGGAGAGAATGAAGGCTTCGGGCATGCCGGCTTGCTTCTCCTGCTGCACATGCGTCACCGGAGTGCGTCCAAGGATGGCCTTGCGTTCTTCCTCGAGAGCGGCGACGCGGTCCCGTTCCGCGAGCATTGTGGCATCGCCGGCGCTCCACTGAGCATAGGCCTCTTCTTTGTCCTTGGCCGAGCGCTTGTCCTTGGGCTCTGCGAGCATGGCGAGCATGCGCGGCGTCGCGGCGAGCCGCACCACGGCGGCGCCGTCGAGACGTTTGTCGTAGATGCGCACGTCCTGCACCGACACGCCGTCGACGATGTCGGAGTGGTTGCGCCGCGCGATCTTGAACGGCGCCTTCGTACGGGTGCTGGACTTCAGTGTGTTGGCCTCGACGTCGGTCTCCTGCAGCACCCCGTCGACGTAGATGCGCAGGCCCTCGGGTTTGCCGCTGCCGTCATGGGAGACCAGCACGTGCTGCCATTCATTGCGTCGGACCACGTCCTTCTGTGTCACGACCTTGAGCGCGTCGTCGTTCCAGTGGTGGATCAGATGGGTGGCGAACCGGCCGCCCTGCAGGTAGAGGTCCCAGCCGCGATAGCCGTCACCGTCGTCCATGCGTGACAGGATCGCACCGCCACCGTCTTTCGGGGTCTTGACCCAACAGCCACAGGAGAAGGGCTGGTCCTTCTCGAAGTCACCGATGGGGCTGTCGGGAAAGCCCGCGGCAGTGGTCGCGGTGAAGCGCGGCGCCTTGCCGAACCTGCCGCCGTCCTCCCAGACCACGGGTTCGGCAGTGCTGGCGCGCAGGTTCTTGCCCGCAAGTATGCCGGTCAGCGCGCGGTCGACGCGCATGACGTCCAGGGGCAGGTGCAAGGCAGGTTTGGGGTCCTTGGCCAGAGCCGCGTGCCATTTCGCCGGCGTGGCAGTCCGCAGCCACTGCTCGAACTCGGTGTGCAGGACCTTGGTGCGCATCTCCTGTTGTTTGCCACTCGCGCTGATTGCCTCGGCAATGGCATCGAGGCGAGCCTGGTCGGCAGCACTCGTCATGCGCACGATCGGCCCGCTGTCCTTGACGTTGCCGTCGAGCCCGCCCTGGGTGGTGTGGCGATAGAACGCGCTGAGCGAATAGAAGTCCTTCTGCGTGATCGGGTCGAACTTGTGGTCGTGGCAGACCGCGCAGTTGGCAGTCAGGCCGAGGAAGACCCAGGCAGTGGTCTCGACGCGGTCGCGGGCATAGTTGGCGAGGTTCTCCGCTTCGATGGTGCCGCCCTCGTTGGTGGTGATGTTGCAGCGCTGGAAGCCGGTGGCGACCCGTTGGTCGCGGGTCGGATCTGGCAGCAGGTCGCCGGCGAGTTGTTCGATCGTGAACTGATCGAAGGGCTGGTTCTGGTTCAGGGCCGCGACCACCCAATCGCGGTAGGGCCAGATCTCGCGGTAGTTGTCGAAGTGCATGCCGTGGGTGTCGGCATAACGCGCCGCATCCAGCCAGTAGCGCGCCCGGTGCTCGCCGTAGTGCGGCGAGGCCAGCAACGCGTCGACCAGCTTCTCGTAGGCAAGCGGAGCCTGATCCGCGACGAAGGCTTCGACCGCGTCGGGTTCGGGCGGCAGGCCGGTGAGGTCGAGCGACAGGCGGCGGGCCAGCGCGCCCCGGTCGGCCTCCGGGGCCGGCGACAGGCCGACGGCTTCGAGGCGAGCGAGCACGAAGCGGTCGATCGGCGTTCGCGCCCAGCCCTTGGCGGCGACCGGCGGCAGGGCCGGGCGTTGTGGAACGAGGAACGACCAATGGGCTTCCCAGGGCGCGCCTTCGGTGATCCAGCGGCGGATCAGCTCCTTCTGCTCTGGTGCGAGCACCCGGCGCGCTTCGGGCGGCGGCATGACCTCCTCCGGATCGGTCGACATGATGTGCAAGAAGAGCGGGCTGTCCTCCGGCTTGCCCCGGACCACCGTCGGGCCATCCTGGCCATCCTTGCCGCGCAGCCCGAAAAAGCCGTCCTCGCGATCGAAGCGCAGCCCCGCCTTGCGGCTGCCGGGATCAGGACCGTGGCAGGCAAAGCAGTTCTCGGCGAGGATCGGCCGGATGTCGCGGTTGAAGCGCACTGGATCCTCGCCGTTCCCGAGGGCGCCGAGAGCGGCTGAAGACACCAAGACCAGTAGGCCCATGAATGCAGGTGGATTGGAGGTTCCGCAGGGTTCCGGATGGTCCGGAACCCGCCATGCACCATGCCCCGCCACGCCGGCATGGTCAACCGCCCGTCGTGGTGCGGTTCTGCCTCGATCCAGTTCTTTCCTCCGCCACGCGCACTCGAACACGAGGCGAAGGCCGGCGGCAAGCGACCGCGGGCCGGGGCACCGGGCTGGCTCACCCGGCGGGTCGCTACTTCTTCTTCAGCGACGCCAGGTACTCGATCAGGTCGACCAGACTCTGCTGGGTCAACGATGAATGCAGGCTGCTCGGCATCGACGAGGTCTTCTGCCTTTGGCGTTTGGCGATGCTGGCGGTTGGATACTTCGTGACGATGCCGCCAATCGCCTTCACCGCGACTTCCTGGTCGGTGTCGCTGACGACGATGCCGATCGCGGTGTTGCCGTCCTTCAGACTCAGCATGGTGGTCTCGAAGTTGACCTCGATGCCGGCATCGGGGAAGAGAACCGCCTCGTAGAGAGCATCCTTGCCGAGCTTGCTGCCGATCTCGGAGAGTTTCGGGCCGAAGTCGATGCCCTGGCCGTCGACCTGGTGGCAGACGATGCAGAGGCCGTCGAAGACCCTTGCGCCGCGCACTGCATCGCCGGGTTTCCTGATCAGCTCGGCAAGTGGTGG
>Ga0163153_10007843_pt1 | contig 11328 bp, 9 predicted proteins | sample OliLakLV19MP6IB1_FD_148629 | JGI IMG/M metagenome (GOLD analysis project Ga0163153, IMG submission 148629) | Freshwater microbial mat bacterial communities from Lake Vanda, McMurdo Dry Valleys, Antarctica - Oligotrophic Lake LV.19.MP6.IB-1 | ecosystem: Environmental > Aquatic > Freshwater > Lake... | reverse complement strand
CGGTGGCGGGCGTCGTGGCGCTGTTTGTGTTCGCAACCAGCTTCGGCATCGACGAGCAGCGGTCGGCGTCGGGGGTTTTCCGCACCGGCGTGGCGCGCATATCCGACGCCATCGGCGTGATCTACCACCGCGACGGCAAGACCGCCACCGTGGACGTGATCGACAGCGACGGCTTCCGCCTCATCCGCACCAACGGCAAGAGCGACGCCAGCATCATGATGGGGGTGGGACGCAACCCGTCGCGCGACGAGTTCACCATGACGCTGCTGGGAGCGCTGCCGATGGGCCACCGGCCCGACGCGAAGACCGCGGCCATCATCGGCTTCGGTTCCGGCATGACGACGTCGGCGCTGCTTGCATCACCCACGCTCGAGCGCGTCGACACGATCGAGATCGAGCCCGCGATGGTCGAGGGGGCGAATTTCTTCAGGCCGTTTGTGGATGCCGCCTTCGACGATCCGCGCAGCCACATCGTGATCGACGACGCCAAGTCGTATTTCGCGCGCGGCCGCGGGCGCTACGACATCATCATTTCGGAGCCGTCGAACCCCTGGGTGAGCGGGGTGTCCTCGCTTTTCACCGCGGAGTTCTACCAGCGCCTTTCGACCTACATGAACGACGGCGCCATCCTGTCGCAATGGCTGCATACCTACGAGATGGATTCGCAGACGCTGGCCTCGATCCTGGTGGCGGTCTCGAAGACGTTCCCGGAGTTCATGATCTATTCGTCGATCGATTCCGACATCATCCTGATTGCGCGCAAGGGCGGGGTGCCGGGCAGGCTCGACCCCGCCGTTTCCGGATATCCGAAACTCAAGCCGCTTTTCGACAAGCTGAAGATCAAGGATGCCGAGGTGCTGCAGCGGCGCACCATCGCGCACTGGAGCGCGGTCAAGCCGTTTGTGGAGTCGTTCAACGCCAACGCCAACTCGGACTACTACCCACTGGTGGACCAGCGCGCCTCGAAGACGCGCTTCACCCAGGCGCGCGCCGACGACTTCACGCAGCTGCAATCGTCGCCGGTGCCGATCCTGCAGATGTTCGATCCCTCGGTTGACGCGCCCTCACGGCGCAGCGAGGTGTTGCCGGTGACCTTCGTGGACAACGCCACCAACGAGGCGTGGATGGTGCACGACACGGTGCTGGGGCTGCGCCAGGCGCCGCCGATCACGTTCGCCTCGCCATGGGAGCTCAATTCCACGATGCTCCACCATTGGGCGGTCGACTGCCCGGCCGAGCTGCCGTTCGGCCGGATGGTTGCCATCGTGGCCTACCTCGCGGACCGCATCAACACGCGCCTGCCGGTCGATGCCTCGGCGCAGGTCTGGAAATACCTGGTCGAATCGAAATGTGGCCGCACGCTCGGCGCCGACGAGCGCCGCTGGTTCGAGCTGTTTGCGGCGGTGGGCGCGCGCGATGCGCGAAAGATGGGTGAGATCGGCTCCGCGCTGCTCGAGGCCAAGCGGGGCGAGCGCAGCGAGCCGACCGAATACGCCTACCTCGCCACCGTCACGGGCCTGGTCTGCATGGCGGAAAACGACCACGCCATCAAGAAGCTCCAGGAGGCATACGGGAACTGGCTGCGCAGCGGCACGCGCGACGTGGAGCTGCGTTTCCTCGGGGCGCACGCGCGCGCCAGGGGCGGGCGATGCCCCGGACAGCCCGCGGGTTGAGCACCTACCAGTTGCGCCAGACGTTCGACTTGATCGGCAGGTCGTTGGACAGGTAGGTGAGGAAGTATTCGATGTGGTTGAGCTCTTCGGAGCCGGCCGGGAAGGGCGCGGCCCCCATCGATTCCAGGCACTGGCGCATGCGCACCTGCAGGGTGACGGCCCGGCCGTCGCGGATCACGGGCCAATGGGTCGCCTGACCCACGGGTGGCGAAAGCGGCAGATCCCCATAACGCTTGCCCGCGTTCTGGAGGTGGCACGAAGCGCAGGCGTAGTTGCGTTGCCCCATGCGCGAAAAGTAGAGGCGCCTGCCCTGCTCGAACCTTTCCTGCGCCGCCGCGGGGACGCGCACCGCCACCTTGCGCCCGTCGGACAGCGATCGCATGTACGCAACCACCTTGCCCATGGTGGCCGCATCGGTGGGTTCGTACGTCGCCTCGCCGTGGGACCTGAGGCACTGGTTGATCGCCATCTCCAGCGTGATCACCCGCTTGAGCTTGCCATCGTATTGCGGATAGGTCGCGGCGACGCGCCGCCCGCCGTTGGGAAAGCAGCCCGCCAGCGAACGACCGTCCTTGAACCTTGCGTTCCACAGGACCTTGCCCTCGGCCACCACGGGATCGGCCGCCGCCGCGTTCTGCGCGACCTGCTCGCGCAGGTCCGTATCGAAGGCCGCCGCGCCCAGCGCGTATTCCGCGACCGGGACACCGGGCAGCTGGGCCCGCAGGCGGGTGACGATTTCTTCGCGCGTGCCGATCGGCGCGGCCAGGCACGTGGATGCAGCCAGCGCGGCGAAGAGCGCCGGCGCGCTAGGGAAGCGCATGAAGGTATTCCACCAGGGAGTCGATTTGCGCGCGGTCCAGAAGTTGGTGCCGCCCGAAGGGCGGCATCACCGTTTGCGGGTTGGCGCGCGTGGGATCTTCGATGACGTCGCGGATCCCCGCGCGCCCGAGTGCGCGCATGCGCGGGCCTTCGAGGGCGGGGCCCACATCGGACCGCGTGCGCGCGGCGGGCACCCCCGGCAGCTGGTGGCAGGCGATGCAGTTGCCCTTTTCCGCACTGGTGAAGGCATCGGGCGGAGCCCTGGGCGCCTGGGCGACGGCCACGGTGTTGCACAGCGCCGCCAGGAGCAGCAGGAAGGAAGCGAGGCGCATCAAGTGATCTTGAGCGCCTTTTCCGCCGCGCGTTCGATTTCCAGCTGCGCGCGCAGGTCGCGCAGGCGCGATTCCACAATCGATGCTTCGTAGAAATCGCCGGTCTTGAGCTTTACCGCCTGTTCCAGCTGTTCCACCGCGCCGGCGAGGTTGCCGCGGCGGAAATGCGCTTCAGCCTGCGCGCGATGCTGCGCCTGCTGCTTGCCGAGCGCCGCGTAGGCGCGGGCCTGGATTTCGTAGAGGCGCGCGTCGTCCTGCACGTTGCGCAGGCGGTCTTCCAGGTCCGCGACAACTTCACCCGGATTGCGCATCTGCAGTTGCAGGTTGAGGTAGCCATAGACCAGGCCGCGATATTGCGGAAACAGGCGCAGCGCCGCGCGGTAGATCTTCAACGCTTCTTCGAGGTGGCCCTGGTCGGCCTGTAGCTGCGCCGCGAGCAGCTCGAAGGCGGCCTGGGGCGGCTGCACTTCGCGCAGCGGGGCGAGTGCCTTCCAGGCGCCTTCGAAATCGCGCGACCGGTTGAGCGCGAGGGCGAGGCCGTAGTTTTCCTCCTTCGGCCTCAGGACGGTGCGTTCCGCGATCAGGGAACGGAAATAGGCCGCGGCTTCCGGGGCGGGGCCGGTCATGGCGCGAAGCTTGGCCTTTACCAGGCGGTAGCCGCCGGTATCGGCGATCAGGCGCGACGGCAGGGTTTCCACCCGGTCCTGGATGTCCGCGATGCGCTCCGTGGTGAGCGGGTGGGTGCGCAGGTACGAGGGTGCGCCTTTCAGCTCGTTGAGGCGATTGGCGCGCAGCAGGCGTTCGAAGAAGCTGGCCATGGCGCGCGGGCCGAAGCCCGTGCGCTCCAGGATGGTGAGGCCGACGCGATCGGCTTCACGCTCGTGTTCGCGCGTGTAGTCGATCATGTTCTGCATCTGGAAGGCGGTGGCGCCCATGATCGCCGCCTCCGTCACCTGGCCGCTCTGGCCCGAGTTGCCGCGCGAGGCGAGGATGGCCACGGCGAGCGCCGCGAGCGACGTGAGGCTTGCGCCGCGCTGCCCGTGCATGGCGCGCGCCTGGTGGCGCTGGACGATGTGGGCGATTTCGTGCGCAAGGACACCGGCGAGTTCGCTTTCGTTCTGCGTGAGGGTGAAAAGCCCGGTGTGCACCCCGATGTGGCCGCCGACGAGCGCGAAGGCGTTGACCGATTCGTCCTGCACCACGAAGAAATCGATGTCGCGGCGCGGGCCATCCACGCCGCCGAGCAGGCGGTTGCCGAGGGTGCTGATGTATTCCGCGACCTCCGGATCATCGACGTAGAGCGGATCCACGCGCACCTCTCGCATGATGCGGTTGCCGATGGTGCGCTCCTGCGAATCCGACAGGCTTGCCGACGAGGCATCGCCCAGGTCCGGCAGGGATTGGGACCCGGCGGGTGCGACGGCGAGGAGCGTGGCGAGGAGGAGTGAGAGGGGCGCGCTACGGTTCACGGGAGATGGCGGCCAAGGCGAACTGCTACTATGAATTATGAACGAAAAACTGACCCATTTCGACGAACGCGGCGCCGCGCGCATGGTTGACGTGGGCGGCAAGGAAGTCACTCGCCGGGTCGCCGTGGCGGGGGGGTCCATTCACATGCTGCCGGCCACCCTGGCGCTGGTGAAAAGTGGCACGGCAAAAAAAGGCGATGTGCTGGGTGTCGCGCGCATCGCCGCCATCCAGGCCGCCAAGCGCACCTCGGACCTGATCCCCCTGTGCCATCCGGTGCCCCTGACCTCGGTGGGGGTGGAGTTCGCGCTCGATGAGGCCGCCTCGCGCGTCGAATGCCGCGCAACGGTGGAATGCGAGGCGCGCACGGGGGTGGAGATGGAGGCGCTCACCGCCGTGCAGGTTGCGTTGCTCACGATCTACGACATGTGCAAGGCCGTCGATCGCGGCATGACCATGGATTCCGTACGCCTGCTGGAAAAACGCGGCGGCAAGTCGGGCGACTACATCGCGGCCTGAAGCACCTGCAGCGCTAGGCCGGCCATGCCGCTGGCCAGGATCACCGGGATCACGCCCACGCGGGTGCCCGTCAACACCCCCAGCGCAACCAGCGCGATCACCGTGGCGGCCGAATCCCACGGCCCGCTGAACGGTGCCTGCGCCGTCGAGCCAGGCCAGAACACGTGCCAGGCAAAAAACAGCGCGAGGTTCACGATCACCCCGACGACCGCGGCGGTGACCGCGGTGAGCGGCGCATCGAGCGCCGCATGGTCGCGCGTGTGTTCGATGAACGGGGCGCCCGCCAGGATGAAGAGGAACGAGGGCAGGAAGGTAAAGAAGGTCGCGACCACGGCGCCCGCGGTCCCCGCCCCCAGGTAGCCGACAAACGCCACGATCATGATCAGCGGCCCGGGCGTGGTCTCGCCGAGCGCGAGGCCATCCATCATCTGGGCGGCGGTGAGCCAGCCATGGGTTTCCACCGCGCCCTGCAGCACGTAGGGCAACACGGCATAGGCGCCGCCGAACGTGAGCAACGCCGCCTTGGTGAAGAACCACGCCATCTTCGAGAGCGCGTCCTCCCAGCCGCCGGACAGCAACAGGGCGCCCAGCGCGGCCGTCCACACCCCCAGGAATATCGTGGTGGTCAACGCCAGCCGCGCAGGGGAGAAACGCGCGTGCCGGGGAGGCGGTGTGAGGTCGTCGATGACGGCGGGCGGGTGTACCTTTGCACCGTCCCCATGGGGCTTCGCCTTGAATGCCGCGGGCGCGATCCTGCCACCCACGATGCCGGCGAGCAACGCACCCACGATCACCAGGGGAAACGGCAGGGAGAAAGCGAAAAGGGCGAGGAACGCCGCCGCGGCGATGGCCCACAGCACCGGGTGGCGCAGGACGCGCGATCCGATGCGCCACGCGGCGGCGAGCACAATCGCCACCACCGCGGGCTTGACTCCATAAAGCACGGCGGCGACGGCGGGCACCGTCCCGTAGCTTACGTAGATCCACGACAACGCAATCAGGATCGCCAGCGAGGGCAACACGAACAATGCGCCCGCCGCGATGCCGCCGCGCACGCCGTGCAGCAGCCAGCCGATGTAGGTGGCGAGCTGCTGCGCTTCCGGGCCCGGCAGCAACATGCAGTAGTTGAGCGCGTGCAGGAAGCGGCGCTCGCTGATCCAGCGCCGTTCGTCCACCAGTTCCCGGTGCATCACCGCGATCTGGCCCGCGGGGCCGCCGAAACTGATGAAACCCAGCTTGAGCCAGAAGCGCAGCGCGGCGGCGAACGACGGCGCGGCGGGTGTCATGGGGCGGGCGTCCAGGCATGCCGCTCGCTTCGCCCCGAAACCTCCTCGCGGCACCACGCGTAGAGCCCGTCGTACACCGGCATGGCGCGCTCGAGCATCTCGTGGTCGTCGGCATATCGCCGCGAAAGGCCGAGCGAGACGGCCAGCAGGCCCGGGCTCTGCGGCGAAAGCTCGGGGCGATTGGTGTCCGCCCCGCGGACAATCGTCGCCAGGCGATCGAGGGCCGGGTCGTGCAAAGCGAAATCCTCGATCAGCGCGTCGAAGCTGCAGCGCTCGCCACGGTGGGTGAACTGGACACCGGGCACGTCGTAGGCGATGGCGGCGCCGCCGGCGGCTTCCTCCATCACACGTTGGGCGTGTACGTAGGCGAACGTGGCGAGCGGGTCGATGAATCGGCGCACCAGCCACGGACATGCGATACGGTCTATCTTCGGGCGCTCGCGAGTGACCCAGCACGAGCCGCCGGGAACGTCCCAGTCGTCGCGGCGCCGGATGGTCGGCAGGCGCGCGGCCCGCCAGGCCTCGATGCCGCCGGCCAGGAATGACGCGGAGTGGCCGGCGCTTGCGATCCGGCGCGCGGCGTCCTGGCTCACCTCATGTCCATGCACGCAATACACCACGACCGGATTTCCCTTCGCGTGTGCGGATGCAAATGTCACGGCATCCCCGGGTGGGCGCAGCGCTCCCGCAATGACCGTTGGATCCGCCTCGAAGGCCGGTGCGCGGCGCACGTCGAGCAACAGGGGCGAGCCGGCGCAGCCAAGCTGGGAGTAAAGGGTGGAGCAATCGATCGAGACGGTGTCCATGGTGCCTCCGTATGGGTTCGGAAGCAGGGCTTGGACGGACACCGTCTAGGCGGCTGGCGCCGCCCCCGGGAGCCTGCGTTCCCGGGCAATGCATCCTATCGCAGCGGGCAGCGGCCATCAACCCTTGAGCCGGAACGCCCCGACCCCCATGTTAAAATTCACCCTCTCGGGAGATTCCATAACAATGCAAGCATTCGATCGCGAACTCGACGTCCGCGGGCTCAACTGCCCCCTTCCCATCCTGCGCGCCAAGAAAACGCTCGGCGACCTCACCGCCGGCCAGGTGCTGAAGGTGATGGCGACGGATCCGGGATCGGTGAAGGACTTCCAGTCCTTCTGCAAGCAGACCGGCAACGAGTTGCTGTCGCATGCCGAAGGCAGTGAATTCACCTTCTTCATGAAGAAGCGGTGACCAAAACTGGTGTCAGAGACGACTTGTTTCGGGGTGCCAGCTTTAGTCCAGAAACAGGTCCTGGAATAGCGGCACGCCCGGCGTGACCGCGTAGTGTGCGAAGTCGGTCACCCCGGCCTTGCGCAGCAAATCCTCGTCGATGTGGAAATTCCCCGTGTTCGATCTCGCTTCGCTCGTGAGGATCAGGTGCGCGGCATCGGCCATGATCGCGGCATGCCGGCTCGCCGCCAGGACCGCGGCGGGAAAATGCGCCTCGATTGCGGCGGTGGCGATGGTGGTCCGTGGCCACAGGGAATTGACCGCGATCCCGTCGGCGCGAAATTCCTCGGCCATGCCCAGCGTGCACATGCTCATGCCGTATTTGGACATGGTGTAGGCCAGGTGCCCGGCGAACCACTTCGGGTCCATGCCCATCGGGGGCGAAAGCGTGAGGATGTGTGGATTGGTGGACATCTTCAGGTGGGGGATGGCGGCCTGCGAACACAGGAAGGTGCCGCGCGCGTTTACGCCCTGCATCAGGTCGAAGCGTTTGGCCGGGGTCTGGAGCGTGGGTGTGGCGCTGATGGCGCTGGCGTTGTTGACCAGGATATCCAGCCCGCCGAACTCCCGCGCGGTGTGATTGATCGCTTCGACCACGGCGTTTTCATCGCGCACGTCGAGCTGGATCGGCAGCGCCCTGCCGCCGGCTTCCACGATCTCGCGGGCCACGGTGTGGATGGTGCCCCGGAGCCTGGGATGGGGATCCGAGGTCTTGGCGGCGATCGCCACGTTGGCCCCATCCTTCGCCGCGCGCAGCGCGATCTCGCGCCCGATGCCGCGCGATCCGCCGGTGATGAAAAGTGTCCTGCCCGCCAGCGTTTTCATGGGGATCGGGTCCCGGTGGATTCGGAGGCCGGGATGATACCGCGGCGCACATACGCATCGCGCAGGTGCACGCGGAAGGTCGGCATCTGCATCAGGAAAACGAGGCCGGTGGCGAGCGAGACGGCGCCGCCGATCATGAAGGTCGCGCGCACGCCCACGTGTTCCGCGAGCCAGCCCGCGAAGTAGTGCCCGAAGGGCGCCACGCCGATGAAAAACATCGTGTAGTAACTCATCACCCGGCTGCGCTTCTCCTCGTCGGCCACGGTCTGGATGATGGTGTTGACCGTGGCCCCGGTGAGGAACATGCCGAAACCCGCCATCATCATCAGCAGCACCGAGGCATGGATGCTGGTGGACCAGCCGAAGCCGGCCATGCCGACGCCCGCGATCATGGCGGCGTACGGGATCCACAGCCCCAGCCCCCGCACGCTCTGGCGGCGCGCCAGGCCGATGGCGGAAATGAAGGCGCCCAGGCCCACCGCGCCGATGAAAAGGCCCACCAGCTCCGCGCCCTGGCCGAACTGCCGCACCGCCATCGCGGGCATGAGCGTCGCATACGGGCTGATCGAGGAGCTCACCAGCGCAAGCGTGAACAACATGCGGCGCACCGGCAGCATGCCCATGGCGTAGCGCCAGCCTTCGGTGAGGTCGGCGAGCGGGTGGGTGGCGGCCCGCACGGGGCGCGGCTGCATGGCGACGTGTTTGAGCGCAACCAGCACCGCGATGTAGGAAATCGCGTTGAGGGCGAAACACACGGTCTCGTCGAAAAGCGCGATCAGCAGCCCGCCGATGGACGGCCCGATGAGGCGCGTGCCGTTCATCAGCATGGAGTTCAACGCGATCGCGTTGGGCAGGTCTTCGCGCCGGTCGATGAGTTCCACGAAGATCGACTGGCGCGTCGGCGTCTCGAACGCGCTGCAGACGCCGGCGAAAAGCGCGAGCCCGGCAAGCTGCGGCGGCGTGATCAGCTGCGCGCCGGTGAGGATCGCAAGCGCCGCGGATTGCAGCGCCAGCAGGCTGAGCACCGTCATGAGCAGCGTCCGGCGATTCACCCGGTCGCCAAGCACGCCGGCGAAAGGCGCCAGCACCAGGTGCGGGATGCTCTGCAGGAAACCCACCAACCCGGTGAAATGGGTCGAGCCCGTGAGCCGGTAGGCGAGCCACATGAGCGCCACCGACTGCACCCAGGTGCCGATCATCGAGACCGCCTGGCCGGTGTAGTAGCGGCGGAAGTTGCGCGAGCCCAGCGCCCGCAGGGAATGGGGTAGCGCCAACGCCTAGAGGCCTGCCGCGAGCCGGGTGCCCTGGTCGATGGCGCGCTTGGCGTCGAGCTCCGCCGCCACGTCGGCCCCGCCGATCACGTGGTGACGCAGGCCCAGGGCCTTGAGCGGCTCCACCAGCTCGCGCATCGGCTCCTGGCCCGCGCACAGCACAATCGAATCCACCTCCAGGTGCCGCGGGTTGGCGCGCTTCTCGCCGAAAGTGATGACGAGGCCGCGCTCGTCGATCGATTCGTAGTTCACTCCGGGGATCATCTGCACGCGCTTCATCTTCAACGCGGCGCGGTGCACCCATCCGCTGGTTTTGCCCAGGCCCTTGCCGATGCCGGTGGCCTTGCGTTGCAGCAGGAAAACCTCGCGCGCCGCGGGGGAGGGCGAGGCCTCGACCACGCCGCCGCGGGCGATGGCGGGATCGGCAACGCCCCATTCCTTCATCCAGGCAGCGCGGTCCAGCGACGGCGAGCGGCCCGCGTGCACCAGGTATTCGGCGACGTCGAAGCCGATGCCACCCGCGCCGACGATTGCGACGCGCTTGCCGACCGCCTTGCCGTGCAGCAGCACGTCCACGTACGAAAGCGCCTGGCCCCGCGCGGCCGCCTCGTCCTGGCCCTTGATGCGCGGGTCGCGTGGGGCGACACCGGTGGCGACCACCACCTCGTCGAAGCCGGCGAGGTCGGATGCAGCCACTCGCCGGCCGAGCTCCAGCTTCACGCCGAGCGCCTCGATGCGCCGCCCGAAGTAACGCAGCGTCTCGTGGAACTCCTCCTTGCCGGGAATGCGCTTGGCCATGTTGAACTGGCCGCCGATTTCGCCCGCCGCGTCGAAGAGGTGGACTTCGTGCCCGCGTTCGGCGAGCGTGGTCGCGCAAGCGAGGCCCGCGGGGCCCGCGCCGACGACGGCAAAACGTTTTCTGGCCGCGGCGATGCGGATCACGAGATCGGTCTCGTGGCAGGCGCGCGGGTTCACGAGGCAACTGGCGAGCTTGCGTTCGAACACATGGTCGAGGCACGCCTGGTTGCAGCCGATGCAGGTGTTGATGTCGGCGGCGCGCCCCGCGCGCGCCTTGTTCACGAACTCGGGGTCGGCAAGCAGCGGGCGCGCCATGGAGACCATGTCGGCGGCGCCGCCGGCGAGGATGCCTTCGGCGACTTCGGGCGTGTTGATGCGGTTGGTGGCGATGAGGGGGATGCCGACCTCGCTCTTGAGCTTGGCGGTGACCCACGCAAACGCCCCGCGCGGAACCGATGTCACGATGGTGGGCACGCGCGCCTCGTGCCAGCCGATGCCGGTGTTGATCATCGTGGCGCCCGCGCCTTCGATCGCCCTGGCGAGTTTCACCACCTCGTCCCAGCTCTGGCCCGCGGGCAGCAGGTCGAGCATCGAGAGGCGATAGATGATGATGAAGTCGTGGCCAACCGCTTCGCGCATGCGCCGCACGATCTCCACCGGCAGCCGCATGCGATTTTCGTACGCTCCGCCCCATTCGTCGTTGCGGCGGTTGGTGTGGGTCACGAGGAACTCGTTGAGGAAATAACCCTCGGAGCCCATGACCTCGACGCCGTCGTAGCCCGCCTCGCGCGCGAGCACACCCGCACGCACGAAGCAGCGGATCTGGCGTTCGATGCCGCGCGCGGTCAGCGCACGCGGCGTGAACGGCGTGATCGGCGACTTGATGCGCGAAGGGGCGACGGAAAACGGCGTGTAGCCGTAGCGCCCGGCGTGCAGGATCTGCATCGCGATCTTGCCGCCGTCGGCGTGCACCGCGTCGGTCACGGTGCGGTGCGATGCCGCCTGGCGTCGCGATGCGAGGCGCGAAGCGAAGGGCGAGAGCCAGCCCTCGACGTTGGGGGCAAATCCTCCGGTGACCATC
>Ga0163153_10007840_pt1 | contig 11333 bp, 7 predicted proteins | sample OliLakLV19MP6IB1_FD_148629 | JGI IMG/M metagenome (GOLD analysis project Ga0163153, IMG submission 148629) | Freshwater microbial mat bacterial communities from Lake Vanda, McMurdo Dry Valleys, Antarctica - Oligotrophic Lake LV.19.MP6.IB-1 | ecosystem: Environmental > Aquatic > Freshwater > Lake... | reverse complement strand
GGGCTTTGTAGGCTTCGTAATTGGCTAAGGCGCGTTGGCTGTCGGTCATTTCGCCGGGGCGTCGGAACTGTCCGTCGGGTTTGTTTTTCCAGTCGGGATCGAAACGTACGCTGTAACAAGCGTCGAGCGCCACGAGGATATGTCGGCAGTTGATGTTGTTGATTTTGGGCCGCCAGATTTCGTAGGCGATACCTTTTTGCCAGGGCGCCGACGGGTCGGCATCGGCGGGCAGGAAATAGCCGTTTTCGTCTTCCGACATGCCGTGGCCGCTGAAAAACAGGAACAATTGCCCGTCGGAAGGGTGTTTGCCGTCCTCGTTGCGGGCGTACAGCCGGGTCAGGTCGTTCAGTTTGCGGATGATCTGATCCTGGGTGGGATTTTCCAGTATTTCCGTCTCAAAACCGAACCGGCTTTTCAGAATAGCGGCGATGTCGCGGGCGTTTTTGACGGGGTTTTGGAGGTTGCCGAGTTTGCCGTTCTGGTAGGTGGTGACGGCGAAGAAAACGGCGCGGTCTTTACCGGGGCGGAAGGACGGGGCGGGAGACGGCCTGCTGCCGCTGGTAAAGGCAGTAACACACAAAAGCAAAAGGTATAAGATCGTTTTTTTCATGCGCTTTTTCGATTTGTTGAAGCACCTGCGTTGGCAAATGTACCCATTTGAAGTAACTGCACATTGTAATACATCACAACAGCGTATACCGAGTTGTAATCGCCAACGCGCTGCGACGCCGAACGGGGTTGGGCGCTACTTTGAGCGGGCCAGGCGAAATCCGGTATCATTATCGCGTGTATCGGATTTCAGGCCGCCTTTGGGCACGAAGTAACCTTGTTTGGTGGATTCGTTAAATTCGCCGTGGCCGGAAAAAAAGACCAGCAACTGCCCGTCTGCGGCGTACGTTTTGGCCCGGTACTTTTCAATGGTGGTCAAAATGGTTGTTCGGTCGGGGTTGCGTACGATCTCTGTTTCAAATCCGTATAGGTCCTTCAAGTCTTTGGCAATCAGTTCCACATCGGATATCGGTTGGGTCAAATCCTGCCAATGATCGTAGTCGTTGACGGCAAAAAAGAGGGCGTAGTCTTTTCCCGGGCGGAAGGAGGAGGAAGGTTTGGGGGTGCTGCTCTGGAGGGCGAAGGCCGTCAGGGTTAACAGGAAGATGGAGGTTCGTTTCATGGCAGGATTTATGGTAAAATTAATAAAGGGGTATTATTCTTTGTTTTGTTTAACGATTGTATTGCCACCGCAATACAATGGCACGAAATTGGCCTGATGTTAACACCCAGCGCATTAATTATATAGTCAAGTTTGAGTGGTTTGGAACGGTTTGATGGTTTGAAGTCTTCGTTTTTAAGCACTTGTACCAATCTTTCGTTCAAAACCACTTTACGTTGACTATAACAATTGCTTTATCCTTCCTGCCCCTTAAACACCGTATGAATAATCTGCCCCACATATATCCCGAAAGCACTTTCCGCCAACGCCAGCCAGCCGGTCATACTTTCATAATTGGCCTGCGGGTTGTCGGCCAGCGTACCGGCGGCTTTTTCGCCAATGATCCAGTGCAAAATCAGCACATAAACGGGAAAAACGATCCAGGTGATCCAAGACAACGTACTGCTCACGCGCGGGTCAAACGCCGCTGGCAGTACAGGTTTGTTGCGGTTTTTGATAAAATCGCCGAGCATTACTGTGGTGTATGCCGTAAAAGCGGGCAGCAACAGCGAAATAGTCGCCATGGACTCCCCGCTAGTAAATCCGCCGACACTTTTGTGGAACAGTATCCAGAAGATGATCCAGCACTTGGCGGCCAGCATAAAAAAGAACACCTGCCTTTTAAAACGGGTTTCCGTCACGCCAGGCTTGGTGGTCATGGGCCGCGCATGGCCTGCCACGTCGCGGGTAACGGGCAGTTGTTCCGGCAGACTGTCGAGCAGGCCGAGCAGCGAACGTTTTACCTTGTTGCGGTTTTGCAGGAGTACATCCCAGGCGATGGTGCCCGATTGTTCTTCCTTTTCTAAGTTTTCCCATTGCGAGCGCAGCAGCACCATATCGTGCTGTAAATCAGGTTTTTCCATCAAGTTGGCGCTCTCCTGGGCTACTTCGAGGGCAGGGCGCATGTCGTCGGATGCAATCAGGGACAGCAGGTCAGATTTTTTCACCGTAAAATATCTTTGAGTTCGTACTGAAGTTTGGTGGCGTAATCGGTCAGGTATCCGTCGAAGTCGATTTCCATGTCTAAATATCCGCCACGCCCGACCTGGTCATAGTAGCCCGAGCCGACTTTCCCTTCCAGTTCGCATTTGAGTTGGAAGGCATTGTCTTTCACCTGGTAGATAAAAGTAAAGGTTAGTTTCTCTCGCTGAATCCAGTTGCAGGGTTTGACGTACTGGTTCAGGAAAGCGCAGAACTCATTGTTTTTCGCGTCTTTCAGCACTTCCTTGCACAAATCCGTCACCTCGAAGCGCATGATATTGCCGTCGATATGCGGTGCGCTGACTTTCGGATTGCGCCCGGTACACACGTTGCGTTCGTAACGTTTCCGGGCGTACTGGTGTATTTTGTCAAATACATACTGCTGCGTGTACTGTTTTTGAAAAGCGGCGCTACTTGGCTTTTTGGCAGATTTCAGGTCGGCTGGCGACACATAGATATCCAGCGATTTGGACTTACAGCCGCTCGAATCTACCCGGAATAAACCATCTTTGACGTATAAGCCCCTATAAAAACAGGGTTCTTTGCGGGTGTCGTAGGTGTCGTACAACTGTATGTTCGCAAGGCTTTCCCGGAGTTCCATCAGGTGCTGCATTTTGAAAAACAGCGCCTGTTCGAGGCTCAGACCGGTATTCAGCGTCTGGTAATCTTTTTTCAGCTGCATCCAGGCCGCTTGTACAGAATCGGCATTTTCATAAGGGAAATCGAGGTAGAGTGCCACCTGCTGGGACTCCACTTCCATATCCCTGACACGAAGGGTCTTACCGAGGCCGTTGTAATCGAGCCATTGCTGGTATAAAATCTGTTGCTGGAAGAAAAAAGACTGGTCTTTTCGAAGGTCTTCCTGTTGGGCGAGGAGCGGGGGGCTTATAAAAAGGATCAGACAAGCCCGGAAAAGAAGTTGTTTGGTTTGCATATTAGTTTTTTTGAATGTGCAAAAATGGGTTTTTTATCTTAAATTTCACAGTGTACCGCCGAACCCTGTTCGGCGATCCTGCACCGAACAGGGTTCGGTGCTACTATTTGTTTTAAAATCATTTTTTTAACCAACAGATTCTGAGTACTTTTGTGGTTTCCTGAAACTCAACCCCATTCTGATTGTTCTCAGGTCAAATATGGCAAAGGCAAAAACAATTACATCGACCCAGGGCGCACATCAGCCCACAGATATGCTCATGGATCAACCGGTACCTGCCGCACAGCACAACGGCTATATTGAGGTCATTGGCGCGCGGGTACACAACCTGAAAAATGTGGATGTGCGGATTCCGCGCAATCAATTGGTGGTGATAACAGGCGTGAGCGGTTCGGGAAAAAGTTCCTTGGCTTTCGATACCATTTATGCGGAAGGCCAGCGGCGTTTTATGGAAACCTTGAGCAGTTATGCCCGCCAGTTTATCGGCGAAATGGAACGGCCCGACGTGGAACAGATCACAGGCCTCAGCCCGGTGATTTCCATCGAACAAAAAACTACCGGCCGCAATCCGCGATCCACCGTAGGAACGGTTACCGAAGTGTATGACTTTCTGCGCCTGCTCTTTGCCCGCGCCGGCGAAGCATACTCCTATGTGACCGGGAAAAAAATGGTGAAATACACCGAAGAGCAGATTATCCAGAGCATTCAGGAGCGTTTTGCCGACTGCAAAATCGCCCTGCTGGCGCCCATCGTCCGCTCCCGCAAAGGCCACTACCGCGAACTCTTCGAACAAATCCGCAAACAAGGTTATGCCAAAGTGCGCATCGACGGCGAAATCGTGGACATCACGCCGGGAATGCAAGTGGATCGCTACAAAATTCACGACATCGAGACCGTAGTAGACCGGCTGAAAGTGGGCGATGACCGGGGCGAACGATTGGCGGAAAGTGTTCGGATGGGTATGCGCATCGGCGACGGAATCGTACAAATACTCGATCTGGATAACGGCAACTTAGCCAATTATTCCAAAAACCTGATGTGCGAAGACAGTGGACTGTCCTACGAAGAACCTTCGCCCAATACCTTTTCCTTTAACTCTCCTTACGGCATGTGTCCGCATTGCAAGGGACTGGGAGAAGTTCACGAAGTGGATATGGCGCGGGTTATTCCTGATAATTCAAAGAGTATCAATGAGACAGGTATCGTTCCGCTGGGCGAGGTACGCGAGAACATGATGTTCAAACAACTGCGCGAACTTGCCAAAAAACACAAGTTTTCATTTAGCACGCCCATCAAAGACATCCCCGAAGCCGCCATGCAAACGCTGCTCTACGGCGGGGACGAAGATTTAAAAATTGATATGACCTGGGGCGGCGACGAGTGGAGTTACAACCTCGCTTATGACGGCCTCATCAATATGCTCAAACGCTGGTACGGAGATACCACCAGTGAAAAAATCCGCCAGTGGGCCGAGGATTTTATGACCGTAGCGCCCTGTCCGGAATGCCAGGGAACGCGATTGCGAAAAGAAAGCCTGTGGTTTAAAATCGGCGAGCGCAACATTGCCGAATTAGCCGACATGGACCTGACGGAACTTTATGCCGCATTGGGAAATGTAGAGCAACTGATGAGCGAGCGCCAGCAGGCCATCGCTAAAGACGTGTTGAAAGAAATCCGTTTTCGCCTGAAATTCCTGCTGCAGGTAGGTCTCGACTACCTGGCGCTCAATCGCCCGGCGCGCACGCTATCCGGCGGCGAAAGCCAGCGTATCCGCCTCGCTACCCAAATCGGCTCCCAACTCACCGGCATTACTTACATCCTCGACGAACCCAGCATCGGTTTGCACCAGCGCGACAATGTCCGGCTCATTCAGGCGCTCAAAAACCTGCGCGACATCGGCAATACGGTACTCGTAGTGGAGCATGACCGCGATATTATGCTCCAGTCAGATTACCTGATCGACCTCGGTCCCGGCGCAGGCAAACACGGCGGTCAAATTGTCGACTTCGGTACGCCCGAAGACTTCCTGAAAAACCCGACCAAAACCTCCGATTACCTCGCCGGCCGCACCAAACTCGACGTGCCCGACCAGCGCCGCAGCGGCAATGGCAAATGGCTCGAACTGACCGATTGCACCGGCCACAACCTGAAAAACGTGACCCTGCGCCTGCCCCTTGGCACGTTTATTTGTGTGACAGGGGTCAGCGGCTCGGGGAAATCTTCGCTGATCAATGAGACCTTGTATCCCATCCTGCAAAGCCATTTTTATAACAGCCTGAAACGCCCGTTGCCGTACGGAGAAATCCGTGGGCTGGAACACTTAGATAAGGTGATTGAAATTGACCAAAGCGCCATTGGCCGCACGCCGCGTTCCAATCCGGCCACCTACACCAACGTGTTCGGCGATATACGAAAACTGTTTGCGGATATGCCGGAAGCCAAAATAAGGGGTTACAACTCTGGCCGTTTTTCTTTTAACGTGAAAGGAGGGCGCTGCGAAGTCTGCGAAGGCGCCGGACTACGCACCATCGAAATGAATTTCCTGCCCGATGTGCAGGTACATTGCGAACGCTGTCAGGGCCGCCGCTACAACCGCGAAACGCTGGAAATCCTGTATAAAGGCAAATCCATCTCCGATGTGCTGGATATGACGATCAATGAAGCGGCAGAGTTTTTTGCGCCGATCCCTTCTATTTTTCGGAAAATAAAGACATTACAGGAAGTCGGGCTGGGTTATATCACGCTGGGTCAGCAGGCCACCACCCTCTCCGGCGGCGAAGCCCAACGCGTGAAACTCGCGGAAGAACTGTCCAAAAAAGATACCGGACGCACCATTTACATCTTAGACGAACCTACTACCGGACTACATTTTGAAGATATTAGGCAATTGATGACGGTGTTGAACCGCCTCGTGGAAAAAGGGAATACGGTGATCGTAATCGAACACAACCTCGATGTCATTAAAATGGCCGATTATATCATCGATGTTGGGCCAGAAGGCGGTATGCGCGGCGGCAATATTATCTGCGCCGGTACCCCGGAATATGTTTCCAACGTGAAAGAGAGCTGGACGGGGGAGTTTTTGAAAAGAGAACTGAAACACATCTAATACGATCCAAAATACCTTCTCAAAAACCATTCCGCCGCCAGCAGGGTAGCCAGCAGGGCAAAAATCCATTTCAGGTTAATCAGCGGGTTGGTTTTGGTTGTCTGATAAATGACCGGCTTCACGGTCTGGTTGTTTTTGATTTTTTCGGCGATGCTTGCTAATTGTGCCGGGAAAACCGTTTCTCCGCCGAATTTGGCGCTTAATTGCCGCAGCACCGAGTGATTTGCGGTTGTTTCAAACAATTCCAGTTGAATGGGTTGCACATTAAAACGCCCTTCATAATTCAGGCTCTGACCATTGAAATTGGTTGTGGCTTTGTAGGTGTACGTTCCCACCGGCAAAATACCTGCGTTCAGGGTATAAGCCTTGCCTGTTTTATTGAAGGTGTAGGTGTATTCTTTCCCGTCGCGGTCGCGGATACTCATGGCCACGTCGGGGTCGTTGGTGAGTTCGTAGTTGTCATTGTACAGTTCAGCGCCAAAAGTAACCGCCTCGTTTTCGTTGAGGATCGTTTTATCCAGATTGATGCGGAACTTGCGTTTATCTTCTTTTAAAGACAGGTATTGCACCGTTTTTCCGAGCAATTCGTCAAAAATTTCATGGTTCTGGTGTTGCAAATAGTCGAACAGACGCCAGCGCCAAAGCCCTTCCGCGAGGAAAAGACCCGTTTTAATGCCATTGACTTCCCCTACAACGAGCAAGGGCTGATCCGTATCTACTTTTCCGATGCGTTTGTATAGCAACACCTGCGCCTGCGGGGTTGCGCTGAAATTGCCGAAAGCGGAGGTAGCCGGATTGAATTTCGGAAGTTCATCGACGATGCGTTGATTCAGGCTGAAGGCGGCAAACCGGGGAGAAACCTTGCCCTGCACATCGTCGCTTTGGCGGCCATCGCTTTGCATATTCACGAGGCCCTGCGCCTTGCCCAGCGCTGTGTAACCCGTTTGCATCCCGGCGATAAAGAGACGCGGTATTTTTTTATCATTCAGCGTATTCAGCAAGCCGGAAATATCATTGGACACAGCAGGCAGGTTGTGCAGGATGATAAAATCAGACTTGGTCACATCCAGCCCCGGGTCGTTGATGTAAGCGATGCTGACCTGATAGTTTTTATTGATTTCGAGTGTCGTTTTTATCGCTGTCAGGTCGGGGTGGGGACTATTGGCCAGCAGCAGGATTTTTTGCCGGGCATCCAGCACATCCACAAAAATCTCTTTCCGGTTGTTGACGGTAGAAGCCTCTCCGGGCAGCCCGGCCACCGTAATGAGGTATTGCGCCACGCCCGGTTTATCAGCTTCGATCTGGACTTCTTTGGTGACAAAAAAATCGTTCCCCGCGATGTTCACAGGGATACTTTGCAGGTTGCGCACCTGGTTGTCGACCACTTGCCCCACATTCAGCACCGTCTGCTGGCCGGCGCAATTGGTCGCCGCCACGTCGATTTGTATGGTAAATTTATCACCCAGATAGGCGATTTTATTGTGAAACACCCGTTTTACCAGCAAATCCTTTTTAGGCGTCGTGTCGCCCAGCGCCACCGTGTACACCGGTGCGGCAATCGCCACATCGACGTATGCAGGGTTGCTGCCTTCATTGTAAATACCGTCCGAGGCGATCACTACTGCACCCAGGTTTTGTCCGCCGTACAGATCGTACACGCCTTTCAAGAGTTCCGAGAGGTTGGTTACTTTATCGGTAAAATTAAAATCCACGCCTTCCCGCACATAGTCGCCGAAAGACAATTCGTGTACCTCGTAGTTTTCGTTGAGTCCTTCCCGCAGCGCTTGCCAGTTTTGTTTGTAGGTTTCCAAAGCCGCGCCCTGCAGATCGGCGACGGTGCTCTCCGACTGATCCTGCGCCAGCACGATGACCGGTTTTTTGGTTTCTGTGAGCAGGCTTTTCAGCAAAGGCGACAACAACAGCGCACTCAAAATCGTCACCGTCAGGAAACGCAGCAGCCCCAGCCAGCGGTGCAGGCTGGGCGCCTGTTCCCGGAACGTGGTGTCGCGGTAATACAACAACAAGGCATAACCCAGCCCCAGCAAAACGCATAACAAAAGAAACCAGGCCGGGTATTGAAATGATAAATCGAGCATATATAACCAGAATTCGCAAGATTTTTTGATGAACATGCGGATCAGTGCATTCCGGCATATTGAACAAAAGTCGGGCGATTAAAAATAAAATCGAAATCAGGCATCAGTGCCAGACCACAACGTTGAAAAAATAAATAAAGGCCGCAAAATTGCGCAAAAAGTTGGGATACGCCGCGTGTATTCTACCGACGAAATGTCATTTTGCCTTAAATGTTGTTTTCTTTCCGTCAAAATGATAAAAGCAGCAGGGAAAGTAACGTTACTGCTCTACTTTTGTTGGCACAAATCAACATATCCTATGTCCATGACATCCAGCCCAGACAATCAGGTGCACATCCGCGACCTTTCTTTTCAATTATTGTTTTCAGAAACCCTGGTGCAGGAACGTGTGCGGGCGCTCGGAGCTGCGCTTACAGAAAGTCACGCAGGCCTCAACCCATTGTTTATCAGTATTTTAAGCGGTGCCTTTGTGTTTGCATCCGACCTGATTCGCGTTTTTGACGGCGACTGCGAAGTCGGTTTTGTCAAATTATCGTCGTACAAAGGCACCCGCTCTTCCGGCGACGTGCAGACGGTTATGGGCCTCGAAAAAGATTTACAGGGCCGCCACTTAGTCGTAGTGGAAGATATTGTAGACACCGGACGAACCTTGCATTTTTTCCTGAATCACCTGCAGGAGCAGGAACCGGCCTCTATTACGACGGTTGCTTTTTTGCGCAAACCACATGCCGTCGAGTTCCCGGTTCCAGTCGAACACATCGGTTTTGATATCGAAGACAAGTTTGTTGTTGGTTACGGCCTCGACTATGACGGACTTGGGCGCAACCTGCCGGGGGTGTATCAGTTGATAGAGGGCGTGTGAGCAGGTTTGAAAGTTTGAAAGTTTGAAAGTTTGAGCAGGTTTGATGGTTTGAGGTGGTAACTTAAAGCCTTGAGTTACCACCTCAAACCATCAAACCTGCTCAAACTTTCAAACATCAGTGCGCTAGCGAAGCAACCTCCGCGTCCAGCGTACCGGCGGTATCCGATTCCATCTGCCGGGCATATTCTGGCAGTGCATTTTCCAAGCAATCCATCGCGGCATCCAGATCCGTCGTATTGAGCACGTATGCAAAACGCACTTCGCGCTGCCCCATGCCAGGCGTGGCATAAAATCCTGCTCCCGGCGCCAGCATGATGGTTTGATTGTTATAAGAAAAATCTTCCAGCAGCCAGCGGCAGAAATGGTCGGCATCGTCGATGGGCAGTTCTGCAAAAACATAAAAAGCGCCTTCCGGCAAATAACATTTCACACCCGGCATGGCATGGAGGCGGCGGTACAACAAATCGCGGCGATTGCGGTATTCTTTTGTGACCGTTTCAAAATACGCATCCTCCGTCTGCAGGGTGGCTTCTGCAAAAATCTGCCCGAAAGTAGGCGGACTCAGGCGGGTTTCCGCATATTTCTGGATGGCATTTCGAAGCGCTGTATTGCGGGTAATAATGGCCCCGATACGGGCGCCACATGCGCTGTAACGTTTTGATACAGAATCTAATACAACTACATGCTCTTCCAGACCCGGCAGGTTGAGCGCTGAGAAGAAATGGGCATCTTCGCTGTAACAAAACTCGCGGTACACCTCGTCTACGATCAGGTACAGATCGTGTTCGAGCACAATTTCGGCCAGGGCGCGCAGGGTGGCTTCCGAATACAGCGCTCCCGTGGGGTTATTGGGGTTGCACAGCATAATAGCTTTTACATCGGGCGTAATGGCCGCGTGAAAGGCGCTGATGTCGGGCAATGCAAAACCTGTTTCAATCCGGGTCGTGATGGGTTTTATCCGCACATCTGCCATGCCCGCAAAACCCAGGTAATTGGCATACAACGGCTCCGGCGACAACACGGCTTCTCCCGGATTCAGGCAGGCCAGCAGGGTAAACCATACCCCTTCGGATGCGCCGGAGGTGACCAGAATTTCATCAGGGTGGATGTCAATATCGAATTTCCGGTAGTAAGCCGGCATTTTTTCGCGGTAAGAAGCATTTCCGTTGGAAGGGCTGTAAGCGAGAATATCGATCGAGGCATTGCGTACGGCATCGAGGGCAACCTTGGGCGTCAGGATGTCCGGCTGACCGATATTCAGGTGATAAACTTTTTTTCCGGCTTTTTTGGCGCGTTCGGCGGAGGCGGCAAGTTTGCGGATCGGAGAACTGTGTGCGGATAAACCGCGATCAGAGATGTTCGGCATATTTCTTTTTTTGCACAAAAATGGCGGCAAAAATAAGGCCTATTTCTTGAACTGTGGATGTACGCAACTATAATACAGTGTTAAGTAGATAAAAACGGGGTAGCACGCCTTTTCAGGCGTCGGGACAAGGCCATTTATGGCCGTCCATGCTGTTCGTCACTAAGGCAATACCCCGTCATTTCGCATCAAATCAACAAAAGATTTGCTGCCTTTTATGTTGGGGTGCATAAAATCTCCAAAAGCGGAGGGGTCTGAAAGTGCCCGGCTGTAATCGGTCACAGACAAACCCGTGGCCTGTTCCGCAGCCTTTTTCAGCGCATCGAGGTTAGCGACATTTTGGGCAAATTGCGGGAAGTAAGGACTTATCACTAAGCGCACCTCTACGCCCCTGGCTTTTGCATCTGTGCATATTTCTATCAGTTGTTGCAGCAAATACGGGTGAATTTCAAGCGGGTATTGGTGTTGTGCAACCTCGGCAGCCAGTTTGGGAGCAATCACGCGGTCAAGCAACCAGCCCGCATCCGTTTGATTGCGATGGGACAGCGCGCGCTGAAAAATTTCGTTGTTGTACCGGAATAAAGCGGACACCTTTCCACCCCACCATACTTTTTCCAACTTGCTGTGAATCAAGGTATCAAGTCTGTAAGACTGGCCCGAATAGCTCAAAAAACCCGCCATGAGTTCGTCGTTCCTGCGGTCGCAACTGGTGATGTCGATCAGCATCCGTTTCGGGGCCGGGTAACGCTCAAGGTAGTCTTGCACCAGCACTTTGGCC
>Ga0163153_10007839_pt1 | contig 11334 bp, 6 predicted proteins | sample OliLakLV19MP6IB1_FD_148629 | JGI IMG/M metagenome (GOLD analysis project Ga0163153, IMG submission 148629) | Freshwater microbial mat bacterial communities from Lake Vanda, McMurdo Dry Valleys, Antarctica - Oligotrophic Lake LV.19.MP6.IB-1 | ecosystem: Environmental > Aquatic > Freshwater > Lake... | reverse complement strand
CTCGCAAAGCGCGTGAATTTCTCGCCGCATACAATCGAATAAGGAATCCGGCGGTCCGCAAGCAGGTGCGCGAGCTTGTGACGCTGCTAGCGGCGGAATAGCCGCCGGCGAAGCGCAATCCACCCGAGCTTCACGGAGATGTCTGCCAACCGCTGCAGCGTCACGGCCAGAGCAATCCGTCATGCGTCATGGTCATCGACCCCGCCGGGCGCTTCCGCCCCGGTTGCCGTGACCTCTTCGCCGCACAGCCGAAATCGAATGGCGCGCAAAAGCTTTCGGGACCTGCCCCTTCATGGCGAGAGCTGTGAACCGGATCAGGCGCCGCAGTTGCATGTTCTCACGCTCCAGCTTCGCAATTACTGATTTGAGGTGCTCTTCGGAGTCCGGAAGCAGTCGATCGCAGTCCGCCGGCGCTTTCGGAATCTGAACGATCTTGGCTGTCTGACGCGGCATTGGCGCTTCTTTACTTCAATGCGCAAGCATTTACCCAGTTCAATCTTGTGCGCGCCGCCGAACACGCGAGAGTATTGGCTGCGCTCCTTGATTGAGGCCCAGACTCTGACTCTAAATCGCCCTCCATAACTCAGAACGTCAAAGGAACAAGAAGTCAATTCCGAGCTTTGTACGATATCGGACGCAAGAGCGAAACGCGCGCACTGGTCTTTTTGGTCGATGTAGCAGCCTCAACGGGCGATCTTCATCAAAGGAGCAAGCATCGACGGACACGACCAAAACCCGCTGGGGCGGTGTTGATTAATGTCAATGCCGATCGAGGCCTCGGCGGCTTAAATTTGTCTAGTGAAGCTGCAGGTTCTGCATACCCCAACTGCGGCATGACTTGCGCGCCGGGCGTTGCCAATGATCGCCGCATGTCGCCCAGAACCGTCAGACTTTCCGACTATCCGATGGACTTGGTCGAGATCGCGTGCCGCAAGTGTGAACTTCGCGGTCGCTTTAGGAAGGCTTCGCTTGAGGCCATCCACGGCCGCGACTTCCCGTTACCGGATCTGAAGAGGCACATTTCGTCAGATTGTCCGAGGCAAAGGAATCGTTTGTACAACAATGAGTGCGGCGCCTATTTCTCTGCATTGGCGACGCTCCCGTGAGTGTTTCCGATCGAGAAATCGTCACAACGGCCAAGCTAACGATCGAGCGGCATGGTAAAGGAGCCGCCTACTTCGCCGCCAGAATGGCCGACGAGTTGCACGAGCTTGGCGATCTTCAAGGCGCGCGAGTTTGGCTGAAGATATTCGAAGCGATAGATAAGATGCTTGCGGCAGAGCCAGGCGGGTCGGCGAATTGAAGACTAGCGACGAGAGGCGGATTTGTTCTCGCATTCTGAGCATGAAATACCCACCTACCCAGTAGTGTGTTTCACCTACGCTGCCCACGGTCGGTGCCGGCGAGAGTGCGGTGCGGCTATATCCAGCGGAGGCGGCCGCGCAGTGGGATCAAGTCGAGCGCACGGTTCGTCATTGGCGGCGTGCGCAGTCAGGATCGAATTTCCGGCGATCGGTTGAATGGCATGATCGAAGGGCATGGGGAGAGGCAGTAATGATCGATCTCCACTATGTGCGCACGCCGAATGGACTAAAGATCGCGATCATGCTGGAGGAGGTCCAACTACAGTACAGAATCATCAACTACGATATGTTTGCCGGCGAGCATCTCAAAGCGCAGTTCAAGAAAATCAATCCCAATCACAAATTGCCGGCCATCATCGATCTTGAGCCGGAGGATCAAGCGGGCCCGTTTCCGGTATTCGAATCCGGGGCCATCTTGATGTATTTGGCGAGGAAATCGGGCAGGCTCCTTCCGTCCGAATTTCGCCGGCAGTTCATCGCGCTGCAGTGGCTAAATTGGCAGGTTGCTGGGCTGGGGCCAATGATCGGACAGGCGGCCCATTTCGTGCGATACGCGCCGGAGGGGCAAGCCTATGGCATCGCCAGATACACGCGCGAGGCGCGGCGTCTGTTGAACGTCCTCGACGGCAGGCTAGGCGAAGCGGAGTATCTCGCCGAAGAGTATTCGATCGCTGATATCGCCTGCTGGCCTTGGGTTCAGAATATTGGAAACTTCGATATGAAGCTAACCGAGTTCCCGTCCATTCTTCGCTGGTCCGGCGCGATAATGTCACGTCCCGCCGTCTTGTCGGCAACCCAGTCACTCACGACAGGAGTTCCCTCAGCCTATTTGGAGAGGCGGATGACGCTTACCCCAGAGCAGTGGTCAAACATGTTTGGCGATAATCTACTCCACGCCACACGCAGACCGGAGGCATAACCGTCACGGCATTCCGCCGCATAACATCTCTTGCTTTCATTGCTGAACTCCTCAAATCGTCTCGTTCGATCATTGAGGCTCGCCAAACTAACGAGGACGCGGAGTATATCACGACGCATTCCGCTTTTCTTCGAACGGAAGCGCGACGGCGCGGTGCGGTGACAAGCAACGATGCGACCGCGGATCGGCAAAGTCGGATTCCCGGCAAACGAATTCGGCAAGTGGGTGATTCGGCACGACGCAATCCATTGTCATAGTTGGAGACCGGCCACCGCGTGTCAATTGCCGCCAAATGCCCAAGAACCGAGAATGCAGTCATCCCGATCGCAGCGGCCAAAGGTGAATAAAGGATCATCAGCGCGGCTTTGCGCGCTCGATGGAGCTGGTCGGCTCCGTTCCCGAATTGCCTTCGATGAGATTTCCGAATCATTCATTGTGTGTGCGCACAAGGACTGTTATCAGGACAAACACGCTATCGAATGTAGGCTTCGGATGCGTATCGACGCATCATTCTTTGACTGTTGAAATATGAGGCTAGCTTGCTGATCGCCTGTTTCATCATCCAGATCCAGCGCGCGCGATCATCGTAGAAGAGCGGTAACACCACATCCTCGATCTTGCGATATAATGCTTCCGCATCGCTCTCGCTTTTTCCTTGCGCATCGATCGACCAGCCGGTCACGCCGTCAATGCAACCCTCAATCCACCAGCCGTCAAGCGTGCTCAGATTGAGCACGCCGTTCAGGGCAGCTTTCATTCCGCTTGTCCCCGAGGCTTCGAGCGGTGGCTGTGGCGTGTTGAGCCAGACATCGGCACCTGCGATCAGCGCTTTGGCCGTCGCCATGGTGTAATTTGGAATGAACGCAATCGGGATGCGGTCGGAGAGTTCGGCGCTGACGCGGTGAATCTCACGGATCATTTCCTTGCCGCCGACGTCGCGCGGATGCGCTTTTCCGGCAAGAACGATTTGAAACGGATGACGCGCCGCAATGGACAAGAGGCGCTCCTTATCGGTGAACAACAGGTTGGGGCGCTTATAGCCCGTCATACGCCGTGCAAAGCCGATGATCGGCAACTCCGGATCGAATATCGTGCCCGTCGTATCGCGGACGAGATCGCAGAGATCTGTCTTCCCGGCCAAGTGCGACGACCAGATCGCATCATCCGAAAGCTGGTCTGCGCGAACCAGCATCTCGGGATCGTGCCACCAGCGCGGGAAATTTGTCTCAAAGAGCTCGCTGAACCGGGGATGCACCCAAGTTTCGGAGTGTATACCGTTGGTGATCGCCTGGATGTCATAACCCGGGAACATCACCCGCGCCGTTTCGGCGTGACGCCGCGCAACACCATTCACATAGCCACAAAGATTCAACGCCAGTCGCGTCATGTCGAGCCGATCCGAGCCAGCAAACATACGAAGATCGTCGACCGAAATGATCTTGCCGGCGATGCTCTGGAACAGGTCGTAGCCAAACCGATCATGACCAGCATCGACGGGCGTATGTGTCGTAAAAATGCAAAGATCACGTACGCTGGCAAAGACCAAGCCGTTTTGGTCACCGACTGGACTAGCCCCCGCGCGTCGAAAGCGGCGCATCAGTTCAATAGTCAGCAGCGCGGCATGGCCCTCATTAAGGTGATAGGTGTGGAGAATGAAACCCAGTGCGTCGAGAATGCGCACGCCCCCGATGCCCAGAATGACTTCTTGCTTTAGACGATAGACCTCGTCACCGCCGTACAGGCAATTCGTGAGCTCGCGATCTTGCGGAGCGTTTTGGTCGAGGTCGGTGTCCAAGAGCAGTACCGGGATTTGCTCACCCAGTGGACCGGCGTGAATATAAAGCCAAGGACGGATCCAAACGCACCGGTCTTCGATGTCCACGCCGACCATGGCCGGCAGCGGCCGCGCCCAGGTCGCGGGGTCCCACGTGTCGGGGTGCTCTAATTGCCGCCCCTCGGGGTCGATTTCCTGCCGGAAATAACCTTGCTTGCTGACCAAGGTGACGAAGACGACCGGCAACCCAAGGTCGGAGCAGGACCTGACCGTGTCGCCGGCCAAAATGCCCAAACCACCCGAGTAGGTATGCATTTCAGGGCGTAGCGCGATTTCCATGCAAAAGTAGGCTATGCGCGTCCGGGAAACGAAATATCCTAACTCGTTCATCACCCCTCTCGCCTCTGAGAACGCTCTTTCGGCCACTGAGCTCGAATTAGCTACGCGTATCCTGCAAGGTTTGTAGCCTATCGACCGCTATGCCCTTACGGCGGAGCCGGGCACTTCCAGCCGCCGCTCCTGCGCTCACAATTCAATCGCATTCACTATGTTGACGCTGACGGTCCCATATCAACGTAGACGGCCGCCGAGGGATTGGGTGTCAAAATTGCCGCCACTGTATCAAACGCACTCCCCGCCACGATGCAAGCGTGATATAATAATGCCGGTACCCGGCACATTCCTCCCCGGAAATCAACGACCAGTGGTCGCTGCGGTTCCGCGACCTCACGCGACCTAGTCGAGTTCGCTTCCGGAACCAAGCGCCCGGTTATCGCGTTAATCGTGATCGGCGCCAAGTAGCGCGCGCAATCATTTCAGGAAATCCCTTGACTTCAATGTCAAGCGACGCCGACAACTCGGACGATTCGCCCGCCAGGACGGGCACGACAACGTCGGCGACGCAGCGCGCGACCACCGGAGATTCCCGAGGCCGCATCGTCATCGAGAATGTCCATCCGGAACTCGATTGCGGCCGCTATCCCGTGAAGCGCATCGTCGGCGGCGTATTCGACGTATGGGCCGACATTTTTCGCGACGGCCACGACGTTATCGACGCCGTTGTTCGCTACGAGACGCCATCCGGACAAACTCACGCTGCGCCGATGACGCACATCGACAATGATCGTTGGCGCGGAAGCTTCCGCGCCACGCAGATAGGACGGCACACCTACACGGTCGAAGCATGGACCAACAGCTTTGAATCATGGAAGCGAGATACCGTCAAGAAGCGCGACTCCGGACAAACCATCAGTTTGGAACTTCGCGAAGCGGAAGCGCTGGTGCGCGTGGCGGCAGAAGCCGCAGGCGCAAAGACTTCCGCATCGCTGAAGCAAATCGCTACCGCGCTCAAGAAAGCGGACAGCGACATGGAACGCGCGGCGTTGCTGCTTTCTGAAGACATGTCGACCTTGATGGTGCGAAGCAATCCCCGCGGGGATGTGACCCGCTATCATCGGAAGCTCGAGGTCTACGTAGACCGTGAGGCAGCCGGATTTTCCGCGTGGTACGAGATGTTTCCCCGATCACAGGGAACCATTCCGGAGCGAAGCGCCAGCTTCGAAGACTGTATGCGGCGCCTGCCAGAAATTCGAAACATGGGATTCGACGTGCTTTACTTAGTGCCAATCCATCCGATCGGCACGATAAATCGCAAGGGGAGGAACAATGCCGTGGCTGCCAAGCCCGGCGAGCCGGGCAGCCCTTACGCGATCGGCTCTGCCGAAGGGGGCCACGATTCGATCCACACCGAATTGGGAACATTCGCCGATTTCAACCGGCTGAACACGGCAGCGCACGAAAACGGTCTCGAGCTCGCCCTCGACTTCGCCATTCAATGCGCGCCGGACCATCCGTGGATCAAGGAGCACCCGGAGTGGTTCACTTTTCGTCCGGATGGGACGATCAAGCACGCCGAGAATCCGCCGAAGAAGTATCAGGACATCGTTAACGTCAACTTTTATGGACCTCATCGCGAGGCCCTATGGAACGCACTCAAGGATGTAATTCTGTTCTGGGTCGGCCACGGCGTTAAGATCTTCCGCGTCGACAATCCGCACACCAAGCCGGTGCCATTCTGGGAATGGTTGATTCGCGAAGTACAAACCCAGCATCCCGACGTAATTTTCCTTTCAGAGGCCTTCACTCGGCCGAAGATGCTGAAGGTCCTCGCCAAGGCCGGTTTCACACAATCCTATTCCTACTTCACCTGGCGAAATTTCAAGCAGGAATTCATCGACTACCTCACCGAGCTCACGCAATCTGAATGCCGGGAGTATCTCCGGCCGAACTTCTTCACCAACACGCCCGACATTTTGCCGCCTATTTTGCAGCGGGGAGGCCGCGCCGCTTTTCAGATGCGGCTCGTACTCGCCGCCACATTGTCGAGCGTGTACGGCATCTACAACGGATTTGAACTGTGCGAAGCGAAGGCACTACCCAACAGCGAAGAATATGCCGATTCGGAGAAGTACCAATTTAAGGTTTGGGATTGGAACCGTGAGGGCAATATCAAGGAATTCATCGCTCGCGTGAATGGCGCGCGGCAAAGCAATCCGGCCCTCCGCGAATTCTTGAATCTACGCTTTTATCCCGCGGACTCCGACTCGGTGCTGTTCTACGGAAAGATGACGGCCGACCGTGCGAGCATGGTTTTCGTCGCTGTAAATCTTGACCCGTTCGAAACCCACGAAGCGACGATCGAATTTCCGCTCTCCGAGATGAGGATCGATCGTGACGGCTCATTCGAAGCTGAGGAGCTGATCGGCGGAGAGCGCTACGTTTGGCGTGGCGCCAGACAGCGGATTCGTCTCGATCCTCGCGCGAATCCCACCGCCATTTTCCGCATCACGGCGCCGGGGCCCTCCGAGAAGCATACGACAAATGCCTAAGCCCGACAGCCTTTCGAACGATCCTCATTGGTTCAAGGACGTGGTCACCTACGAAGCGCATGTGAAGGCGTTTTTCGATAGCAACGACGACGGAATTGGAGATTTTCGAGGTCTCACGGCTCGCCTCGACTATCTGCAGGATTTAGGGATTACGGCCATCTGGTTGCTCCCCTTTTACCCTTCGCCGCTCCGCGACGACGGGTACGACATAGCAAACTATCGCGACATTCATCCGTCCTATGGAACGATGAAAGATTTTCGCGGATTTGTGCGGCAGGCGCACAACCGCGGGATGCGGGTGATCACCGAGCTCGTTGTCAATCATACCTCCGACCAGCATCCTTGGTTTCAGCGCGCGCGACGGGCGAAGGCGAGATCGCACTACCGCGATTGGTACGTGTGGAGCGATACCGATAAGAAATTTGAGGGCACGCGCATCATCTTCACCGACACGGAAAAATCGAACTGGACCTGGGATCCCGAAGCCGGCGCCTATTATTGGCACCGCTTTTTCGGTCATCAGCCCGACCTCAATTTCGACAATGCGCAAGTGCTCAAAGCCGTAGTCAACACGATGCGTTTCTGGTGCGATGCCGGCGTAGACGGGATGCGACTCGATGCCATCCCTTATCTCTGCGAACGCGAAGGAACCAACAACGAGAACCTGCCGGAAACCCATGCCGTCCTGAAGCGCATGCGCGCGGAACTCGACAAGAAGCACAAGAACCGCATGTTTCTCGCCGAAGCCAATCAATGGCCGGAAGACGTACAATCCTACTTCGGCGCCGGCGACGAATGTCACATGGCCTATCACTTCCCGCTGATGCCGCGGATGTACATGGCCATTGCACAGGAAGATCGTCATCCGATCACCGACATCATGCGGCAGACGCCGGAGATTCCCGACGCCTGCCAATGGGCGATTTTTCTCCGCAATCACGATGAGCTGACGCTCGAAATGGTCAGCGACTCCGAGCGGGACTATCTCTGGAACACCTACGCTGCCGAGCGGCGTGCCCGCATCAATCTAGGCATCCGCCGGCGCCTCGCGCCATTGATGGAGAACGATCGCCGCAAGATCGAACTGATGAACAGCTTGCTCATGTCGATGCCCGGAAGCCCGGTTATCTATTATGGTGACGAAATCGGAATGGGCGACAATATTTTTCTCGGCGACCGTGACGGCGTGCGGACACCGATGCAATGGACACCGGACCGAAATGGCGGGTTTTCTCGCGCAGATCCGGCGCGTCTTTTTTTGCCGCCTCTTATGGATCCGGTCTATGGCTTCCAGTCCGTTAACGTCGAGGCTCAGAGCAAGAATCCGTCGTCGTTCCTCAATTGGATGAAGCGTCTCATAGCCGCTCGGCAGGGCCGTAAGGTTTTCGGACGGGGCACGCTCTCCTTCCTCTACCCCTCGAACCGCCGTGTCTTCGCCTATCTCCGTGAGCTCGGCGACGAGTCGGTGCTATGCGTCGCGAACCTCGCGCGGTCGGCTGAAGCGGTCGATCTGGACCTCTCCACGTTTCGCGGACGTGTCCCCGTCGAACTCATGAGCCGGACCAACTTTCCGGCCGTAAGTGACGGCCTCTACCGAATCACGTTGTCCGGCCACTCTTTTTACTGGTTCCTTCTCGCAGATCCGAAGACGCTGACCGATGGAAGCCCCAGCCTCGGTCAACCACTACCCGAGTTCGTGACGCTGGTCATGGGCGAGAGTTGGCAGAGTCTTTTGACGGGCCGTAACAAGGCGATCTTCGAGCGCGACGTTCTGCGTCGCTACCTTCCTCTGCGGCGGTGGTATGGCGCGAAAAACGCGAATTTGCGCGAAGTTGAGGTAACCGCGAGCGTCCCGTTGGCGGATGGACAGTCCGGTTGGCTCCTCGCTCTTCTCGAGGCCCGATTCGATGGAAAGCACCCGCCGCAGTGCTATTTCCTTCCGTTGGCCATCGAGTGGCGCGAGGTTCACACGCTTTCGCCTGAGCGCACGGCCTTCGCGGCGGCCAAAGTGCGCAAGGGGCCTAAGGGCGGAACTCTATTCGAGGCCGTGCAGGACGAGCGTTTCGCGCTTGCCTTGGTGGAAGCCGTTCGCCGGGGCGACAACCTTGCCTATCCCGCCGGCAGGATCGAATTTCGAGCGACTGCGGCCATGGCTGAACATCCGATGCCGGCCAACCCCGTCGTTCGGCCCGTCGCGGTCGAACAAACCAACTCGTCGGTGTTGATCGAAAACTATCTTGTTCTGAAGATCTACCGCCGCTTGATGACGGGGCTTCATTCCGAAGTCGAGATGGGCCGCTTCCTGACCGAAGTGGCACGCTTTCCAAATACGCCGCCTCTGCTCGGCTCAGTCGAACTGATCGGCGCGGATGGCCATCCGACCGCCCTTGCCTGCCTTCACGCCTTCATACGCAACCAGGGCGACGGCTGGTCTCATACGTCAAGCTACCTTCAGCGATTTCTCGACGAGGCGGCCGTTCTTCCAGCGGACGAACTTGCCGCACGTAAGGACCCGCACGCGTTCCATCTCGCGCAGATGCAGAGGCTGGGTGAGCGGACCGCCGAGCTTCACAAGGCTCTATGCCCAGGCGCGGCCAACTCGGCCTTCAAACCGGAACCGCTGACCGAAGCCGATCTCAACAAGCTTCAACGCCAAATCTGCAAAGATGCTCGCGCCACGCTGGAGGGGCTCGCTGAGCGCCGCGCATCGCTCTTGCCGGAGGCGGCGACGTTCGCCGACAAGCTGTTGGCGAAACGTCGTGAAATTGTGGAAGCGCTTTCAAAACCTCAATCGTTCGGTTCTGGATTGATCAAGACCCGCTTTCATGGCGACTATCATCTCGGCCAGGTCGTAGTCGCGCAAAACGATTTTTACATTCTTGATTTCGAGGGCGAGCCGCGCCGCAGCCTTGCCGAACGGCGCGCGAAGCATACGCCGCTCAAGGACGTGGCCGGCATGCTGCGTTCATTCGACTACGCGGCCTGGGCGGCGCTCGATCACGTTACCAAGGATCACCCCGACCGACGCGCGACGTTGCGCCCCCATGTGATGGCGTGGCGCGACGAAGCGACGAAGGCATTTTTTGACGCCTATCGTGCCTCGATCGCAGGCACCTCCAGCTATCCCGCCGATGAGGCGGCGGCAAATGGCCTGCTTCGGCTGGCCATGCTTGAAAAGCTCTTCTATGAGATCGGATACGAATTGGCGAACCGGCCGGCGTGGGTTTGGATTCCCCTCGCTGGCGCTTGCGATCTGCTTCTCGAACGTGCTTGAGCAGAGGCCGAAATGGTCGACGGCGGCCCTTCCTTTGATCATGTAACTGCAATCGTGAACGGTGATCACCCCGATCCCTTCGCGTACTTGGGGCTGCACCGCGTCGATGGCGGGTTGGAAATTCGCGCGTTTCTTCCCAAAGCGCGCCGCGTGTCCGTCATCGATGCGAAGACGGCGCGTTCACTGGTCGAGCTTCGGCGCGTTCATGATGAAGGGCTCTTCACGGGCGTCGTGGCGCGGGCCAGGCGCTTCGCCTATCGCCTGCGCGTGGAATGGGACGGCGGGGAGACCGATATCGAGGATCCCTACCGGTTTCCCCCGTGGCTGGGCCCTCTCGATCTGCATCTCTTTGGCGAGGGGGCGCATTTCGACTCCGCGGACAGGCTCGGCGCGCATGTTATCTCGATCGAGGAGATGCGCGGTGTTGCATTCGCCGTCTGGGCGCCCAATGCGCGGCGCGTGAGCGTGGTCGGCGATTTCAACAACTGGGATGGTCGCCGTCATCCGATGCGCCGACATCCCGGCGTCGGCGTATGGGAGATTTTCGTTCCGGAGCTACGCGCCGGGGAGCGTTACAAATACGAATTGAAGGCCGCGGACGGCACCGTGCTGCCGCTCAAGTCGGATCCGTACGCTTTCGCAGCCGAGCAGCCATCGAAGACGGCGTCCGTCGTCCATGATTTTGGCGATCATCGGTTGCAGGATGACAATTGGATCGCCGAGCGCCGTCACCGCTTCGATCGTGCCGCCCCCATCTCCATCTACGAAGTTCATCTCGGCTCTTGGCGTCGCCGGGCCGACGAAGGCAATCGGTATCTGACCTATCGCGAAATGGCGGCAGATCTCGTCCCCTACGTCAAAGATATGGGATTCACCCATATCGAGCTTCTGCCGATCAGCGAGTACCCGTTCGACGGCTCATGGGGCTATCAGCCGACCGGATTGTTTGCGCCGACCAGCCGCTTTGGCTCGCCGGACGACTTCCGCGCCTTCGTCGAAGCCGTTCACCGCGCTGGGCTCGGGCTGATCCTGGATTGGGTGGCGGGTCACTTCCCAAGCGATCCACACGGACTGGCCAAATTCGATGGCACGCATCTCTATGAGCATGCCGACCC
>Ga0163153_10007836_pt1 | contig 11340 bp, 6 predicted proteins | sample OliLakLV19MP6IB1_FD_148629 | JGI IMG/M metagenome (GOLD analysis project Ga0163153, IMG submission 148629) | Freshwater microbial mat bacterial communities from Lake Vanda, McMurdo Dry Valleys, Antarctica - Oligotrophic Lake LV.19.MP6.IB-1 | ecosystem: Environmental > Aquatic > Freshwater > Lake... | reverse complement strand
ATCGCGACGCGGACACGGCGACGGCCATCACCCGCCACCAGGCACGGAACGGGGTCCGCGCCACGGCCCGTTTCAACACCTCGTTCCGTGGCTATGCCGCCGCCCTCACCCAGACCCAGCGCCGCGACACGCTCCTGGACCCTGACGTCACGGCCGTCGTCCCCGATGAGCTCATCGAGTTGACCGCCCAGACCACGCCGACCGGCGTGTCCCGCGTCGGCGCCCGCCACTCGACCGTGGCCGCGATCAACGGCACGGACCAGCGCGTCGATGCCGACATCGCCATCGTCGACACGGGCATCGCCCTGCACCCGGACCTGAACGTCGCGGGCGGCGTCAACTGCACGACCAGCGACCGGACCAAGTGGCAGGACGGCAACGGCCACGGCACGCACGTGGCTGGCACGGTCGCCGCCCTCGACAACGACTTCGGCGTCGTCGGCGTCGCCCCCGGCGCCCGCGTGTGGGCCGTCCGCATCCTGAACTCGGAGGGCTACGGTCTGCTCAGCTGGTACGTGTGCGGCCTCGATTGGATCCTGGCCCAGCGCGACCCCAACGACGCGACCCGCCCGCTCATCGAGGGTGTGAACATGAGCGTGGCCAAGCGCGGCAGCGACGACGCGAACTGTGGCTACACCAACAAGGACGTCCTGCACCAGGCCATCTGCCGCCTGGTCGCCGGCGGCATCACCGTGGTGGCGGCCGCGGCCAACGACTCGACCAGCGCGGCCGCCTTCGTGCCCGCCGCCTACAACGAGGTGATCACCGTCTCCGCGCTCGCCGATTCCGACGGCCTGCCGGGCGGCCTGGGCGGCAACCGCTGCTACTCGTGGGGCACGTACGACAAGGACGACACGTTCGCCGACTTCAGCAACTACGGCTCGGACGTCGACATCATCGCGCCCGGCAAGTGCATCTGGTCCACCGTGCCTGGCGGGTACGGCTATTCCTCGGGCACGAGCATGGCGGCGCCGGCCGTCGCCGGCGCAGTCGCCCTGTACAAAGCCAGCCGCCCGATGGCAAAACCGGCTGACGTCCGTGAAGCGCTGCGCTATCTCGGCAACCTTGGCTGGCGCACGTCCACCGATCCCGACTCGTACCACGAGCCGCTGCTCGACGTGTCACGGGTCGGTGCGCTCGGCATCTTCCGGCCCGAGGTCCTGGCCCCGGCCCCGCTGGTCAGCGAGGCGGGCGCATCGTTCACCGTGCCCTTGGCCATCAACCACAGCTCGACCTTCTTCGAGCGCGTCCGACTCACCCTGACTGACGTCCCTGCCGGCTGGACGGTGAGCTACTCCAGCGCCTGGCTGTACGGCTGGGATGCCACGTCGAGCACGATCCGCGTGACCGTGCCGCGCTCCACCCGGCCCGGCACGTACACGATCCGGCTGATCGGCACGAACTACGGCCGGATCCGCGAGACGACACTGCCCGTGACGGTCGAGGGTGATGCCCCGACGGCCAAGGCACCGACCATGGCGACGGCGACGGGCGTCGCGGTCACAGGCACGACCGGGCAACTGGCACTCTCCACCAGGGTCAGCTGGCCAGCCGCCACGGACCCGACGAGCCCGATCGGTGGCTACGAGCTGCAGCGCAGCACGGATGGCACGACCTGGATCCCCGTCACCAGCACGTCCGCCTCGATCCGGTCGGTCGCGGTCCGCTACCTGGCGTTGGGGCCCGATCACCGGTTCCGCGTCCGTGCCGTTGACACGGTGGGCAACTGGAGTCCCTGGGTGGAGACGACAAGCACGTACCGCCTGACCGCGACCGGCGATCGGGCATCGGCTATCACCTACCGGGGGACGTGGAGCCGCACGACGAGCACGCCGGCGACCGACGGCACCATCCGCACATCGACCCAGGCCGGGGCCTCCGCTCGGTACCAGTTCACCGGTCGGGGCATCGCGGTCATCGCCCCCACCAGCGCCACCCGCGGCCGGATGACCGTGCTCATCGATGGCGTCAGCGTCGGGACCGTGGACCTGCGCACGGGCAGCACCATCCACCGCCGGATCGTGTTCAGCCGGACGTGGGCCACGAGCGGCACGCACACCATCGAGCTGCGCGTGCAGGGCACGGCCGGTCGGCCGATGGTCTCCCTCGACGGCTTCGTGGTCGTCCGCTAGCTGGAGGTCGCGAACCGACCGGCGCGCGCAAGGGCTGGCCGGCGATCCGCAACGGGAACGGTTGCCCGGGTGGGGTATCGTGGCCCTCCGCGCGCGCGAACCGCGCCAACCGCGCGCCAGCACAGAGGTCAGAAGACGTGGCACGAGCGATGTGGAAGGGAGCCGTCCAATTCGGACTGGTGACCATCCCGGTGAAGCTGTATCTGGCGACCGACTCCAAGGGCATCAGCTTCAACATGCTCCACAAGGACGACCTGTCCCGGATCCAGATGAAGATCTTCTGCCCGGTGGAGGACGAGGTCATCTCGCGCTCGGACACGGTCAAGGGCTACGAGTACGCCCCGGGCGAGTACGTCGTCATCACCGACGAGGACCTCGAGCGCGTGCCGCTCAAGACCGTGCGCTCCATCGAGATCGAGCAGTTCACCAAGGCGCAACGGGATGACGCCGCGGTCCGCTTCACCAAGTCGGCCTACTACCTGGAGCCGGACAAGATCGGGCGCAAGGCGTTCAACCTCCTGAAGGCCGTGCTGGAGGAGGAGGGCCTGACTGCCATCTGCAAGGTCGTCATCAAGGACCGCGAGGCGCTCGCCGCGCTCGATCCGTTCGGCGACACGATGCTCCTGACCACGCTCCACTGGCCGGATGAGATCCGCTCGACCGCGGAGCTGGACCTCGGCGAGGAGTCGTACGAGTTCAAGCCGGCGGAGATCGCCATGGCCAAGCAGCTCGTGTCGGCGATGACCGGCGAATTCGATCCGGCCCAGTACAAGGACGAGTACCGCCAGGCCCTGGAGGGCGTCATCGAGGCCAAGGTCGCCGGCAACGAGACCGTCGAGGTGGAGGCGCCCGAGGAGAGCGGCAAGCTGATCGACCTGATGGCCGCCCTCGAGGCATCGGTCAATGCGGCCAAGGCGGCCCGTGACGCCGGCTCGGAGAAGCCGGTGTCCGTGGCCGCCGCCCGCGAGGCTCGCGACAAGAAGGCTGCCGGGGCGGCCACCGCGGCCAAGTCGTCAGCCAAGCCCAAGACCGCGGCCAAGTCGCACGCGAAGGCCGACGACGAGGACGAAGAGACCACCGCCAAGCCCGCTCGAAAGCGCAAGTCCGCCTAGGTCTGTCGCGGCCGGCACGTCTGGCGCCCCCAGCGCTCGCCCCCAGCGTGATGCACCTCCGCGGCATCAGAAGCGGTGCGTCGACGGATCGGCGCGGCCGGCGCGCCAGTCATGCGACGTCGGCGTCGATGGACGGACGTTGCGCATGCGCTGGTAGTCCAGTCCGCAGCGGCCGATATGCCGCGGAGGGGCATCAACGGGGTACACGGCTCCTGCTCGGAGGAAAAGGGACATCAGCGTGGAGCGGTGCCCGGCGACGGGGCCGCGCAAGGGCCGCGCCAGGGACCCCCAGACGCCCGGACCCTACGCGTTGGCCCCCGGATTGGTGCCGTAGCGCTCCAGCAACAACCCGGAGAGCGCGGCGCCGGCGGACAGGAGCTCCAAGAACTCGGGGCCGTCCAGGACCAGCAGGCGCCCGTCGGCCTCGGCCGTGACGGTCGCACTTCGAGGCGCCTGGCGCATCAGCCCAAGCTCCCCGAAGACATCGTCCGGGCCCATGACCCGCAATCGCCGGACCTCGCCAGTCGCGGGATCCGCCTGGTCGACCGCGAACGACCCCGACTCGATCAGGAAGAAGCGGTCGGCCGGGTCGCCCTGGCGGATGACGACCGTCCCGGCCGTGACGTCCATCGGGTCCAGCCGGGCGGCGGCCGCCTCCAGCGCTGATGGCGGCACCCCAGCGAACAGTGGCAGCCGGGAGACGCGCCGCAGCACCTCCGTGGCCGGATCGGTCGCGCGCCGGAGCGAGGGCCCCAGCAGCACGAAGGCGATGACCGCCGAGATGATGATGAGGATCCCGCCGACGCCGAGCACCTCCAGGTAGCCGACCTGGGTCACCAGGGTGGGCAGCAGGAACGCCCCGGCCGCGTAGGCCAACGTGCCGATCGTCTCCATCACGCCCAGGGTGCGGCCGCGGATCGCGTCCGGGACCACGCGCTGGAATACGGTCGTGCTGACGACGCCGGACAGCAGTGCCCCGCCGGACACGACGACCATCGCCACGAGCGAGAGCGACAGCACGTCGACGGCACCCAGGATGATGAACCCGGCACCCAGGACCCCCGCCCCCAGCAGCAGCGGCGGCCCGAGGTTGGGGCGCAACACGATCGCGCCGGACCCGACCGCGCCGAGCACGCCCCCGACCCCGATCGCGGCGTTGAGGAAGCCCGTCGTCTCCTCGCCGGCCCCGAGTCGATCGACCGCGAGCAGGACCGTCAACACGCTGATGCCGCCGAACATGAAGCCCGAGACCAGATCCAGCGATACGAGGCCGGCCACCGGTCGGAGGATGTCGCGGATGGTCAGGGTCGAAACCGTCGCCGACGCCGCGGGCGCTGACTCGGCGACCGGCGACGCAACGCCGATATCGGTTGGCCCGACCGCGTCGGCCGCATCGGCCGCGTCGGCCACCGGCCCCGCGTCGGCCACCGCGACCTCCGGCCCCGCGGCGGCCATCGGTTGCGTCCCGGGCTTGCCCGACGGTAGCCCCAGCAGGGCGATGGCGATGATCGCGAACGTGACCGCGTTGATGGCGAAGGCGAGCTCCAGGCCGGCCATCGCGATGAGGATGCCGGCCAGGGCCGGGCCGACGATGAACGAGATCTCACCGAGCGTGGCAAAGGCGCTGTTGGCCGGTCCCAGCTCGCGTTCATCGCGGGCCAGCATCGGCAGGTAGGTGCCCATGGCCGGGTTGAAGAAGGCCGAGAAGCACGTCGCCAGGATGGCCAGCAGGACGATCGCGATGAGCGGCCCGTCGACCATCACGACGAGCGTCAGGGCGACCATGATCAAGCCGCGCGCCACGTCCGTGACCAGCAGGATGATGCGTCGATCGAACCGGTCGGCGACGATGCCGGCGGGCACCGACAGCACGATGTAGGGGATGATCCGGGCACCCCCGACGATGCCCAGCAGCAGCGGATCGGTGCTCTCGCGGTAGACGATCACGAGCAGGGCGACGAGGTACAGCCAGTCGCCGATGCCGGACACGAACTCGCCGGCAAGCAGCCGCACCAACGGGCGATTGCCAAGCAGGCCGCGATACGTGGCGAGCGCGCCCACCTGGTCCCTCCGCTTCCTCTCCCCAAGGTTCGCCGCAGTCTACGGCGACGCGGCGCTCGGCGTCGCGCGGCTGCGCTTCGCCCTGCGGTCAGTCGGTGAACGCCACGGCCAGGAGGTCCAGCAGGCGCCCGCGCTCCAGGGCGGTCAGTCGAGAGGCTCCGGGAATGGCATCCAGCAGCCGGCGTTCGATGCGTTCTCGTTGCTCCCGGGCCGCATCGGTCACCACGAGCCGGCGCAGCGACGGTCCGCCGGATCCTCACTGCGCTCCACGAACCCACGCCGCTCAAAGCCGTCGATGATCCCCGTCACATTCGATGGGTCGCTGCCCGGAGCAGTCGCTCGCTCGCGCGGTAGGGCTCCACCAGCCCGCCAGCCCAACGGCGGCCCCCCCCGCCGCGACCCGGGTGCTGGCACACTCCGCGGCATGCCCCTCGAGGACTATCGACGCAAGCGCGACTTCGCCAGGACGCCGGAGCCGGCGCCGGCGCCGGTGCTGGAGACGGCCGCGACCGGCCAGACCGGGCGGTTCGTCATCCAGCGCCACCGCGCGACCCGCCTCCACTACGACTTCCGGCTCGAGATCGATGGCGTGCTTGTGAGCTGGGCGGTGCCCAAGGGCCCGACCCTGGACCCAACCCTCCGGCGCATGGCGGTGCATGTCGAGGACCACCCGATCGAGTACTTCGACTTCGAGGGCGTCATCCCTGCCAAGCAGTACGGCGCGGGTGACGTGATCGTGTGGGATTGGGGTACCTGGGAACCAGAGGCGCCGACGCTGGATCCGCGCGCGGCGGTCGAGAACGGTGAGCTGAAGTTCCGCATCCACGGCACGAAGGTGCAGGGTCGCTTCACGATCGTCCGGACGAGCCGAAGGCCGGGCAGCCAGCCGCAGCGCGCGTTCGAGAGCGACGACGGTGAGCAGTGGCTGCTGATCCACAAGCGCGATGAGCATGCCGAGGCGGGATGGGATGCCGAGGACCACCCGCAGAGTGTCAAGACGGGCCGGACGAACGACGAGGTCAAGGCGGATCGAGCCGCGATCTGGGTCAGCGAGATGCCCGCGGCGACGGCCGAGATCGACCTGGCCGGCGCGAAGACGGCGCCGATGCCCCAGCGCATCGATCCGATGCTCGCAACGCTCGCGACCAAAGCGTTCGATGACGACGACTGGCTGTTCGAGATCAAGTGGGACGGGTTCCGGGTGCAGGCCGCCGTCGATGGCGGGAAGGTCCGGATCCTGACCCGGAACCTGCACGATGCCGAGACCTACTTTCCGCGGCTACTGGCCTCGCCGGGGCGATGGATCGAGGCCGAGCAGGCCGTCATCGATGGCGAGGTCGTGGCGCTCGATGACGACGGTCGTCCGGATTTCGGGCTGCTCCAGACGAAGCTCGGGGACAAGCAAGCGACCGGGCTTGTGTACCAGGCGTTCGATCTGCTGTTCCTCGATGGGCGGTCGCTGCTCGATGTGCCGCTGGAGGATCGCAAGCGGCTGCTCCGGAGCGTGCTCAAGGAGCATCCAAGAGTCCGATACGCGGCCCATGTCGAAGGCGATGGCGTGGCGTTCTTCGAGGCGGCGAAGGCGCTTGGGGTCGAGGGGATGGTGGCCAAGCTTCGGCGGTCGCGGTACGAGCCCGGCAAGCGCAGCAGCGCGTGGCTGAAGATCAAGATCCGACCGGAACAGGAGCTGGTGGTCGGTGGCTGGACCCCGGGGAGTGGCAACGCCCGGGACCTCGGCGCCATCGCCATCGGGGTATACGAGGGGGAGCGGCTGCGGTTCGCGGGCAAGGTCGGGTCTGGGTTCACGGGCGTCATCCGCAAGGACCTACTCGCGCGACTGGAAGCGCTGGAGACGGACGAGCCGCCGTTCCATCCTGCGCCGGCGAAGGACTATCGCGGTCGCTGGGGCGGAGATCTCGTCGGCATCCGGTGGATCCGGCCGGAGCTCGTGATCCGGGCCGAGCTTGGCGGCTGGTCGCGCGAAGGCATGGTCCGCCAGGCCTCATACAAGGGGATCGAGCCGGACCGTGACCCCAAGGACGTCATGCGCGAGACGGCCGTCGCCTCGGCCAGCGCGGTCCGTGCCGCCGAGGCGGCGGCCCCCGCGGTGGCGGATGATGCCGACATGCCGAGCCCGACGCGGAAGGCGCGAGCGACCACGAAGTCGACGAAGGCCACGGCGGCCGCGACCACGAAGTCGACGAAGGCCACGGCGGCCGCTGCCGCGACGCCGGTCCGAGTCTCGAAGTCGGGCCGTGCCGCGACGACGGCCTCCACCGCGAACCCGGCCTTCGCCGCCGCGACCGAGGCCGAACTCGCCGCCCTCGACGCCATCACCAAGGAGGGCGTCTGGTCCGTCGGTGGCTTCGAGCTCAAGCTGACCAAGCTGGATAAGCCGCTGTTCGAGGGTCGCGGCGGCATCGATGGCGGCGAGCCCATCACCAAGCGCGAGCTCATCCGCTACTTCGCGCGGATCGCGCCGACGATGTTGCCGCACCTGGCCGATCGGCCGCTCAATATGCAGCGCTTCCCCAACGGCGCCGGGGCGCCGGGGTTCTGGCAGAAGAACCTGCCCGAGACAGCCCCGAAGTTCCTGACTCGCTGGCACGAGACCGGCGTCGATGGCCGCACGGATCGAGGGGCGAACGAGCACCTTGTCCCGGACAAGACTGCGGCTCTGTGCTGGCTCGGCCAGCAGGGGAGCTTCGAGGTGCATGCCTGGACCGGCAGGCTGCCCGATGCGTGGGTGCCGACGTTCGCCTACATCGACATCGATCCCGGCGAGAAGACGACCTGGGAGGAGACGCTGGTCCTCGCGCGGCTGTACCGCACCGCGCTGGCGCACCTCGGCGTGCGCGGCTATCCCAAGACGACCGGCAAGCGTGGCATCCAGGTCTGGATTCCGGTCGAGCAGGGCCGCTACTCGTTCGCCGACACCTCCGCGTGGGTGGAGCGCGTGTCGAAGGCTGTCGGCTCGACCGTCCCGGAGCTCATCTCCTGGGAGTGGGCCAAGGAGGCGCGCAAGGGGCGTGCGCGGCTGGACTACACGCAGAACGCCTCGATCAAGACGCTCGTGGCGCCGTATTCCGTGCGGCCCGCGGCAGGGGCTCCCGTGTCCACGCCCATCACCTGGGACGAACTGGACGATCCCGCGTTGCGGCCCGACCGCTGGACCGTGAGGGACGTGCTGGAGCGGGTGGCGGAGGTCGGCGACCTCTTCGCAGCTGCCCAGACCGACGCCCAGGTGCTGCCGCCGGTCTGAGGCAGTTCCCCGTTCCGTGCCGGCTCCGCGTTCCGTGCCGGCTCCGCGTTCCGTGCCCGCGCGGCCTCTCGCTTGTCGCAGCGCGGCCACGCGCTCGTGCCGTGCCCGCGTGGCCACGCGCTCGTCGCCCCGCATGTTCTTGTCGCAGACATCAGCCGGTGGAGTACTACGGGCGGCGAGGGCCCGGCGCCCCATCGTTTTCGTCGCGAACATCGCCCGGGCTGATGTCTGCGACCAATTGACCGCGTCCGGACGAGCGCAGGTGCGCCACCACTCCCCGGGCTCGCGCTACTACTCCCCGGGCTGATGTTCGCGACAACGCCAGGTCGGGCGAGGGCACAGACGCTCGTTCAGTACGGCCCGGGTCAGGTCCGGGACCATCGGGAAGCGGCGCGACGAGCGCGACGAGCGCAAGCGGCGCGACGAGCGCGACGAGCGCAAGCGGCGCGACGAGCGCGACGAGCGCAAGCGGCGCGACGAGCGCGACGAGCGCGACGAGTGCCGGGAGTCCGGCGTAGCGAACCTACATATCATCCACGGATGGGTTGTAATTCGCCCACCTAATGGGTAATCTGCACCACGTGATGTTTCCACGCCATGTCCGCGCCCGCCTCGCGGCGGCCCTCAGCGACACGCCCGTGGCGCTTGTCGTCGGGCCACGCCAGGTCGGCAAGAGCACGCTCGTCCGCCAGGTCGTCGCCGCCCTTCCCGAGTCGACATATCTCACGCTCGATGACCTCACCGTCCTGAGCGCCGCGAGGTCGGATCCCGAGGGATTCATCGCGGGGTTGGCCGGCCCGATCGCCATCGATGAGATCCAGCGGGCGCCGGAACTCCTGCTGGCGATCAAAGCCGCCGTCGATCGGGATCGTCGACCCGGGAGATTTGTGCTGACAGGGTCCACCAACGTCCTTGCCTTGCCGTCTATCAGTGAGGCCATGACGGGCCGCATCGACGTCATCCGCCTTCGCCCGCTCTCGCAGGGGGAGCTCGCTGGGACCAGCGAGACCTTCCTCGAGCGGATCCACGCCGCGTCCTCCGGGCTCGACGCCTCGCCGATCTCCCGGCGGGACCTCGTCGAGCGAATCGTCGCCGGCGGTTACCCAGAGGCCCTCGAACGCCGCGGCGACCGGCGAGATGCCTGGTTCGAGTCGTACGTCGCGACGATCGTGCAACGCGACGTTCGAGACATCTCACGGGTCGAGGACCTTGGGGCCCTGCCCCGCATGCTCACGATGCTCGCGACTCGGTCTGTCGGCCTCCTCAACGTCGCCGACCTGTCGCGAAGCCTTGGCATGCCGCTCACCACGGTCAATCGATACCTGGCGATCCTCGAGGCGATCATGCTGGTCGAGCCGATCCCGGCGTGGTCGGCCAACCTTGGGCGTCGACTGGTTCGAGCCCCCAAGGTCGGCCTTGTGGACCCCGGTCTCGCTGCGCACCTGCAGGGCATGACGACAACCCGCCTGCTGGCCGAGCCGGATCGATTCGGACCGCTGCTCGAGATGTTCGTGGTCGAGGAGATCCGCCGACAGCTGACATGGCGGGTCCTCGCCCCGACTCTGTTCCACTATCGCGACGGATCGGGCAACGAGGTCGACATCGTCCTCGAGCAGCGCGACGGGAGCATCATCGGCATCGAGGTGAAGGCCGCCAGGACCGTGACCGCCGCGGACACCAAGGGGCTGCGCGCTCTGTCCAGCATCCTCGGCGACCGGTTCATCCGAGGGGTCGTCCTGTACACGGGCGAGGCCGTCGTGCCGCTGGGTGATCGGCTGGTCGCTGCTCCGGTCAGCGCGCTGTGGTCAGCCTGAGAGCCGTCGAGCGCACCCCCGGGCGAGGCCGTCGAGCGCACCCCCGGGCGAGGCCGTCGAGCGCCCGCCGGGCCGGGTCGGCCACCCGCGGGCCGCTCCCGCTCAGTACGGCCGGGTCAGGCCCGGGAACATCGGGAAGTCGCGGATGTTCGTGGTCGCGACATCGGCTGCCAGGATCTCCGCCGCCGCCGCCACGAGCGCGTCGACCACATCGAGGCCGTGGCTGCGTCCGTACCGTCGACCGAACTCGCTCGCTCGGTCGGCAAGGTCCGGGGTGACGTCCAGCCAGAAGACTCGATCGAATAGCGCATCGACGACCGCGGTCTCCTCGGCGCGCATCGCCCAGCGCACCTCCGTTCGGACCGGCGTGACGCTCCACAACTCGCCCTCCCGAGCCGCCGCGATCAGGAAGTCCGTGGCGGGTCCAGCGCCGGATCGCCGCTCGCGACTGGCATCGATGAAGACCGTCGAATCGATCACCCGCCGGCTCACGGTCGGAGGTCCTCGGCATCGACGCCCGGGTCGTCCACCAGCCGGTCGCCCCACAGCGCCGCGAGGCTGTCGCGGCTGCGCTGCTTGAGGTCCGCATACAGCTCGTCGATGTCGTCGCGGTCCGCCCAGATGCCCTGGAAGTCGCGCAGCGCGGCGATGAAGCCCTCGGCGTCCCAGGTGGAGCCGCACGACCTGGTCATCGCGGAGCTGGTGCGAGGAGACCCCAAGGACTACGAGTTCGCCGTCGCCATACGCAGCATCGAGGCCGTCGACCCGCCGGTCCTGGCCGAACGCCTCACAAGGACGGAGGTCGACGACGCCATCCGGCGACGCATCGATCGCTTCATCGTGGCCGGCGAGGTCGGTTGACCGCCGGTCCAGAATCCTAGACCGGGCGGATCTCCGTCACCCACTTGACCCAGTCCAGGCCGCGCCGGCCCGGGACGACGAGCCGGCACGGCCTGGAC
>Ga0163153_10007835_pt1 | contig 11342 bp, 10 predicted proteins | sample OliLakLV19MP6IB1_FD_148629 | JGI IMG/M metagenome (GOLD analysis project Ga0163153, IMG submission 148629) | Freshwater microbial mat bacterial communities from Lake Vanda, McMurdo Dry Valleys, Antarctica - Oligotrophic Lake LV.19.MP6.IB-1 | ecosystem: Environmental > Aquatic > Freshwater >... | reverse complement strand
GCTCCCGCGCGCTACGAATAATCCACGTGAAGGCGGGAGTGCGGCGCGAAGCTTCGTGCGACGTAAATCCTGCTAAGAGCGCGTACGTCCGTAGCGCGCGCGGGAGCAAGCGCCGGGATGCCCAGACCGCTTCGGGGGGTAGCGAGGCGAAATACGGGACCTTGTAGACGTCATCGACGGAGACCGTGTCGGTTCGAACCACGAGACCGAATATGCAGCACAAATGCCTCGCATGGCACACAAACGGCCCCGCATTCGGGGTCGACCGGCCGTATCCACCGCAACACCGCGCCTCCAAGATTTGCTCCAGGAAGACACATCAGCCATTGGGCGGTTGAGGCCAAATAGCGAGAGAGGTTCGACGATGGGATTCAGCGAATCACTGACGAGGTACCCCGGTCCGATGGTGGTCTGCGTGCGCGGTCCCTCGCGATCCGGAAAGACTGCGTTGATCGAGCGATTGGTCGGGCTGATGGGCGCCGCGGGCCAGCAGACGGTCTACTTGAAGCGCACCCATCACTTGCTGGATTTGCCCGAGAAAGCATCCGGCAGGGTCTGGGCACGCGAACCGGCAGGGATGGTGCTTCGCGCCACGGACCGGGTCCAGATCACGCTCCCGGCTGGCGACGGAAGCGCTGCCAGCCTCCTGCGCTTCTGCCCACCGGACACGGATATCGTCCTGCTGGAGACGCACAGCGCGGAAGCCTATCCGACGATCCTTTGCGACTCTCTTGCACCTGAGCCGGGCGAGACCGTCATCGGGACCTGGACAGCGGGCACGGGCTTCGATTCCGTAGCGGAGAAGCTGGCGCCCGTCCTGCTCGCTCTCCTCCCGCCCGATCGCGAGCTCGACCTGGCGCTGCGCGCTGCAATGCAGCTTCACGGTGGCCATGCCTGCGCCGGGCTTGTGCTCGGCACTCGGCTGGCGTTGCGGGGAGCGCGCGAACTCGGCGTGTCCCTGCCCGACCGGGCCAAGCGGCTGCTGGTCGTAGCAGAGACGGACCGCTGCGCAGTCGACGCGATTCAAGCAGTGACGGGCTGTCGGCCGGGGAAGCGAACGCTCAGGATCCTGGACTACGGCAAGCTCGCCGCCACGTTTATTGACGAATGGAGCGGACGTGCGGTGCGGATTGCGACGCGGGGCGACCTGCGGGCGCGCGTAGGCGCCCCGGTGGATGGCTCAGGCCGCCACGAACTCCAGCGCCAGGCCTACCTCACGATGGCGGACGAAGACCTCTTCACGGTCTCGCCCGCCAGCAGTGAAGTCTCGCAGTTTGATCTGCCCGGGCCGCCTCGGCGAAGGGTCAATTGCGCTCGGTGCGGCGAAGAGGTGTCAGACGGCAGGGACGTTACGACGGAAGCGGGCCCCTGCTGCCGCCCCTGCGCGCCGACGGGACAACGAGAGATTAAAACGGGAGGGATAGCCTAGATGAACAGACGAGGATTCTTGAAACTGGGTGGGGCGGCGGGAGCGGCGGCAACGGCGCTCTATCTTGAGACTCAGCTGGCGTTCCTTCAGTCGGCCCCGGGGATAACGAACCCGCTCGCGACCTACCCCAACCGCGGCTGGGAGAAGGTCTATCGCGACCAATACCACTACGATAGCAGCTTCACGTTCGTGTGTGCGCCCAACTGCACGCACAACTGCCGCCTGCGCGCGTTCGTCCGCAACGGAATCGTGATGCGTACGGAACAGAACTACGATGGCCAGGCCGTGGGCGACCTGAATGGAAACCATTCGACCAACGCGTGGAATCCTCGGGGATGCAACAAGGGCGCGACACTCACGCGGCGCATCTACGGCCCCTACAGGCTCAAGCAGCCGATGATTCGCGCGGGCTGGAAGAAGTGGGCGGATGACGGCTTCCCATCGCTCGCCCCGGACACGAAGAACCGCGCCAGGTACATGTTCGATGCGCGTGGGAAAGACACCTTCGTCAAGGTGAGTTGGGACGATGCGTTCAAGTACGCCGCCAAGGGCCTGATCGCCACCGCTAAGCGGTATTCCGGGCCGGAAGGCAAGAAGATCCTGCAAGCTGAGGGCTACCAGCCCGAGATGATTGACGAGGTTGGCGGCGCCGGGACGCGGACGTTCAAGATGCGCGGCGGCATGGGCCTCCTTGGTGTCATGGGCAAGTACGGCATGTACCGCAACAGCAACATGCTCGCCATCCTCGACATTATCGTGCGGGGTGTTCCGCACGATCAGGCGAAGGGCGGGCGCAACTGGTCAAACTACACCTGGCATGGCGACCAGGCCCCGGGCACGCCCTACGTAACGGGCCTCCAGAACGCTGACTGCGACTTCAACGATATGCGCAGCGCGAAGCTGCACATCGGCGTGGGCAAGAATCTCGTCGAGAACAAGATGGCCGATGCCCACTTCTTCATCGAGATGATGGAGCGCGGCGGGAAGATCGTCACCATCACGCCCGAATACAGCCCGCCCGCGACGAAGGCCGACTACTGGATCCCTTGCCGCCCGGGCCTCGGCGATACGGCCATCTTCCTCGGCATCAGCAAGATCCTGATGGACCGAAACCTCTACGACGCGCCCTTCGTCAAGCGCTTCACGGACCTCCCGCTCCTCATCCGCAGCGACACTTTGAAGCGGCTCAACCCCCTGGACGTGTTCTCCGGTTACAAGCCCGGCCTCGCCGACACGGGGCCGAGCTACAAGATCCAGGGCCTCACGAAAGAGCAGTACACGAAGCTCCAGGACTACGTCATGTACGACTCGAAGACGAAGTCGTTGAAAGCGGTCACGCGTGATGACGTCGGGGCGAAGCTCGACGAGAAGGGTATCGACCCCGACCTCGAGTACCGCGCGACCATTACGTTGCTCGACGGCACGCGAGTGGAGGTGCAAACCCTCTGGCAAGCCTACCGCGAGCACCTGAAGGATTATGACCTCGACACCGTGGCCGAGATCAGTGGCTCACCTAAGGCGATGATCGAACGGCTGGCCACGGATATCGCCACGATCAAGCCCGCCGCGATCCACGTCGGCGAGGGCATCAACCACTGGTTCCACGCCACGCTTCACAACCGCGCAACGCACCTGCCGCTGATGCTCACGGGCAACTTCGGTGTCCCTGGCGCCGGTTGCTATTCATGGGCAGGCAACTACAAGGCCGCCCTCTTCCAGGGCACGCCGGAGACTGGCCCCGGGTTCAAGGGCTGGGTCGCCGAAGACCCCTTCGAGCCAAACCTGGACCCGGACGCGCGGGGCAAGGACATCGTCGCCCATGCCTATACAAAGGACGAAGAGCCTGCGTATTGGGACCATGGGGACCAGGCGCTGATCGTCGATACCCCCAGGGCCGGACGCAAAGTGTTCACGGGCAAGTCGCATATGCCGACTCCGACCAAAGTGATCTGGACGACGAACGTCAACCTGCTCAACAACGCCAAGTGGATGTACGGCGTGCTCTTCAACGTCCTCCCGAAGATCGACATGATCCTCACTCAGGACATCGAAATGACGCTGAGTTGCGAGTACTCAGACTTCATTTTGCCCGCCAACTCGTGGCTCGAATCCCAGCAGGTTGAAGTCACCGCCTCATGCCAGAACCCGTTCCTCCAGATCTGGAAGGGTGGCATCCCGCCGATGTTCGATACGAAGGACGACATCTCCATCATGGCCGGGGTCGCCCAGGCGCTCACGCGGGAAACAGGGGACAAACGGTTCGCGGACTATTGGAAGTTCGCCATCGAGGGGAAGACGGAGGTGTACATGCAACGCCTCCTCGACTCATCGGGGACGACGAGCGGCTACAAGGTCGCGGATATCCTCGCCGGCAAGTTCGGTGAGCCGGGAGCCGCGCTTCTCATGTTCCGGACCTACCCCCGCATTCCGTACTGGGAGCAGGTTCACGACAACATCCCGTTCCACACGGACACGGGCCGCATGAACTCCTACAGCGACATCCCCGAGGCTATCGAATACGGTGAGAACTTCATCGTCCACCGCGAAGGCCCCGAGGCCACGCCCTATCTGCCGAACGTGATCGTCAGTTCGAACCCCCTCATTCGCCCGAACGACTATGGCATTCCCCGCGAGGAGATGGATCCCGATAAGCGCACCGTTCGCAATATCCGGCTCTCCTGGGCAGAGGTGAAGAAGACCAAGAACCCGCTCTGGGAGCAGGGCTACAACTTCTACTTCCTCACGCCCAAAACGAGGCACACGGTCCACTCCTCCTGGTCGGTGACGGACTGGATGAACCTCTGGTCGAACAACTTCGCGGACCCATACCGGGCGGACAAGCGCCTCGCGAGCGTCGGCGACCAGCAGCTGCACATGAACCCGGACGACGCCAGGGCGCTCGGCCTGGCCGAAGGCGACTACGTCTGGGTGGATGCGAACCCCGCAGACCGGCCGTTCTTCGGGTGGGACAAGCCTGAGAACAAGGAGCTGTACGAAACCGCCCGCCTCATGCTCCGCTTGAAGTTCAACCCGGCCTATCCTCGTGGCGTCGTCATGACGAAGCACGGTGGGTTTGGCGCTTCGGAAAAGACGGTCAAGGCCCACACGACGCGGCCGGATGGGCGCGCCGTTTCGGCGGACACGGGATACCAGTCGAACTTCCGCTTTGGCAGCCACCAGAGCGCGACGAGAGACTGGTCGATGCCCATGCACCAGACGGACACGCTCTTTCACAAAGCGAAGGTCGCGCAGGCCTTCCTCTTCGGCGGAGAGGCCGACAACCACGCGATCAACACGGTGCCCAAAGAGACGCTTGTGAAGATCACGAAGGCGGAGTCCGGGGGCCTCGGAGGAGTCGGCGCTTGGCTGCCGGGCACAACGGGGATGTCTCCGGGCGCCGAGAGTGAACTCATGAAGACCTACATCCGCGGCGGGATGACCAGGGTGAAGGGAGCTTAGCCATGGTCGAAAAGGAATTCGAAGCAGACGACCCCTACGAGTTCGTTGCCGTGCGCTTCCCCGTGGCCGAGGGTGTCGATGCGGACGCGCTCATGGCGCGGACCTTCATCGAGGAGTACGCCCTGATGGGCATGCCCCGCCTGAAGATGCTGCAGTTGTTCCACTCGCAGTTCTTCGCGGGCACACACGCGATCCTGGAAGCGCGTGGCGAACCCTTCGTCCAGGCAATCATCGACGATGTCTACGGCCCCGCCGTACTACAGGAGGCGTGACATGGCAAAGGTATACAACTGGCAGATTGGCCGCGAAATGGACTATCGCTTTGAAGGCGGGAAAGTGAACCGCCAGTTTGCCGCCGTGTTCAACATCAACCGTTGCATCGCCTGTCAGACATGCACGATGGCCTGCAAATCGACGTGGACGTTCTCTCCCGGCCAGGAACTGATGTGGTGGAACAACGTCGAGACAAAGCCCTATGGCGGATATCCCTTGCAATGGGACGTGAAGGCCCTCGACCTTCAGGAGAAGGCGAACCCGGGTGGCCAGGTATGGGACCCGAAGCAAAAGGACGCGGCAAAAGCGCCCTACGGCAAGTTCGAGGGCAAGACAATCTTCGAATCCGCTGACGGCGTCAACCAGGTGGTGACGGGCTATCTCCCGGCGGAGGATGAATGGAAGACGCCGAACATCTACGAAGACACTGCAACGATGTACCCGAAGAACGGCGTGACGCTGCCCACCCATGAAGGATGGTTCTTCTACCTGCAGCGCATCTGTAACCATTGCACCTACCCCGCCTGTCTCGCGGCCTGCCCGCGGAACGCTGTGTACAAACGCGAAGAGGACGGCATCGTCCTCATCGACCAGGAGCGCTGCCGCGGCTATCGCAAATGCGTCGAAGCCTGCCCGTACAAGAAATCGATGTATCGCCCAAGCACCCGCACGTCGGAGAAGTGCATCGGCTGCTACCCACGCGTCGAAGGCTCGGACCCGTTGACCGAGGGGCTTCCGATGGAGACGCGTTGCATGACCGCCTGCATCGGCAAGATCCGCCTGCAGGGGCTCGTCAAGGTCGGCGATGACGGCCTCTGGCTTCAGGATCGCACGAACCCGCTCTATTTCTTGGTCAACGTTGAAAAGGTGGCGCTGCCCCTCTATCCGCAATTCGGCACGCAACCCAACGTGTACTACATCCCGCCGCGCTGGGTGCCGCGGGATTACCTCCAGCAAATGTTCGGTCCGGGAGTGGATGACGCCATAGAGCGTTACACGAATCCGAGCCGCGAACTCCTTGCCGTGCTCCAGCTCTTCCGGGCAACGCAGAAGATCGTCTTCAGCTACAAGGTCGAGGAGGGTCCGAAGACGGGCGAATTGAACATCGCCGGAAAGAAGCGGGAGCTCTTCAACGACACGGTCATTGGCTTCGATAGCCAGGGCCGCGAAATCGTCCGCGTGAAAGTCGATGAGCCGCTGATCGAGCGGCCTGAACGCTTCGCGATGAACACGATCTAAGGAGGTAGCCATGACCCGAGCTGTACGCACCTCTTCTCCCGCCCTCGAGACCACCGTTGCGCGGGCGGTGGGCTATTCCCTGCTGGCGCACTCGTTCGCAAACCCGGACGAAGCCGCCGTCATCGCAATGCAAGAGGCTGCCGCGGCGGCTGCGCCGTTTCTCGCGGATTCCGCCCTCGGCGATCTGTGCCGCTTTGCGTGGGAGGCTGCTCCCGGGGACTTGCTGCCGGTGCACACGCACCTGTTCAGCCTGAGTTCTTCTCCTGACAGCCCCAACTTTGAGACGGCGTATTTCTCCTCTGATCCGACGCAGCAGACGAACAGGATGGCCGACATCGCCGGATTCTATCGCGCGTTTGGAGTCGATACGGGCGGGACCGGCTTTCGCCCCGATGACATCTCGGTCGAGCTCGAGTTCATGGGCTATCTCTGCCGCAAGGAGATTTATGCCGGCGAACATCTCGGGGCGCCTCGGGTTGCACAGACGAAGAAGGCCCAGCGCATGTTCCTGGTGGAACACCTCGGAGCGTGGGCCGGTGAATTCGGGAGAAGGGTGGCAACCCGCGCCGGTGGAAGCCAGTTCTACCAGGCCCTCGGCATCGCCCTCGAAGACTGGATGTTGGCCGAGAGCGCTCTCCTGGGAGTGGAAATGGCCGCGCCCGTGAACCCGGTCGGCGGATGGCCGGAGCCCGGCGAACTAAGCAACGAACCCGAGGGCGAGGACCCGCAAGTCTTCGGCCTCGATGAAATCCCGGTCCTTTGAGGTGATGGCCATGATCTCTCGCCTTGTTGCAAGTCGGCGCACTCTGCTCTCCACCTTCGCGGTGCTCCTATTCGCCGCGGGGCTTCAGTTCTTCAACGCGAACCCGGCCGCCTCACAAACCGTTTATCTGCAGGCCTACGAGTCACGCGACGACCCGGGACTCGACCCCGCTTCGAACGAGTGGGCGCGCGCCATTCCGGTGCAGGTCCCCTTAACGGCTCAGCTAGGCGCTTATTCAACGGGAGGCGGGAGCGTCCCAACGATCTCGGCAAAAGCGCTCCACCACAAAGGGAAGCTGTATCTGCGCGTTGAGTGGGCCGACTCGACAAACGACGCGAGCACGGTCCGCGTCGAGGACTTCTCCGATGCGGTCGCCGTGGAGTTTCCCGCCCTAAGCGCGACTTCCGTGCCGTCGTTGTGCATGGGCCAGGCCGACGCAGGGGTCAACATCTGGCACTGGCGGGCCGACTCCCAGGCAGGCCTGAAGGATCCGCTCCAGGTGTACGCCGGCGCGCAGATCGACGGCTACCCGTCCAAGGATGCCCTCTTCTATACCGCGCGCGCGGTCGGCAACCCCTTTGCCCAGCCCGACCGTGGACCCGTCCAAACGCTGGTTTCGCAAACGTTCGGCACGCTTTCGCCTTCCACCGACCAGGATGTCGCTGGGCAGGGCGTCTATAAGGATGGCAAGTGGGCCGTCGTCTTCGAACGCGGCTATGAGGCCAAGAACCCGCAGCAAGCGAAGTTTAACAATGGGACGCGGACGGACATGGCGTTCGCGGTTTGGAATGGGAGCGAGGGGGACCGCAACGGGCGGAAGTCGGTATCGCAGTTCGTAACACTCTCGGTTGCTGACGCAGCCACGCCCGGGAGCAGCGATACGAACACGGCCGCCCTGGTGTGGGCTGGCGTCATGCTGGTGGGCATCTCCGGCATGGGCATCGCTATCGGCGCTATCGGCTATCGGCAGGCGAAGCGGTGACCGCCATGATCTCCGGCGAGCGCCGCCTGGAATCGACTCCCGATCGCGAGAAGCTCGGCATTGTCCTGGGCCTCGCGATTGTCGCGGCCATTGAACTCCTCGTCCTGCGGACGTTCACGCGTACGGCGGTCCACATCCCCGCCCTCGAAGCGCTGGCAGGCCCGTATCGAGTCATTTCCGGGTTTGGCAGGTACGCCTACTTCGTCTCGCTGGCGTTGCTGCTTCTCGCGGTGCCGCTCATCATCCGCGCTGGTTGGCGTCGGCGGACCGGCCCCAGCCTGATGGTAGCGAGCGGCCTGGCGATACTCATGGCGGTCTTCGCGCTGGCCAGCTTCGGGCTCCTCCAGGCGTTTTTCACCGATGTCGCGTCGGTCACCGTCGTCGCTGTCCTCGCCCTGGCGGCGATTGCTTCCGTACCGGGGCGCGCGCGGGTGTCGCTGGGCTGCTTCGCCATCGCGTTCATCGCGGGCGGCTCCCACACGGCGCTACAGGCAGGGAGGCAGGACCGGATCATTCAGCTGGACTCCGGATGGCTGCTCAACGTCGCCGAATTGCTCGCGATCGGCTTTGCGGTCACTTCCCCGTGGTTGCTCAGACGGAGTATCCCGCGGAGCGCCATCGTGGTTGGCGCGATTGTCGCGGTTGCTACCTACGGGGCGCTGCTAGGCAACGGTTCGACTGTGCGAATCCTGCTCCTCTGGAACGAAGGTCTTTCGGGCACGATGCCCGCGCTCGCCTACGCGGCGGCCGGGGGCGCCATCTGCATGACGCTGGTGACGCTCGTTCGCGGCGGCGACCACTTGCTGGCGGCCGGGCTAGTGCTCCTGGTTGCGGGGGGGTTCGGGCTTCACAATACCTATCAGACAACGCTCGTGGCTGCGGGGTTGTCGGTTATCTGCCTGGCCTTCGTCGCCGATTCGCTGGGGCGTGGGCGGGTGTACGCGCGGCCCGCTGGGGCGCTATCTGTCTGATGGTCGCGGATCTTCCGCGCAGTCTTCCTCGCCAGCGACGCGAGTTCATACATCACCGGCCACACGCTCGTAGTAGATGGCGGACCGCGTGGTAAGCCGCCCTACCCGACGCGGAAGAACTGTCCGGCCGCCAGCGTATTGGAGTTCAGAATGCCATCGACGAAACGCTTGTCGCGGAGGCGCGGCTGACGCAGGGCCGTGTTCGCTTTGGCGACCTTTGCGTTGTTCGATGCGAATTGGCGCCGGAACTCGCGGTCGAGCGTCATCTCCGGGTTGGGGACGCCGTAGCGAGCGTAGAGTTGAAAATCGGTGTTCATGGTGTCCTCCAGACGTGCCTTGTACATAATCATTATCGCTGATAATTAGCGTCGTGCTAACGATCATGAATGTGGCAGCTATCAGACCTGTCTATCGATGCATCACCGTTCGGCTCAGAACGCGGAGGATGCGTGCTCTCGTTGCGCTAACCGGATGAGGCGGCGCCGCCGATTCAATCCTGGCGTGCTCCTCGCTGTGGAGGTCAGCGGGCGGTGGTTCGCGCGCGGGGCGATGATGGTGGTGGCCATGTGGATGGGACGCGAACACTGGACAGATCTCGATCGTGAAACTTGTCATAATAAGCGTCGAGTCGACGATCCACGCGGCGATGTGAGGTTTTGCAGCCGACGACGTTCTTGGTGGTGTGGGGCGCCCCACAATCCTTTCGATGGCGAGGACGGCATGCTCAACGGTTGCCAGCGGTCATGATGATCAGGCCGGAAACCCCGCCACTCACAGTACAAACATGCGCGGACGAGAACATCGGGGGCGACGACGCCCTTGTCAACGCCGCGTTGACGGAGCCGGGCGCCTTCGGGCTTCTGTACGAGCGCTACTACGACCGCGTCTACCGCTACTGCCGGACGCGAACTCAAACGCACGAGGACAGCGCCGACCTAACGCAGCAGGTATTCGTTCAGGCATTTCACAATCTTCGCCGCTACCGCCCGCGCGGAAGCAGCTTCGCTGCGTGGCTGTTCCGCATCGCGCACAACCTGGCCATCGACGCCAGCCGCCGCCGCCGACACCACACCATCCCCTGGAACGACGTCCCGGAGATGGAGGCACTCGTGGCCCGGGAGGCTGGCCCCGAAGAGATCGCCCTCCGAAACGACGAGCTTGCGCGCCTTCGGGTGGCGCTCAATGGGCTGACCCCCGATCAGCGCGACATCCTCGCGCTCCGCTTCGCTGTCGGGCTTTCGGTTCGAGAAATAGCCGCAGTCATCGGCAAGTCCGAACCCGCCACGCAGATGCGCCTCTGGCGGACGCTCAAGGCAATCAGAAAGGACCGCTAACCATGTTCCACTTCCTTCGCAGGGGGAATCGCCCGCCCATCGCCGAAAGTGGTGTCGCCCTGGCCTCGCTCACACACGACTTGCAGGCGTTGTTTACAACGCTGTACAACCCACCACCCGGCCGACCGCCTGCCTACGACTGGGCAGGCGTTAGCACGCAAAGGCAGAACAACGTCGCCGTCAAGACAACGGGCTCGCCCTCGCGCCCGTCGTGGTTGACGGGCAGCCTCGTGGCTGGCGCCGCTGCCGTCGTCCTGACGGCGGCGGGATATGCCGCCGTCACCGGTACAGGACTATCCGACCGGATGTTCGCGAACTTCGGCGACACACCGTCTCGGGAAGGTATCCATCGCGTCGGCCTCAGCCAGACAATCGATGGGATCACGGTCACTGTAGATCATGTCGTCCTGGACGAAACGCCGATCAAAGAGCTAAACGTCTCCGGGTCCGTGGTGGAGTATGTCCCCATCTTGGTGCAATTCACAGTGAGCGGCCTCCCCGGCGGTGACCGGAGGGCATACTCACTGGGCGCGTCTCTGAGCAGCGACGGGGTTGAGCTCAAAAGCGTCGGCGGAGTCGGGCTGCGTGGGCACTCCGATATTCTTGGCCGTGGACTGCCACCGGGCGCCGAGCAGACCCTCGTCGCCTACGACACGACCGGTGTCGGATTCGAATCGGGTCGCCTGGCCCTTCGGCTCGAGGTCAGGGTTGTACGTCGCGCGGACCAGAACAGTCAAGATGGTGGACACGAGGTACCAGGAGAGGTGACACCTGGCGAAGAGGCGATCGGGCCGCCGACTCTCTTCTCATTCGAGTTCTCCGTCCCGGCGAATTAGCGACAACCCACGCGCGGCCCGGCGACGACAACATCCCTCGCCGGGCCGCGCGTGGG
>Ga0163153_10007834_pt1 | contig 11342 bp, 9 predicted proteins | sample OliLakLV19MP6IB1_FD_148629 | JGI IMG/M metagenome (GOLD analysis project Ga0163153, IMG submission 148629) | Freshwater microbial mat bacterial communities from Lake Vanda, McMurdo Dry Valleys, Antarctica - Oligotrophic Lake LV.19.MP6.IB-1 | ecosystem: Environmental > Aquatic > Freshwater > Lake... | reverse complement strand
GCGACCCGTCTGTTTCGCTTCTTCCAGCGCGGTACGTCCGCTTTGCTTTACATCTTCAAGGACTGTACGTCCACTCTGCTTAACATCTTCCAGTACCGACTGGCCGCTCTGCTTGAGGTCCGACACTATTTTATTGGCGGTCTCCTCAAGTTGGGGACGTACTTCTTCAGCCACCCCTTTCGCCCGTTCGACGGCCTCGTTTGCTACCGCTTGGGCCGATTGGATGACTTCATCGCGCCATTGACCCATCAACGCGTTCTCGCGACGGGTGGCAGGTAAGGCCATGCCAATCAACGCGCCAATACCTAGTGCTACCCCGCCAAAGATCAGAGGATTATCTTCGATAGTGCGTTGCAGTTGTTGACCACTTTGCTGTAAGTAGTCACTGGCTTGTTCACCCATGTGCGAAAATTGCCCGCGCGCCTGATCAGTGTAGTAGGCGGCCTGATCACCAGCCGAGCCGGATTGAGAACGCGCGCGATCAGTCCATTCACCCACTTGTTCGCGTACCTGCTCGCCAGCTTGTTGTACACTATCGCGCAATTGTTCGGCTTTTTCGCCAATCTGCTCACGCACATCCGATACTTTATCACCAATCTGTTCACGCACATCCGATACTTTTTCGCCCAACCATCCCGACTCTTGGCCGCTCTTATCATAGCTACCCGCGCTACTCTGGGCGGAAGAATATTGACTTCCTGACCCTTGATATTGCGCACCAGTGTTTTGATAGGTAGAAGCAAAGGAGGGTGCCATTTCACGCGTTGAATAAAGTCCGCTTGTGCTAGAACCAGCATAGCGTGATTCATTCTGAGGCTGCCATTCCTGGTTAGACCAGTTCCCGCGCATTTGGTTACGCGGTTGGTTGTAACCTTGGCTGCTGCTACTGCGTGATCCACCATAGCCTTCTACAAGCAACCACCCAACCCCCAAACCGATCAACGCGGCTGGGATCGGATTGCTCTTAATCGCATGTGCAATGGTATTGCCAAGCTCCCGTGAGTTTTCACTAAAATAGGTTGTGAGCGATTCTGTGCTTTCACGTACGATCTCGCGCACAGTTTCCTGCGCCTGCGCCTTGATATGGTCGGGGCTAAAGCGCGCCTGAAGTTGGTCAATCTTGCTGCTCATATTTTGGCGGGTGCGCTCAATGTCTGATTTGATCGTTTCCGGTGATTCATGAATATCATTCGTCATGAGACTTGCTCCTTTGCCCAGCGGGCATCTTCTTTAATTGATTCAACAGCGTTCTCGGGAACAACTGTCAGATTGGCTAGTGAACTGCGGCCACTATTGACTAAGATAGCGGCGACAATCAAGACGACTACACCAACGATCAGGCTAGAGAGCCAGTAGGGCATAATGTTGCCCAGGGCAATCGCGGCTGTAATGATGAGCGTGATCAAACCCGCATAGGCCAACAAGCCGCCGGCAACCATGAGAATGACGCTGCGCATGGCCTTATTAACCTTCTGTACAGTTTCGATGCGCGCCAGCTCAATCTCTTGCCGCACCAGCTTGCCCATATCTTCGGTCAGGTCGTTGAAAAGCGAACCGATAGAAGGCTCTGTGATGTTGCCCGACCCATAGCTGCTACCCGTGTAATTTTCTGTCGTGTAGACAGCCGGTTCATCATTCGCTGGTTGGGGTGAAATATTTCTGCGTTGTTCCATCTTATCTCTCCTTGTCACCCGCAGATGTGGGGCGCGAAGATGACGACTGATTTTGCGCGGCGTTGCCTTTATTCTGCTCAGATTTTTGCTGCGTAGATTGCGCGTTAGCGCTTGAGCCAAGCTGTGAACCGCTGTGTAGGTCGACAGGTTCAGATTTAACCGGCTGTTCTGAATTCTGTTGTCCAGAACGATTCTGGGCAGATTGGCTGCCTGCGTAATTGGCCGTTTGCGTGGCAACATCAGCCGTATTCGACCAATTGCTACTACCCTGACGCTCATAGGATTGGCCCGCAGCGCCGCGCTGGCGATCATACTCGGACCCGCTATACTGACCGCTAGTGCCAGTAGAACTATACTGGGGTTGAGAGCCGTGCTGTGATTGAGATTGTGTGTAGCCAGATTGTCCGCGGTAATCACTGGCGTTTGCTACGCCAAAATCAGCACCAGATGGATTGTAGCGGGGCGATCCATACTGTGATGACCCAGACATGCCAGCAGATTGGTTATAGCGTGCATAGTCTTGATTTTGCTGGGACTGCTGCGAGCCGGAACTCTTGAAAAAACGCCCAAGCATAAAACCAGCCGCCAACGTACCCGCCAAGAAAAGCTCTGGTTGGCGACGCGCAAACCCTTCAACATCCTGTAGCAAGTTGCCAATATTTTGGTTGCGCAAATAGCTAGATAGCTTTTCCACCTGATCGGCTGCCGCTGCGGCATAATCGCCAAAGACATCTTCTTGCTGACCGCGCAGTGTGGTGCTGGTTTCGCGCAATGCACCGGCGATCCCATGCAAGCGATCGGCTGCTTGGCTCTTACGCTCATCCACAGCGGATTCAGCTTGGTTTCTGGCCTCACCCAACGCTTCAGATGCGCTTTGCTTCACAGTTTCTTTGGTGTCAGACGCAAAGCTGCTGACAGCTTGCTTTGCGTCACTAACCGCCTGCTGGGCTTGTTGCTTGACATTCATTGCCGTTTCCGCAACTGCGTCCTTGACCGCTTCTTTGGTCTGGGTCGCCTGTTGGGAGAGTGAAGCATTCTCATTCTTTGGCTGACTCACATTTGACTTCATGGTAGTATATTCTTCGTTTGCCATGATTATCCCCTTCTATTCTTGATTGAAGATAACTACTAACCCCAACCCTAACCCTCCCCTGCTAAGGGAAGGAACTGATGTGTCTTTGTGCGCTCCCCTCCCCAGTTTGGGGAGGGTTAGGGTGGGGTTAGTAGTCACGATTGAAGATTGTTTTAAGAATTTCAACGTTTACATAGTGTTCCTACACTAGTATACTTCTATCTTTTTCAGGGGCTATGTGCAATGGTATAAAAAAAGATACAAAGTAAGGTAGAGAACAACAGACCAGGTAGTCCGCAGTCCAAAATTATCTGACAAGGTACTATCCCCTGCTGATTGATTGGCAAAAGCCCCTAACACGGATTAGCGACAAAAGCGAAAGAGTTCCGCATCGGTATTCGGTCTGCCTAGGTAAAGATCGCGAATAATTTCAGCGGCAATCATGCTGTAGGTGATGCCATTGCCACCATAGCCAAGCGTAAAATAGGCATTCGCCATCTCTGGTGATTCCCCAATATAGGGCAGGCCATCTTTGGTTTCACCAAAGGTGCCGGCCCACGCATAGGCAATTTCGGGTTCGGGAAACGAAGGATAAAACTCCTTAAAAAGTTTCAGCAGTTGCTTACTCTTTTTACCAATCAGTCGGTCGCGTTTCTCTGGGTTGCGAAAGGATTCATCGCCACCGCCAAGGATAAGACGATTATCGGTAGTAGTGCGTAAATAGAAGTAAGGCCGGGCTGTCTCCCAGAGCAGATAGCGGCCTTTGAGCACTTGGGCTATTGCGGTTGGTTCCGTGACCAGGGCAAAGGTAGAATGAAGCTCGGCTACCGTTTGTTTAAGATATTGCTCACTCTCATAGCCGGTGGCAAAGACAACTTTGGCGGCACGGACTGTACAGTTGCGATCAGTATGTAACGTTATGCCCTCGTCTGTATGTTCAATCTTTGTGACCTGCGTCCGGTCAAAAATACGTGCGCCATATAGTTTGCTGCTTGCGAAGAGAGCATAGGTCAGCGCATAAGAGTCGATGCTTGCGGCTTGCGCTGATACAATCGCGGCATAGGCATGAACGCCATAGGTTTCTTTTAATTCGTCCTGCTCTATATAGCGCACATCAAATCCATGCGCTTTGCGGACAGCATATTCCGTTTGCAGGCGGCGAAGATGACGTTGGTAACGCGTGGCATAGATACTTTCGGACTTCTGAAACTCATTGCCTAGGCCCACTTCATAGGCAACTTCCTCCAGCGCGCGCAGTGCCTCCACTCCTACTTGATAACTGCGCACGGCGTCGGGGACGCCCACAATGTCGATTAACTTATGCAACTCTGTGTCAATCTCATATTGCAACATGGCGGTGCTAGCGCTGGTGCTGCCCCAGGCAATATCGCGCTTGTCGAGTACAACAACGTCGATGCCTTCCTTTACTAAGGTATAGGTGACCAAGGCACCAGTAATGCCACCACCGATCACCGCTACAGCACAACTCAGGTCTGCATCCAGGGCCGGATAGGTCGCAATAATACCATTCTTAAGAAGCCAAAAGGGTTGGCCTGATCGTAAATCCATGAGAAGTATTCCTGTTTCAGTATGCTAATAGAGAACGCAAATAAAGGTTGAACAATCGTAGGTGCGGTTTGTAACCGCACATTCTCTGGTTACCTAGCTCATACGGTTACAAACCGCACCTACGATTTATACCTTGTTTATTTGGTTTCTATATAAGTTAAAAAATACCTCCAGGAAGGGGTCAGATAACGACTTTCAACTTTGCGAAAGCTCCTGACCCCTTCCTGGAGGTATGTCGATATGGTTTGTGGATAGGATATGTGTGTAACTTATTGAATTAGCCCCTCTGGTACGCCATTGGGAAATTCTGCTTCAATCGCGGCTTCGATCTCCCCAATCCGATTTTCTGGATTGGGATGGGTGCTAAAAAATTCCGGTGGGCCACCGCCGCCCGCTTCCTGCAAAATCTGCATCACCTCAATCATCGCGCGTGGGTCATAGCCGGCATCCGCTAGGAAGCGCACACCCAACCGATCCGACTCCAATTCATCATCGCGACCATATTTCATGCTGATCAGTTGACCCACCAATGCCGCCATCTGGGCCCGCTGCCCCGATGAAGGATTTTCCGGGTCATAAGCCGCAATGACAGCGGCACCAGTTAACCCTTCCATTAATTGCGCTTTAGCGATGCGCTCCGCTGAATGGCGCGCAACAACGTGACCAATTTCATGCCCCAATACACCAGCCAATTGCCCTTCGGTCTGGAGTTTTTCAAAGAGCGCTGCCGTGATAAAGATTTGACCACCTGGCAGCGCAAAAGCATTGATCGTTTCAGGATCGGCCAACAAATGAAAATCGTACTGATAGTCAGTCTGTGCCGCCTCTGAATCGGCGACAATGGCCTGGCCAATTTCATCCATTTGTTGTTGTGCGGCTTCATCAGGGTGGAGACCACCAAATTGCTGTGCCATCTCCGGCGCTGCTTGCAACCCCATCATGATCTCATCTTGCGTGCTCATGTTAACGCGTTGCACCTCACCGGTTACAGGGTTCTCGACGCGGCTGGTGCCGAAGTAATAAGACGCTATGGCAAATAAAGCCACGACAATGGCGATCAAAATGCGACCACCGCCGCCGCGTCCACCAACACGGCCTGCTGACCTACTGGCTCTTCCGATCATAAAATATCTTCCTCTCTCTTCAAGCTTTTTCCTACTGGCTGTCTTGCTGCCATCTAGTGTAATGGGGAAGAAAATAAAACGCTTGAATCTAGATACAGCCTTCAGATACAACAAATGGTACAAATACCACAACATGATTTTAGGACTTACGCACGAATGACCTGTCGCCAGAGAGACCTGACAGGTTTGCGAAACCTGCCAGGTCTGGGTCTGCGTAAGTTCTAGATTTGTAACCTTTGTTATGTAATACTTGTGTATCTTGCGATGAGATAGAAAAGAGGAAAACAGCTATACTTACCCATTATGCACCCATTTGGAGATGCACATGTAACAAAAACAGGAGCCAAACGTACGCTATGCACAATAAAAGTAGTCAATTACCGGCTGGCATGGGCGCTGTCCTCGCCGAGGATAGCGTCCTTTTTCGTGTCTGGGCGCCCAATGCCTCTGCGGTTAGTGTGATCGGCAGCTTTAATAAGTGGTCAGAGACCGACAATGCACTTACCGCGGAGGGGAATGGGTATTGGGCCACGCGGGTGACAGCCGCCAAGGTAGGCGACGAATATAAATTTGTCATTCAGCGCGGGCCAGATAAATTCAACCGCATCGATCCCTATGCGCGCGAGGTGACCAATTCCGTGGGTAACGCCATTATTGCAACGCCAATCTTTGATTGGGGCGACAACCATTTCGTCACCCCGGCGTGGAATACGCTGGTGATCTATGAAATGCATATCGGCACCTTTCATGACCAAAGTAGAGAAGATGGCAAGCCTAGCACCTTTCATGATGCGATCCAACGCCTGCCCTATCTGCAAGAACTTGGTATTAACGCCATTGAATTGATGCCGCCCATGGAATTTCCGGGCGGCCAATCCTGGGGCTATAACCCCTCTTGCATCTTTGCCATCGAAAGTGATTATGGGGGACCGGTCGCTTTTAAGGAATTTGTCCAAGCGGCCCATGCGCATGGGATCGCAGTACTCCTTGATGTGGTCTATAACCATTTAGGGCCAAGCGATCTCGATCTCTGGCGCTTTGATGGCTGGCAGGAGAACGAGATGGGCGGCATCTACTTTTACAATGACTACCGGGCCCAGACACCCTGGGGCGCCACCCGTCCCGACTATGGGCGCGGGGAAGTGCGCCAATTTTTGCGTGACAATGCGCTCATGTGGTTTGAGGAATATCACGTCGATGGGTTACGCTGGGATTCAACGCTGTATATGCGCAACGTACATGGCAACGCTGACAATCCCGCCCATGATCTGCCCGAGGCTTGGGCGTTGATGCAGTGGATTAATGGCGAAATTAAAGCCCGTTTTCCGGGAAAAATCTCGATTGCCGAAGATTTAATGCAAAATCCCTGGATCACCAAAGCCCAGGGAGAAGGGGGCGCAGACTTTGACGCGCAGTGGGACAGTGCCTTTGTCCATCCGGTACGCGCAGCCTTGATTACCAGTGATGATAGTTTTCGCAATATGGATGCTGTGGCCGCTGCCGTGGCTCATCGCTATAACGGCGACGCGTTTGACCGTGTGATCTACACCGAATCGCATGATGAGGTTGCCAATGGCAAAGCGCGGCTGCCGGAAGAGATCACCCCTGGCGAGGCAGATAGCTGGTTTGCGAAAAAACGCTCCACCCTGGGCGCGGCACTCGTGTTGACCTCCCCCGGCATTCCCATGCTCTTTCAGGGCCAAGAATTTCTGGAGGATCGCTGGTTTCATGACGATGATCCACTGGACTGGGAGAAGTCCGAAAAACATCAGGGCGTCTATCGTCTATACCAGGATCTAATTCGGCTGCGGCGCAATCTGGACGGAACGACAGCCGGGCTTTGTGGTCATGAGGTACAAGTCTATCATATTGACCGGGAGAACAAAGTGCTCGCCTATGTCCGCTGGGAAGGCGACAATCGCCAGGATGGGGTGGTGGTAGTGCTCAATTTTGCCAATCGTCCCCATACAAATTATCAGATTGGCCTACCAAGTGAAGGGGTATGGCAAGTTCGCCTCAACAGCGACGCGGTAGTTTATGACGAACAATTTCAGGATAGTGGTGCGTCAGCCGTCACAGCCCAAGCCCCCGGCCTGCATGATCTGCCCTGTTCTGGCATCTTTGAGTTAGGCCCCTATGCGGCCTTGATTCTTTCAAAAGATCCTGCATAACGCCTACATCAAGGGGGTGAATGAGGAGTTCGCACGCCCACGTGCGAATCGATTCGCACGTGGGCGTGCGAACTCCTCATTCACCCCCTTTGATCTGCTCTTTCTCCAGCAGATAGTTACGATATAAGTACATTACCACGCCGTCCACCCGCCATCGACCAGCATATTTTGACCCGTGATATAGCTGCCGGCATCGCTGGCTAGAAGCACCACCAACCCCTTGAGTTCTTCTGGTCGACCCATGCGCCCCATGGGGACTTTTTGATCGAGCCGTTCGATAAATTCAGGTAGCCTGGTTTGGGTTTTGTCGGTGGGAAAGGGGCCAGGGGCAATGCAGTTAACGCGGATATTGTCCTTGGCCCAATAGACTGCCAGGTGACGTGTGAGCTGGATCAGACCCCCTTTCAGACCATGATAGTTGGGTGGACTGTTGACGGCAAGCCCGCTATACGCATCGGGATAGCTGGCAACGACGCCATACATGCTGGAAATATTGATAATCGACCCAGGCACTCCTCGTCTACGCAGATGATCCGCCACGGCGCGCGCCAACAAAAAATAGGCTGTGACACCCGTATGATAGGCGCGATCAAAATCTTCGGCGGTAGCGCTGTCGATGCTGGGCGCGGTACCGCCATAGGCATTGTTGACCAGGATATCGATCTGGCCCACCTTTTCCAGCACGCGTTGCACAAAGGGCGGAATTGTGTCACTTTCCCCTTGGTCAAAGCCAAGGCCAATATGGCCACTGCCAGGCAAGGTGGCAGCAAACGCCTGCGCTTTTTCTTCCTCGCGGCTGGTCACCACTACTGTCGCGCTCGCTTCGGCGAGCGCCCGACTCATCGCGGAGCCAAGCCAGCCAGTCGCGCCGGTCACCACAGCGACTTTGCCCTGAAGGTTGAAGAGATCATGGATAGTGCGTTCCGTTGTAGACATAGTTTTTCCTCGCTTATCAAATCACGTCTGGTTATAGTTAATCGACACGTAGGGGCGGTTTGCAACTCACACGGCCCCAATGATACACGTGCAGGTTGCAAATCACACTTACGACTACCGGGTTATTTTCTTACCGTCCATCATCGCTAGGGGCGCGGATGCAGGGAACGCGGATTTTTCCCTGGCCGACAGCGAATCCGCGTTCCCTGCATCCGCGCCCCTACACCGACAAGCGCCAAGAAGGTACATTTTTTACGATATAGATTTACAGTGTAAAAATGTGCCTTCTTGTGCTGCTCGTTAGTATAGATGTCCATTTTTATCCCGTTTATGGTATCTTCTCAATAAGTCGGGGTAAAGACCTGACAGGTTTTCGGAAACCTGTCAGGTCTAGCGTGTCCGCCACCTTTTATTGAGAAGATACCGTTTATGCTATAAATGGAGCAACTCTTGCCCCATTCATGTGTTTGTTGTAATGAGAAAACCGATAAAACGAGGAGAATTGCATGGATCTGGCAACCGTTGATCATCTATTGACCACCACACGCTCGGTACGCAAGCGGCTTAACTTGGCGCGTCCAGTAGAGCGCGCTGTGTTGGAAGAGTGTCTACAACTTGCTATCCAGGCGCCCAGCGGCTCCAACCGCCAAGGATGGCATTTTATCGTCATTACCGACCCCGAAAAACGTGCGACCATTGCCGGCTACTATCGACAAGCATTTAAGCGGTACTTGGGCGCCGCACAACCTGAAGATTTACAACCCCTGCGCGCCGATCCGCAGGTGGATAAAGGGTCGCGGGTCTTAAAGTCGGCTAGTTACCTTTCGCGCCATTTACACGAAGTTCCCGTACATATTATCCCCTGTATTGAAGGTCGCGTCGAGACGACCGGCGTCATGGCCCAAGCCTCGCTCTATGGCTCAATCTTACCAGCAACCTGGTCCTTGATGTTAGCATTGCGTTCGCGCGGGCTTGGTTCGGTCTGGACAACAATCCACCTAGCCTATGAACAGGAGATCGCAACCTTGCTGGGCATCCCCTCCACCATGACCCAAGCCGCGCTCATTCCTGTCGCCTATTTTACCGGGGATGATTTCAAACCGGCACAACGCAAACCGCTGCAAGAGGTGACACACTGGGATGCATGGTAAATTGGGAGTCGTGGGGTCAAGGAGTCGGGCAGTCAGACCACGTTTCAAGAATTAGAGACAGAATTCTGAACTCTGTGACCCCACGACTTCACGACCCCACGACGCCGCGACCTCGCGACTTCACGACTAGCGAAAAATGCGGTTTGACTTACGCGACAGAAAATGGTAAAGTTAAAGTAGACTTTTTACCAAATTCAATCCATCTTCCAACTTCACCTAGTTTACGAAGGAGATCCATGATGCTGAAAAAGAATGTCACCCGCCGCAACTTTCTGCGCGGTATGGCGGTCGCCGGCTTTGGCGCTGCCAGTGTTCAACTGTTGACAGCGTGTCCCGCGCCAGTTGCACCGGCTGGGGGCGCTCCCAGTACAACCGATGCCGGTGCTGCCCCCGTCGCCACCGATGTGACGCTGCGTGTCCAGGTTCCATCAACTAGCGAAAGTGTCATGCCCACCATTTTAGCTGAGCGTTTCCAGTCTGATAGTGGAGTTCAAGTTCTCATTGAAGAGACCATCTACACCGAGATTGAAACCAAGACGCAGACCGGCTTTATTTCCAACACCCTGCAAGACCTCGTGTATGGGCACCACCGCTGGCTCTTTATCAACTATCTGAAGGGCATCTATCTAGAAATTGATGATCTGCTGGCATCCAACCCACCGGAAGATTTTGATGACATTTACCCCAGTGTGATGGCCGGTAACTCGCTCGACGGCAAGAACTTTAGCATTCCCGGTGTTGTCCATCCCGGCGGCAACATCGCTGTGAACTATAATAAGACCATGCTGGCCGAAAAGGGCTTACCGGAACCACAAGCCGGCTGGACCATTAACGACTGGGCCGAATTAGCCAAAGCCGCGGCTGACCCCGCCGCCGGCACCTTCGGGATCGGCTTTGATAGCCTGAATGCGCTCCACTACTACAGCAACTTTGCCCGCTCGTGGGGTAAACCAGACTCGACCGATGGTTGGGTCATGAATCAAGAAGGCACCCAACTCACCTATAACACCGATCTCCACGGTGAACTTGCTGCTTGGTATCTCGATCTACTCGACAGCAAAGTCGCCCCGCGCAAAGCCGATGCCATTGACGGCGGCTTGTTCCCTGCCGGCTTAACGGCCACCCACGCCAGTACGGTTGGCACGGTGACCAACTTCTTGGCTACGATTGCTGGTAAATTTGAGATGGATGCGGTGCTGCTGCCCGTTGGCTCCGAAGGGCGCCAAGGCACCTGTTATTCAGGCAATATGCACATGATCAACAGCGCTACTGCCCATCCCGAAGAGTCCTGGGAATTGCTCAAGCTCTATTCCTCGGGCGAAGCGGGTGTGATGATGGTGTTGGAAGGCAAACTCCAGCCCAACGGTCATAAATCGGCCTGGACGGATGCCAAAGTCAACGAAGTGAACCGTATGTTTGGCATTACCGATGCGCTGCTCACTGCCGGCATTGAACCCTTCCCCATGCCTAAGAATACGCGCTTCACCGAAGCCAACAACGCCTTCCTCAACGAAATTGATCTAATTTGGGAAGGTCAGGCTAGCTGGGCGGAACACGCACCCGTGATCGAGCAGAAAGTCAACGAAGTCTTGGCGTTAGATCGGCCGTAATTTTTGACCATTCGTCATGATTGAGTAGAGATAGGA
>Ga0163153_10007829_pt1 | contig 11346 bp, 11 predicted proteins | sample OliLakLV19MP6IB1_FD_148629 | JGI IMG/M metagenome (GOLD analysis project Ga0163153, IMG submission 148629) | Freshwater microbial mat bacterial communities from Lake Vanda, McMurdo Dry Valleys, Antarctica - Oligotrophic Lake LV.19.MP6.IB-1 | ecosystem: Environmental > Aquatic > Freshwater >... | reverse complement strand
CGGTTAATTTCACGCAGTTGGTCCGAGCATAACTGTTTTGGAACTTTGAACAGCGCCACGGACAGCGCAGGCCTGCCGCGTTTTTACCTGAAGGAGAGCACTCTTGAGCTGAATAGCGGCAGCCTGGCGCATAGTTGCCGTTACGGACCTTCTGTCGATGCAATGATCACTCAAATCAATCGCCAGGGAGCCGTACCGCAGGTTGAAGTCTTTCAGGCTTTATACGCTTCAGACACGGATGGCGATGGTCAGATTGATAGCTGGCTGAGAGCCGGTCAGTGGGATAGTCCGGAAAAAGTTCGCGCCGTTCGATTGGGTATCCTGAGCAGCAGCCGCGAAAGTATCGCTCCAACTCAAGCCAGCGTTTTCCAAATCCTCGACTTCAGTTACACCGCACCTGCAGACGGACGACTGCGCCGGGTTGCAAGCTACACACTTCCATTGAATCGGCCTTGGCCATGACAGTAACAAAAGCAAACAGCCCGGTTTGGAACTCTCCGCTGCTTGCACCCGGCTGCCTGAAACAGGCGGGGTCCGTGCTGTTGCTGAGCCTGGCCATGTTGGCAGGCTTGAGTCTGCTGGCGACACTGGCCGCCAGCAGCATGCTGCAACAGCAGCAAATGGCAGCAAACCACGCTGACGGAGAGCTGGCCCGGTTGTCTGCCATTTCAGCTCTGCGTGCGGGTGAGCAGTATGTTCTCGAGTTGCCTGATGGTGTTCGAAACAGCAATTGCCAGGCAGATTGTTTTGCTGAACTGGTGGCAATATCCGATGCTGATTCATTACCGCAGTATCCAGAATCCCTGGATGATAACTGGTGGTTGACGTGGGGCCACCCGCCCAGCCCAACAACATTCGAAACTGATTTAATTTTGGATCCTGGATCTTTCTGGTCTTTGCCTGGCCGCCTGTCACCCATGTTTATTATTGAAGAACTTGAATACATGGCTTCAGATGTAGCTCCAAACAGGGCAGCAGACGGTGCCATCAGTGAACAAGATGCGGAAGAAGCTCCCGCAATCAATGGCGTGGCGTATTACCGGATATTGGGACGCGGCACCGGCATCGCTGCCAGTAGCACACACGTTGTTGAATCTATTCTGGCCAGGCCGTGGAGACCCAATACAACCGAGAGCGAAAGCATTGCCTTGGAATGCAGCACATTCCGGCCCTGGTATGACTGTGGCCGAATGGCCTATCGGGAGAGGCGTTGATGGCCAACAAGTCCAAACCTAATGCAGGCCAGAATCATGTGTCGATGAGAAAACGGAGCAAAGGCTTTACTTTGCTGGAACTAATGATCGCCCTGCTACTGATCACGGTGTTGGTTGCAATGGCCGTGCCAAGTTATCAGCAGTATCTGCTGCGCAACCATCGGGTCAATGCCATCGAAACCCTATTGGCAGCTGCCAGTTGCCAGCAAGCCATCTATGCAGCGGAGTTTCGATACGATACGCGGCGGTGCCTCCCTGCGGAGACTTCCGCCCGTTACAGTTACCGGATGGAGCCAGCAGAGGCTGCCAGCACAACCGTCTTTGCGGTAATTGCCAGTCCATTGGGAGTGCAGCAACAGGATTCCTGCAACGAGCTATTACTGGATCAATCTGGTTGGCGGAGTACAAGCGGCCCGGAGGATGCGAAACGAAAGTGCTGGGAGGGTCGTTAGAACACAACGCGTCCAGCCGACAGGCCGGTGTTTTAAAGAGTAGCTATTCAGCCTGGCTGACCAAGCGAATTCGCAACTCACGGGGCAGAGCAAATTCCATATTTTCATGAATACCCGATAACTCACGGACCTGCTGACCACCCTTCTTTTTCAACTGGTCAATCACGCCTCTGACCAGGCTCTCAGGGGCGGAAGCACCCGCTGTTACACCAACTGATTCCACACCCACCAGCCATTCATCGCGAATATCATCTGCACCATCGATCAGAAAAGCTGGAACATTCCGCTTCTCAGCCAATTCACGCAATCGATTTGAATTGGAACTATTTATCGAGCCGACTACCAGCAGCAAATCGACCTGGTCACTCAACTCTTTCACCGCATCCTGACGATTCTGTGTGGCATAGCAAATATCATCATGGCGCGGGCCCTGAATTGCGGGGTAGCGTTGTTGCAATGCATTGATTACTGCTTGAGTGTCATCAACTGATAATGTGGTCTGGGTTACAAAAGCGATTTCATCTGCATGTTCAACTTGCAACGTGTCTACGTCCTCCGGCGTTTCAACCAGGTAGATCCGATTACCACGCGGCGGCTGTTTCAGCCATTGCCCCAATGTCCCTTCGACTTCAGGGTGCCCAGCATGCCCAATCAATACGACGTCACGGCCCGCTTTGCAGTGCCTGGCCACTTCCATATGTACCTTGGTTACCAGCGGGCAGGTCGCATCGAATACTTTGAGTCCACGCTCTTTTCCCGCATTTCGCACGGCTTTTGAAACTCCATGCGCGCTGAATATGACCGTGGAATTATCTGGTACTTCTTCCAGTTCATCGACAAATATCGCACCCGCTTCGCGCAGACGATCAACCACAAACCGATTGTGTACCACTTCGTGGCGCACATAGATCGGGGCACCAAAAATTTCCAGCGCCCGCTCAACGATTTCAATGGCCCGATCGACTCCGGCACAGAAACCACGTGGATTGGCCAACAGGATATTCATTCAGCAGATTTCCGGGAACGCATTGTTTGCAACACGGCGTCCAGAATCATGAGTACGATGCCGCAGGTGATAGCCGAGTCAGCGACGTTGAAAGCGGGCCAATGCCAGCCCTTGTAATACACATCTATAAAATCAACTACATATCCTAGCTGCACTCGATCCACCAGGTTGCCAATGGCACCGCCAATAACCAGTGCCAGAGCCAAACCCGTCAACCATTCACGACGTGGCAGCCGCAATACCCAAACGATCAACACCAAGCTGACAATGGATGCCATGATGGTGAAAAACCAACGCTGCCAGCCTCCGGCATCACTGAGAAAGCTGAAGGCAGCACCATAATTGTGCGCCAGCGTCATATTCAACCAGGGCCATACTTCCTGCGGACGATAAAGAGTTAACACTTCGCTGGCCCAGGCCTTGGTTTCCATATCAGCCCATACCACGGCGGCAGAAACAAATAACCACAGCCAGGAATACGGCGCCGGTGGTTTGCGCTCGGGCGCCGCTTTCTCTACAGAACTTGCCGTTTTTTGGTCTGACTTCGAATTCACTCAGGCCACCCGCCTTTGTTCGCCATCTCCACAGACATTCTCCACACAGCGCAGACAGGCTTCGGGATGCTCAGGGTCAGCTCCGACATCAGCCCGGTAATGCCAACAGCGCACACATTTGCTGTGGTCTGATGGCCTGACCTGCAGGGCAATCTCCCCTCCATCCAGCTTCACCCGCTGGGCATCAGTGGGCGCAGTGTCCAGCTCATGAACACGCGCACTCGAAGTGATCAAAACAAAACGCAGCTCATCGCCCAACCAATCGAAAGCCGCCTTGTAGTCGCCCGTAAGCCATAGATCAACTTCCACAGCCAGCGATGAACCGGCCGCGCCTGCGCGCCGCACCACTTCAATGGATTTACTCACTGCTTCTCGCAGTTCCAGAATCATATCCCAACGGGCTCGCTCTGCCTCGGGCTGATCCAGTTCGAACAAACCCGGCCACCAGGTTTCCAACAGAACGCTTTCACTCCGCTGTCCCGGCATATGGGTATGGATTTCTTCCGCCGTAAAAGTCAGCACCGGAGTGATCCAACGCAGCATGGCTTCCAACACGTGGTACATGGCGGTTTGTGCAGATCGACGTGGCAGTCTATCAGCGCCAGTGGTGTACAGCCGATCCTTGATGATATCCAGATAAAAGGCACCCATATCAAAGGCGCAGAAGTGGTGCACTTTCTGGTAAACCTGCAGGAACTGATAATCTTCGTAGGCTTGCTGGATTTCATTCTGTAATTGTACAGCCCGATCCACTGCCCATCGGTCCAGGGGTAACATTTGATCGGCTGACAACGCTTCAGCCGGATCAAAGCCATGCAGATTACCCAGCAGGAAACGCGCGGTATTGCGCATGCGCCTATAAGCATCCGAGACGCGCTTGAGAATCTCATCAGAAACACTCATCTCGCCACGATAATCTGCCGCCGCCACCCACAAGCGCAATACGTCCGCGCCGAGCGAGTTCATTACTTTGCCCGGCAACATCACGTTGCCCAAAGATTTGGACATCTTGCGACCGTCCGCATCGACCACGAAACCGTGGGTTAATACCTGTCTATATGGGGCCTCCCCGTGCATGGCTACCGAGGTCAGCAAAGAGCTTTGAAACCAACCGCGGTGCTGATCCGAGCCTTCCAGATACATTTCAGCCGGGCGACGGAGCTCATCACGCTCATCCAGCACACAACGATGCGAAACACCGGAATCGAACCAGACATCGAGTATGTCGCTGACCCGTTGCCATTTGGCCGGATCAATATCCAGACGCTGAAAAATATCATCGGCAAACCAGCAATCCACCCCTTCCAGCTCAACCAGCTCAGCAACTTGTTGCATCAATGCCTGGGTTTCCGGATGTAAATCACCACTGGCAATGTTCACAAACAGGGCAATGGGCACACCCCAGGTACGTTGCCTTGATATGCACCAGTCCGGGCGGTTTTGCACCATGCCCTTGATGCGCTCTTCGCCCCAACCGGGTACCCAACGCACATCCGCAATTGCCTTGATGGCGTTGGCACGCAGAGCGGCCTGGTCCATGCTGATAAACCATTGTGGGGTTACCCTGAATGCCGTTGGAGTTTTATGTCGCCAGCAATGTGGATAGCTGTGCTTAAAGGCCTCGTTGAACAGCAGCACGCCATTGGTGTGTAGCAGTTCGGTAATGGTCTCGTTGGCTTTCCACACCCACTGTCCGGCAAAAATCTCAGTATCTTCCAAATACACGCCGTCCGGACCGACCGGATTGCTGATGGGCAAGCCGTATTTCTGACCAACCTGGAAATCTTCTTCGCCATGTCCGGGGGCCGTGTGTACCGCGCCGGTACCTGCTTCGGTGGTGACATGTTCTCCCAGAATGATCGGCACCTGGCGGGCATAGAAAGGATGTTGTAATTGCAGGTGCTCCAATGCCTGCCCTTTTACCCTGCCAATGACTTCAACTTGTTCCAGCGCCAGGCGCGCAACCACCGCATCCTGCAAATCTGCAGCGATCACGATACTGATGTTTTGCTCCTGCCATTGCGCATTGATCAGAACGTAGTCCAATTCGGCATGCAAGGTGACCGCCTGATTGGCTGGTAAAGTCCAAGGTGTGGTTGTCCAGATCGGCACGCCCAGGTCACCATCGGGATCAGCGGCTGAAAATACGCCCAGCAATGCAGCTCTGTCGACCGCGCGGAACAGTACATCAATTGCTGGAGAAACCTTGTCCTGGTATTCAATCTCGGCTTCGGCCAAAGCCGAACCACAATCAAAACACCAGTGCACCGGCTTGGCTCCCTGCATCAGATGGCCTTTTTCAATAATGACAGCCAAAGCCCGGATCATATTGGCTTCATAGCCGAAGGAACGGGTCTCGTAGGGCTGATCCCAGTCACCGATAACGCCCATGCGGCGGAAGCCGGTTTTTTGCAACTCAACCTGCTGACCGGCGTATTCCCTGCATTTGGCACGAAACTCCGCTGCATCCAGTTTCTGGCCGACTTTGCCAAACTTCTTTTCGACCTGCAGTTCAATCGGTAGACCGTGGCAATCCCAACCTGGCACATAGGGCGAACGAAAACCGGCCATCAACCGCGACTTGACCACGATATCTTTCAGGATCTTGTTAACCGCATGGCCCATGTGGATGTCGCCATTGGCGTAGGGAGGGCCATCATGCAATATCCACAGCGGTCGATCGGCCGTAGCCTGCTGAATGCGTTGATACAAACCGGCCTTTTCCCAGGCTTCCAGCATGGTCGGCTCACGATTGGCCAGGTTGGCCTTCATGGCGAACTCGGTTTGCGGCAGGTTGATGGTGTCCTTGTATTCCATAAATTCCATAAATTCTCTAAATTCTCTAAATTCTCTGTGTGCCAGTTAGCCCGGTTTTGGACAATCTTTTTTGGCCAATAGCTGTCTGGCCTGTTCTTCATCACGTTTCATTTGTACCAACATGGTGTCGATATCGGAAAAATGCGCCTCATCACGTAACTTTGCCACAAATTCTACCTGCAAACGCTGCCCGTAGAGATCCGCAGAAAAGTCGAACAAGTGCACTTCCAACAACAGATCCTGACCACCTACCGTGGGTCGTCTGCCCAGGCTGGCCACACCGGCTTGCCAATCGCCGTGATTTCGTCCTGCACAAGTTCTGGCATAAACTGCAAAAATTCCCTGCACCGGGCTGGGCTGTGCCCGTACGCGCAAATTAGCCGTGGGGTAACCCAGTTTGCGGCCCAATTGCTGGCCAAATACCACATGCCCCTCCATGCGGAATGGCCTGCCCAGCATTCTCGCAGCTTTGGCAAAATCCGAAACTACCAGGGCCTGTCTGATCGCTGTGCTGGAAATCCGCGCACCCTCAGACAGAACCGGCGCCATCGTTTCCACACTGAACCCGGCTTCCTGCCCGAGGGCGATCAGCAAATCCAGATTGCCCGCCCGCTTGTGCCCGAAGCGAAAATCTTCTCCAACGACAATATGCCGCGCAGCAAGCCCGACCACCAATACCTGCTGGACAAACTCTTCAGCCTGCAAGTTAGACAACGCTGCATCAAAGCGCATCATCCAACACAGATCCACGCTAATTGATGTCAGCAATGCCAGTTTCTGATGTACCGAACTTAACCTTGCGGGCGCCAGCTCCGGCCGGAAAAATGCCTGCGGCAAAGGCTCAAAAGTCACGACGGCCAGTTGCTCAGCGGGATTCACTTGCTCACGGGCACGTGCCACCAAAGCCTGATGGCCTAAGTGAACTCCATCAAAATTGCCGATAGTGATTACCGCTCGGCAATAGGACTTGTTCCCGGGAGTTCCTGGCCTGTTCCGTTTGAGGCGCACTGTGTTTCTGCTGTTGTTTGAAGGCTGTCGGCTTAAGCGCTCTGAATAACGCAAAATTATACCGCACCTTTCTCCAGGTGATGTTTGCGAAAACCCGCCAACAGCAGGCTGATCAAATAGACCAACACGCCACTACCAACCAATGCAGTGAGGCGCGAGCCTCTTTGTATGGCCGATTCAGCGGCCCAGACCGCAGTATCTGCAGACTGATACAGCAATGCTGCCAACATACAGACACTGGCCACCGACACCGCGACTATCACTCTCAGCCAGCCATGCACAGGTTCATAGGCGCCTTGCAGGCGCAAGCCGCGGTACAACAATCCGGCGTTTATGTAAGCGGCGAGTGAACTGGCAAGCGCCAGGCCCATATGGGGGCCTTTGAACGACAGGCTGATCAAAACCCACACGAAGAGGAAATTCAGCAACATATTGGACACCATGGCAGTAATGGCAATTTTCACCGGCGTTTTGGTGTCCTGTCTAGCGTAAAAACCCGGCGCCAAAACCTTTACGGCGATAAATGCGGGTAAACCAATCGCATAAGCTGACAGACTGAGGGCAGTCATTTCCACATCGCTTAGCAGAAAGGCCTGGTACTGGAACATGGTGATCAACAACGGCGTTGCCAGTGCTGCCAGGCCAATCGCCGCAGGTATGGTGATTACCAGCGCCAGCCGCAAGGCCCAGTCCAAAGTGGCCGAGAAAGCCTGCGGACTTTGCTGGGCAAATTTACGCGACAAATTGGGCAAAATAACCGTCGATAGAGCAACACCAAAGACCCCGAGAGGAAATTCCATCAAACGGTCGGAGTAATACAGCCAGGTCACACTGCCACTGACCAGAAAGGTCGCCAGAACGCTGTCAATCAGCAAGTTAACTTGCCCCACCGAAGAACCGATCAGTGTGGGGATCATCAAACGTAAAACCTTACGTACGCCGCTGTGTTGCCAACCCCAGCGCGGCCGCGGCAACAAACCCAGCCGCATCAAAGCAGGGGCCTGGATAATCAATTGAGCGAAACCGGCCACCAACACGCCCCAGGCCAGGGCTTTGACCGGAACCTCCATGCGACCGGACAGCAGCACCGCAGCCAGGATCATTGATACATTCAACAGCACCGGAGTAAGCGCCGGTAACAAAAAACGGTCAAAGGTATTGAGAATCCCACCACTCAAAGCAGTGAGTGAGATCAGCATCAAATAGGGAAAAGTGATACGCAGCATTTCTGCTGACAAGGTAAATTCTGCCCTGCCCTCCAGCCACCAACCCGGCGCGAAAATGGCCAACACAACAGGTGCTGCCAAAACGCCAATAGCGGTTATGACCAGCAGAATTGCCAACAAAGTGCCAGCCACATGGTCTACCAGATCCTTTAGCGCGGCTGCATCACCACTGGCGCGCACTTCGGATAGCACTGGCACAAACGCCAGAGAGAAAGAGCCTTCGGCAAACAGGCGGCGCATGAAGTTGGGGATCTTGAAAGCCAGGAAAAAAGCGTCGGTTTCGCTACTGACACCAAAATAGCGCGCAAACACCATGTCGCGCAGAAATCCCAGAATGCGCGATACCAGAGTGGCCATGCCAACGGTCAAGGTGGATTTCAGCAGTTTCAATTGAAATTCAATCCCTTGTTAGAGAACCTTTGATTGATTCAGGGGTTTCCATAGGTTGACCCGAGCTTCGAAAAGTAAGAGAATAGTCGGCTTGATTTTTTGAACTAATTTTGGAGATCTCCCTTGGCTAACAGTTTATCAGCTCGCAAACGCGCACGTCAGTCGGAGCAAAGCCGTCAGCGCAATACTGGCCAGCGTTCGCGTGTTCGTACCGCCATCAAAAGCGTAATCAATGCTATTGCTACTGGCGATAAAGAAGCAGCAAGTACTGCGTACAAGGCTGCGGTGCCAGCGATTGATCGTTCTGTTGCACATGGCTTGATGGCCAAAAACAAAGCCGCGCGGCATAAATCACGCCTGAATGCACATATCAAAGGCCTCTGAGACCTCTTAACCTCTAAGACCTTTTAGTTAAAGTCAGATTAAGGTCCTGATTAAGGTTCTCATTAAGGGGTCAGGTTAGACCGTCTTTCGGGCTATCAAGCCCCCGAACATGAAAAAGCCCCGTTGAATCGGGGCTTTTTTATGTCTTTATGACTGGCAATTTCATTGCCAACTACCCCTGCACAACAGGTTTTAAGCTGAGTGCTCGGGTGGATGCTCGGGAAACTCCGGCAAAGGCCCTTCAGGCTCTTCTTCCACTACAGGAATTTCTTCATCCATTTCCAATAAAGCGTCTGAAACACGCTGCATCAGCTCCATAGTGCCCGTGCGCGAAACCGCAGATATCGCTGCCCACTCGTTCTGCCAGCCCAGCTCTGCAACGATTGCAGCCGCTTTTAGTTCGGCATCTTCGGGTTGCAACAAGTCTGACTTGGTAAAAATCAGCCAACGTGGTTTATTCATCAAATCTGCATCGAATTTCTCCAGTTCAGCCTCCAACTGCCTGACCTGCTCTGCACAATCGATATCATGACCCAAAGGCGCCAGGTCGACTAGTTGCAGCAACAAGCGGGTTCTTTGCAAATGCTTGAGAAAATGGGTCCCAAGACCAATACCATCAGCAGCACCTTCAATCAGCCCTGGAACATCAGCAATCACAAAGCTGCGTTCAGCATCGATACGCACTACACCGAGGTTTGGGTGCAAGGTGGTGAAGGGATAATCGGCGACTTTGGGGCGCGCCGAAGAAACCGAGCCAATCAATGTAGATTTACCGGCGTTGGGAAAACCCAGTAAACCTACATCTGCCAGCACCTTGAGCTCAAAATGCAGTTGCCGGCATTCTCCGGCCTCACCCGGTATGGTTTTACGCGGCGCGCGATTGGTAGAGCTCTTGAAGTGCACATTACCCAAACCACCTCGCCCGCCCTGGGCAACCAGTAGTTGCTGACTTGCTTCGGTCACATCGCCAATCGGATCACCTGTTTCAGCATCACTTACGATAGTGCCCAGAGGTACACGGATAAAAATATCTTCACCGCTTATGCCGGACTTCTGCCGACCTGAACCCCGGTCACCATTATCAGCTTTGAATTTACGCTTGTGGCGGAAATCCACCAAGGTATTCAGCCCGGAATCACCCTGCAGAAAAACACTGCCACCACGGCCACCATCACCGCCGTCTGGACCACCAAAGGGAACGAATTTCTCCCGGCGAAACGAAGCGGAACCATCTCCACCTTTACCGGCGATGACTTCAATGCTGGCTTCGTCTACGAATTTCATGGAAACAGTCTCACAATTAAATCAGCGACATCGCCGACCTTATTTCAATTCACGACAGGAGCCAGCGCCCATTGCAGGAGCGCGCTCGCGCGCGAATAGATCGGCCGCAGAGCGGCCTCCTACATCAAAAAAAACCCCGCCGGAGCGGGGCTTTCTGTCAAGGCAAAAACGTTTTCAGGCGTTTTCGACGTTGACGTATTTCCGTTTCAGGCTGCCTTTGGTCACAAATTTGACCGTACCTTCCGATAAAGCGAAAAGGGTGTGGTCGCGGCCTACGCCAACGTTATCTCCAGCATGGAAGCGAGTTCCGCGCTGCCGAACCAGAATATTTCCGGCCACAACTACTTCACCACCGTAGCGCTTTACGCCCAGATATTTCGGGTTTGAATCGCGACCGTTACGTGTACTGCCGCCTGCTTTCTTATGTGCCATGGATGCAAATCCTCCGCAAGTTCAGGGGGCCGATCAGGCCTCGATACCTGTAATTTCAATTTGGGTGAAGTACTGGCGATGACCAGCGCGCTTCATGTGATGCTTGCGGCGTTTGAATTTGATGATCTTGATCTTGTCATGACGACCATGATCAACCACCACTGCCGTCACCTTGCCACCTTCAAGCAGCGGGGTGCCGATTTTAACGTCTGCTCCTTCACCGACCATAAGCACCTGGTCGAGTTCGACCGTAGCGCCCTTTTCGGCTTCGATTTTTTCAACTTTAAGTTTGTCACCAGTGGTAGCGCGATACTGCTTACCACCGGTTTTGAATACTGCGTACATGGGAATCGAGCTCCGGGCTAAGAACAGCCCTACAAAAGGGTGAGGATGTTAGCTTCTTTGACCGCCAAGGTCAACCTTAAGCATTGTCCAATGGGGTTTGAGTCTGGGCGAGGCGCGTAAATCCAACGGGGTTTGAGTCTGAGCTAACATCTGGTATCGGTCATTATGCGAGGCATGGTGATCAATATGAACGACGAACGGATGCACACTCTGGCCCAGCTACAGGCCTTTTTA
>Ga0163153_10007826_pt1 | contig 11348 bp, 15 predicted proteins | sample OliLakLV19MP6IB1_FD_148629 | JGI IMG/M metagenome (GOLD analysis project Ga0163153, IMG submission 148629) | Freshwater microbial mat bacterial communities from Lake Vanda, McMurdo Dry Valleys, Antarctica - Oligotrophic Lake LV.19.MP6.IB-1 | ecosystem: Environmental > Aquatic > Freshwater >... | reverse complement strand
AACCCGAGGAGATTGCACATCTCGCACTTTATTTATGCTCGGATGAAGCGTCATTCATAACCGGGTCAGATTATCCGATTGACGGAGGTTTTCTAAAATTAAACACCTAACAATATGAAATTATTTCGATTTGGCGAAGCGGGCAAAGAGAAACCCGGAATACTCTTAAATGGAAAAATGTATGACGCCTCCGCTTTTGGTGAAGACTATGGCGAAGTTTTTTTCGGCTCCGATGGGATGGTACGACTGGCAACCTGGCTATCCAAAAACCAGGCTTCACTTTCCCTGGTGAAAGAGGGAACCCGAATCGGTCCTTGTTTTCAACGACCTTCCAAAATCATTTGTGTGGGATTGAACTATACCAAGCATGCGCTCGAATCAAAGATGCCGCTGCCACCAGAGCCCATCATCTTCTTTAAATCTACCACTGCTCTTACGGGGCCGCATGATCAGCTGATCATCCCCAGGAAAAGCATCAAAACCGATTGGGAAGTTGAACTTGCTGTCGTCATTGGAAAGAAAGCCTGCTATGTGGAAGAAAAAGATGCGCTAAATTATGTAGCTGGCTTCTGCTTGCACAACGATTATAGCGAACGCGAATTTCAATTGGAAAGAAACGGGCAATGGGTGAAAGGAAAAAGCTGCGATTCGTTTGCACCCATGGGACCTTACCTGGTAACGAAAGATGAAGTTGAAGACTTTAATAACCTGCACATGTGGCTGAAGGTGAACGGCAAGATGATGCAGGACAACAACACCGATGACATGATCTTTGAAGTGCCTTTCCTGGTAAGCTATATCAGCCAGTTTATGACACTTCTTCCGGGCGATGTGATTTCAACAGGAACACCTGCCGGTGTAGGATTAGGCTTTACTCCTCCTATCTATTTAAAACGTGGTGATGTAATCGAATTGGGAATCGAAGGATTGGGTGAGCAGAGACAGGTTGCTGTTTAAGTTTTATGTTGGTTGCCAGTCGCCAGTTACCGAATGCCGGTGGAAAGGAGTCACCTTTAAGAATTGATTCACATCAGCATTTTTGGAAGTTTAATCCAATAAGGGATAGTTGGATCACAGATGACATGAGGGTGATTCAACGCGACTTTCTGCCTAATGACCTCGCTCCTGTTTTAGAGAAAAATAAAATGGATGGCTGTGTTGCTGTGCAGGCCGATCAATCTGAAAATGAAACTGAGTTTTTACTCGAGCTTGCTTCGACACATGATTTTATCAAAGGTGTGGTGGGTTGGGTTGATCTGCGATCCACACAACTCAATCAGCGCCTACGCTATTATTCTGATTTCAAAAAACTAAAAGGATTCCGACACATCGCGCAGGGTGAGCCTTCTGGTTTTTTGCGCGGAGAAGAGTTCTCAAAGGGCATTCGTGCGTTAAAGAATTTCAACTTCACGTATGATATCTTAATCTATCCTCATCAACTACACGATGCGATTTGGTTGGTGAAACAACATCCTGATCAAAAATTTGTAGTGGATCATCTTGCCAAGCCCGTGATCAGAGAAAAAGAATTTATCAGCTGGTCTGCGTCTATGAAGGCGTTAGCTTCTTTCGATCATGTGTCCTGTAAAATTTCAGGAATGGTTACGGAAGCCGTGTGGGACCGCTGGACGAATGATGATTTCAAACCTTACCTCGACTTTATTTTTCAACATTTCGGAACCGCCCGTGTGCTGTATGGATCTGACTGGCCGGTGTGTTTGGTTGCTGCCTCCTATCAAAAGCAGTTAACCATAGTGGAAGAATATCTGCTACCATTTTCAACTTTTGAAAAACATAAAATAATGGGTGAAAATGCAATAAGATTTTACAATCTTTAAGAATGGATCTTCACCTCAAGAACAAAGTAATCATTGTAACCGGTGGCGCGCGTGGAATCGGAAAAGCGATCGCCAAAGCGCTGGCGGAAGAAGGCGCTATTTCTGTGATCGTTGACCGAAGTGCTGAGTCCATCAAGACATTGCCCGACAGCAGCCAGAAGAGTCACTTCTTTAAAGCCGATCTTACTTCCGCGGAAGCGTGCAAAAAAACAATCGCAGAGATTGTGGAAGAGTTTGGTCACATCGATGGCATCGTAAACAATGCAGGAAACAATGATGGCATCGGCTTGGAAAATGGATCACCCGATGCGTTTATCAAATCACTCACCAACAATGCCGGCCATTATTACTACATGGTCCACTATGCGTTGCCATCTCTGAAAAAAAGCCACGGCAGCATTGTAAATATTGGATCGAAGACCTCCGTTACCGGGCAAGGTAACACCTCCGGATACGTGGCCGCAAAAGGTGCCATTCTTTCACTTACCCGCGAGTGGGCTGTTGAACTTCTTCCTTATCGTATCCGTGTGAATGCAGTAATCCCTGCGGAAGTGGCAACTCCTCTATATGACGCCTGGCTAAAAGGATTTGCCGATCCACAGGAAAAACTTAAGCAAGTTTCTAAAAAAATTCCATTAGAAAATCGACTCACCAAACCCGAAGAGATTGCCGACACTGTTTTATTTCTTCTCTCAGATCGCTCGAGCCACACCACCGGTCAATGGCTATTCGTTGACGGTGGATATACCCATCTCGATCGGTCCATCAGCTAATTTACCTATAGAATGAACTAACCCGTTACCAGACACCATGGCGCTCCCCTCCAGCAAACCCGATTTTAAGTTCGATCCCACTAAGTCCTACTTAGTACCCTTCATCTTAGTAACCAGCCTTTTCTTTTTATGGGGTATAGCGAACGCCATGAATGGAACACTGATTAAACATTTTCAAACTGCATTGGACCTTAACCGTGCGCAAGCCGGTATTGTAGACTCCGCTTTCTACATCGGGTATTTTGTAATGGCGCTGCCCGCAGCCCTTCTCATGAACCGCATTGGTTATAAGAAGGGAATTTTAATCGGCCTGCTCCTATATGCCGGTGGTGCTTTCTTATTTTATCCTGCTGCAGAGATGCGTTTGTATAGCTTCTTCCTGTTTGCACTATTTGTAATTGCCTGCGGCCTTGCCTTTCTTGAAACAGCAGCGAATCCTTATGTAACGGTATTGGGTGATCCCAAATCAGCGGAAAGCAGAATCAATTTTTCCCAATCCTTTAATGGACTCAGCATCATTCTTGGCCCTGTGGTAGGAAGTCTGTTTATTTTCTCAAGCACTGAATACACCAATGAAATGCTGGCTGCAATGCCGATCGATCAGGCGGAAGCCATTCGTATGGCAGAAGCACAGTCTGTGCAGGTTCCTTACCTCGCTATTGCGGGAGTGGTGTTGCTCGTGGCAGTATTATTTGCCGTCACCAAAATGCCAGAGATCTCTACGGCTGCTGAAAAGGAAGCGTCCTTCAAAGGCATCACTCGGCATCGTCATTTGATCTACGGAGTTATTGCCCAGTTTTTTTATGTAGGTGCTCAGGCCTCCATCTGGGGATATTTTGTTGATCTCAAACTCCATTATGCAAAAGACAGTGATATTGAAATCGTGCAGTGGATTTATCGCTATTCTGAAAGTGCAACTCCTACTCAGATCGCCAGCTTTCACTCATCGTTTGCATTCGTGTTGTTTATGGTGGGGCGATTTGTAGGAACGTGGCTGCTCACTAAAATAGCTGCTCATAAATTGCTGGCCACCTATGCGGCCTTAAGCGCAGCGCTTATACTATATGGTTGGCTGGGCACCGGCTTATCGGCTGTGATCGCCATCAGCGTTACTTACTTCTTCATGTCGATCATGTTCCCTACCATCTTCGCGTTGTCGATAAAAAATTTAGGAGACCAGGTGAAGCTTGGCTCAGGCCTTGTGATCATGGCCATTGTCGGTGGCGCAGTGCTGCCACCCCTTACCGGCCTGCTTTCCCTTTCCGGAATTCAAAATGCACTGATCATTCCTTTTGTTGCCTTCCTGATCATCTGGTTCTTTGGATGGAAAGGATATAAAGTAAAAGAAGCATAACATGAAGCGATATTGCCTTGCACTTGATCTGGTAGATGATCCGGCCATGATCGCGGAGTATGAAAAATACCATGAGGCCAGCTGGCCCGAAAATCTGAAAGCGATTAAAGCTGCCGGCATTGAGGTGATGGAAATTTATCGCACGGGCAACCGCATGTTCATGATCATGGAAACAAAGGATGACTTTTCGTTTGAGAAGAAATCGGAAATGGATAAGACAAACCCGAAAGTGCAAGAGTGGGAACAACTGATGTGGAACTATCAGCAAGCGCTGCCCCATGCAAAGCCGGGCGAAAAATGGATGGTAATGAATAAGATTTTTGAATTATGATAGAAGCTACCGAAAAATTTTCATCCGACCTGTTAAAGAATTTCACCATTGAAGTATTCCTTCACTTTGGTGTTCCTAAACAGGATGCTGTAACAGCCGCTGATGTTCTCAGCCTTGCCGACTTACGTGGAATTGATTCACATGGTGTAGCTCGGCTTCATACCTATTTTGATATGTTTAAACTTGGGCGCATCAATCCCAAACCTACTATCACCATAGTGAGAGAAAGAAAAAGCGTATGCACCGTAGATGGCGACAACGGGCTTGGATTAGTAGTTGGGCCCAAGGCAAATGAGATCGCAATGGACAAAGCGGACCTGCATGGATCTGGATGGGCCAGCGTGTGCAACACCAATCATTATGGCATCGCTTCCTGGTATTCATTAAAAGCCGTGGAGCGCAACATGCTTGGTTGGTCCATGACAAACTCTACCAAACTCGTAGCTCCTCTGTGGGGCGCAGAACGCATGCTTGGAACAAATCCAATCTCTATTGCCTTTCCAGGGAAAAAGAATTTACCGATTGTGATTGACCTTGCCACCAGTGCAGCGGCATACGGAAAAATTGAAATCGCGAAACGTAAAGAAGGCCCCGTACCCAAAGGATGGATCATCAACAGCAAAGGAGAAATGACTACCGATCCCAACGATATGATTCAGGGTGGCGCCTTGTTGCCTTTGGGCTCCGAGCGTGAACTGGGTGGTCATAAAGGATACTGCCTGTCGGCAATGGTTGATATACTCACCAGCGTATTGAGTGGAGCCAACTGGGGACCCTTCGCTCCTCCTTTCGCGTTGCGTCAGGAAATCCCATCACGCAGTGTAGGCAAAGGCATCGGTCATTTCTTTGGCGTGATGCAGATTGATGGCTTTATGGATGTAGATGAATTTAAAACCCGCATCGATGAATGGATTGAAGTCTTCAGAAACACAAAGCCTGCACCTGGTCAGAAAGCGGTGCTCATACCCGGAGATCCTGAACACGAAGAAGAAGTGATCAGAAGAAAAGATGGAATCCCACTCTTGCCTGCGGTGATTGAAGACTTGCACGATATTTCAAAGCAAACTGGAATTCCTTTTTCGTGAGTTGGACTACTACTCTTACAACCACAATATATTGAAATCATAAACCGCTATTCTGAATTCTCGGAATCAATGTTGCCCCGCGTTTTGATTAGGGTGCATTTCAAATTGTAGCGGCATTCAACTAAAATCCCGAAGGGATGATATTTTTATAGAATACAATGATCATTAAATCAAAACCCTGAAAGGGTGACATAATACCACTCCTTCGGAGTTGATGCTGGCTTGGCTTTGTTTTTCTATAACTATTCCAGCCCTTCGGGCTTAGTTCAATCAGTAAACGTCCGCGAGAATTTGAAATGCACCCGTTTGATTATCGTTTAAATTATTTACCTACTTTTCAAGTAGGGTTAGGCATGAACTTCATCGATGCCTACCTCATTATTTCCTGGCTGTGTCGGGTTCCTGATTTTTTGGTGGCAGAGTGGATAGTCTGGAGAAGAAAAAACCTGTGAACATTTATAGCTGAATCATTACACTTCCTGTTTATCAATGACGATCATTCGTTGATATATGTAATACCCACTGCCGGCAATCTGTATGGCTGCTGATTTCCCGATGCCCGCATTGGCACCCGTTATGAAACAGACTTTCTTTTCCATCTTTAGTCGTTCATGAATAAGCCATAGAAATCAAATCCATTCAAATTTCTCCACGGTTTGCTCTACAATCAGATCCCCGGTATGTTTGGTAGTCTTTGGCTCAATCAGCATGATTTTCACTTCTTCTCCGTTCGTCCAGGGTCGGTGTTCCACTTTCTTTGGAACAATGAGAATTTCGCCTTGCTTTGTCGCTACGGTTTTATCGCGGAAGTCCATCATCAACGTTCCGCTTAATACAATGAACAGTTCATCTTCCTGTTCATGACTGTGCCACACCAACTCACCTTTCAGTTTGGCTAGCTTCACGTGACTCTCGTTAAACTCTGCGATGATGTAAGGATGCCAGTACTCCGAAAACTTATTAAACTTATCTTCTAAATTAACATTCATACAAGGGTGGTTAAGCGTATCGTATTTCTAAAATAATGGACAACTCAAAACTTTCAATAAAAAACAGAGATAGGGTATTCCGGTTACTGATTAAGAGAAGTCAATTCCACTTTCCTGAACTCTACTTCTGATCCTTCGGCCTGTAGTGCAATATTTCCTTTGCTGGCCGTACTGTTTGTTCCATCATTTACCATCGTGCCGTTAACCCACACTTTAATGGAATTGCCGGCACATTCAATGATCATGTTGTTCCATTCCCCTACTGGTTTTTCTGAGCCATCCGTAAGATTTAATATCCTTCTGCCTTTGCCTTCGGTGATCCCCCACTCTTCTTTCGGGCCACGCCTGGCTTCCATATCAGGAACGGTGATGTCTTCAACAATGCACCAGAAATCACCGGCATTTTCATGCATCATCTGCACTTCAATGGACTTGGGAAACATTTCGTACAGCGCCCGTGGTGTAGAGGCAAATACCAATACCCCACAATTGCCGGGCACTCCTGCAAAACGGTATTCCACTTCCAGTTTAAAATTCTCGTACTCAGCATCGGTGATGATATGACCGTTGGGTGTGCCCATACTTACCAGCATGGCATCGCGAATTAAAAACGGACTTTGCAGGCTGGAGTCTTTATCCATATCCGGCACATCGATGTGCCAGCCACTCAAATCTATTCCATTGAATAAACTGATCGTCTTCTTGCCTTTTGACGGCTGACATGACAAAATCAGAGAGCCGAATAAAACCAGGATAAACAGTGATCGGGTGGTAGTTAATAAATTCATAGAGCTGTTACGTTTACGGATTTTCAATAACATAGCGATTAAGATAGAAATTTTATGATAGTAACTCAAGCAGGATTCCCATAATTCCAATTAACAAGCAGAGCGGTGAATAATACTTAGTATCCCGCTGACCAAAGGGTGTGGTCTTTATCTTCTTGAAGAAGCCTACATACCTGAACTCGCCAATGGCCCTTAGCAGAAATATACCTGTAATTACTGAGACACCATAGTTTAAAATAACGGTTGGCAATGCCATCGAAAAGAGTTGAGTCTTTACCAGCACGAAAGTCGCAAACACGGATAATCCGATTGCTACAACAAAGCAATCCAACGGTTTTGGATTGATTACTTTTTCACCATCCTCTTTTGTGGGAACGGAAGCACTTGCTCCCCATTTGCCGCCCAGGCCCCAATAAAAATGAATGGCAGAGAGAAATATGAAAATGGAAAAGAGTAACAGACCGATTGCGAATATTGCCATTCTATCTGCTTTGTGAGTTTACATTAAAAAAAATTGTTGGGTCTTTAATTCTAGAAAGATAGCAATATTGAATTGAAACAATATTTTAATCCTTACATAGAATTCAGTAAATCACTCATTCTCATTTAAAGATGTTATCTGCGTTTTACGAAGGCTTACATTACGGTAATTTGTGTTTACGATGGGCTGTCATTTTCTCATCTGACCTTAACTCAGTATTGAAATTGTCCAAACCATATAGAACCAAATAAAACTCAGATAGGTAATGGGGTGTATTTTGCGTAAGGTGAGCCAATCATAGATGAAAAAGGATAGGAACAGGGAATTCCAAACTATAATGATAAACAGGTCTTGATTAAATAAATCAAGACCAAACTGTATGCGCCCACTGGCTCTGTCCAAAATCGGCAAAAGGGGGAAGACCGTTGCCAGGAACATATATCTCTTATGTTTAACGGGGGTTGCCCGATTTAAATATCCCAATAGAACCATTATTGAAAAGGTTGGTAAAAAGAATCTACTGACTTTTACAAATTCTGGCATGGCATCCCACCCTTTATAAATGACGATAAAAATATACAATGTGCTTAGCGTGACACCGATTGCTGCTACAATGCCCAGCATGCCCAGCGCCTTATGAGCCTTATAATTATTTTTTCGTATAAAGTTAGCTTGAACGACAAGAATGATGAACCACGCAAACCAAAAAAGCCCATGAATAATAAATTTTGGATCACTGTTACTTTTTTGTCCTACATCGGTGAATAAGTTATCCGAAAATCCTATGAGCGAAAGTGCAAGTATAAACCCGCTGGCATATAAAAAATAAAGTTTTTTCATGCGTGTCGCTTTAATATATAATCTGACGTAGTAATGAGTTACGCACAGTGTTTGCTATTTGCAATGCGGTAATAAGAGCGCTAAAAAATCGAATATAATCAAAACCTTATTTAGTTCAAATGTATAGCATACAGTGGTCGGATAACTCTCTCGCCCTTGTTGGTGTTGCTAGATGGCGTAATGGAGAGGTTCACCAATAAGCGTGATGAATTAAGCTAACAAATATTGTTTGCCGGTGAAGAAAACTTCGCCTGTGGTGGTATTCACCAACGAAGGCAAGGGTACGACAAAGCATTCACTCTTTTTGAACAAGCCATCAAAAAAAATTCAGAAGATATGCTGGCACAATACCAGTTAGGGAGAGCCAGCGCTATCTCCGGACAAAAGTTAGATCGAGGCGAAGAGTGCCTGAAAAAATATTTGACATACACACCCAAAGCGAACGAACCCTCACACGCGGGCGCCAATATGCGTCTTGGTCAGACACAAGCGAAGAAAGGCAATAAACTTGAAGCCAAAAAACGCTTCGAGGCCGCTTTAAAGCAAGACAATACATTGAAAGAAGCGAAGGAAGGATTACAACGCGTTTCCAAATAATTCATTTAGTACAAAATGCAACAACTAAATGAGATTAAAAACAAGCGCATAGAGGTGATTGATGTGCTTCGTGGCATTACATTATTGGGAATTATTCTTGTTCATTTTGACGAACAATACTAAGCAGGCATGCCGCCTAAGATTCACGAAGGATTTACCAATCACAATCTTGCCGATAATATTGTATCCGGCATTATCAGATTTTTTGTTTCCGGAAAGTTCTACATGATTTTTTCTTTCCTGTTTGGCTTGAGTTTTTCTATTCAGCTAAGCCGAAATGATAATGAGAGAAGTTTTATCCTTCGGTTTATCTGGCGCATTCTTATTCTTTTTGCCATTGGGTTTGTTCATCACCTGCATTATCGCGGAGATATTCTCACCATCTATGCGGTGCTTGCATTGAGTCTTGTGTTTTTTATCGACTGCCTGATCGGTGGCTACTCCTCCTCGCCCTGATTCTTGTTTTCAATGTATCCGGAATGACTACGCGGGCCATCAACGCATTTTCTGAAAATCCCAAACCAGAATTTTTCATGAGCATGGATCAAAAGCAATTGGAAATATATTATGAAACGGTGAAGTCAGGCACGTACGTGGAAATTTTGAAGCCAATTTTTATGAACTCCTTCCTAAGTTTGAAATGCAGGTGGCCATCGGAAGGTTGTACATCACACTCGGTCTTTTTCTGCTAGGGATTTGCGCGGGCCTCGCAACTATTTTTGATAACATTGCTTTCTTAAAAAAAAAACTTCGTGCTTCCCTGTGGACATTGCTTGGATGTGTTCTTTTCGCAGTGGCGTTTTTCGGTGGCATCACGTTGGCAAAGATTACGCTTACACAAAACATACAGTTTCTGGTTGGTGGCGCAGTGGTGGATATTTTCAATGCAGCACAGGCAAGTGTCTATGTAAGCGCAGTTGTTCTTCTTTTCCAAAAAGAAAAATGGAAACTACGCCTCATGCATTTTTATGCCGTGGGCCGCATGGGGTTTACAACCTATCTCACACAAACACTCATAGGTGTCATGATCTTCTTTTCATTTGGCTTCTCCCTCCTGGGAGTTATCGGCACCGCCATCACCGCAGCGATAGCTATTGTGGTTTTCACTTTGCAAATACTTTTCAGCAAGTGGTGGTTGCAAAATTTTAACTACGGCCCAGTGGAGTGGTTGTGGCGAAGTCTAACTTATTTTAAAGTTCAGAAATTCAGAAGAGAGTAATTTTTATTTTGGGCGTGTCTTTTTTTTCGGAGCTCATAACTATCAACACTTATCCCCCGCCTCGCGGAACTCACGCAGAGATACTAAGAAAGAGGGGTTACTAATTAGATAAAATGTCATAAAGAGCAGGTAATTTAAATTAGCCATGTTTCGCCTCTTCACCGAGGCGGGAGACGATGCTTGAATATTATAGTAAAGTTGTTTTCATTCTTTTAGGTTATTAGTTGACTAAAAATACCTATTGAAATCGCTTTCACAAACCGGAATTTACATGAACGGACGGTTGTAAAAATATTTTTACAAATACTGGTTTATTTTGTAAACTACTTTATATTTGTACCGTTAATATGAATATGAGCAACGAAACCAATAAGCTGAGCCCTCAGCAAAGTCTTGATTTAATCGCCAGCATGATTAACCAGGCCAAGGGCAATGTGCGCAACAATTCTTTCTACTTTTTACTTTGGGGATGGATTATCGTTGCGGCAAATCTTGGTGTATACACTTTGCTAAAGATCGAATATCAAAATCCATATTTGATTTGGCTTATTGTGATACCCGGTTGGATCGTCTCTATTATGTGGGGTTACAAAAAATCTAAAGTCGAACAAACAAAGTCGCACTTGGACAACGTGAACACGGTTGTTTGGATAAGTTATGGCGTGTTTGCGATAACGATCCCTTTCTTTGGTCAATTTATCAATTACCAAATCAACCCCGTGATTTTGTTGGTGGGCGGACTCTGTACTTTTATTTCTGGCTTCATCATTCGATTTAACCCCTCGTTAGTAGGCGGAGCAGTTATCTTTTGTTCTGGCCTTACCTCTTTCTTTGTGCATCAGGAAATACAGCTTTTAATTGCTGCCGTTGCTATTGCACTTGGGTATTTGATTCCCGGTTACATGCTTAAATCTCAGCACTAACGTATGCTTAAAGATTTAGACCCGCTGCTTCACTCTCAACTTCGGCTTGGCGTAATGTCATTGTTGATTAGTTTGGATTCGGCAGATTTTACGTTTTTAAAAGAGAAAACAAAGTCAACTTCGGGAAACC
>Ga0163153_10007824_pt1 | contig 11352 bp, 2 predicted proteins | sample OliLakLV19MP6IB1_FD_148629 | JGI IMG/M metagenome (GOLD analysis project Ga0163153, IMG submission 148629) | Freshwater microbial mat bacterial communities from Lake Vanda, McMurdo Dry Valleys, Antarctica - Oligotrophic Lake LV.19.MP6.IB-1 | ecosystem: Environmental > Aquatic > Freshwater > Lake... | reverse complement strand
GGAACGATCAGGGGCTTCCACGGTCTCATAAGCCAGGCAAACGGCCCCGTGGTCAATCATGGTGTTGGTAAGGGTTTCATTTGAAGCAAAATGAAAATAAGTAAAAACCAGATGGTTGGGTTTGATCAAATCATACTCGGAAGCAATCGGTTCTTTGACTTTGAGTATCATTTCCGCGGAAGCATACGTTTCCTCTATAGTGGGAATGATAACCGCCCCGGCTTCTTTATAATCATCATCTGAAAAACCACTCCCTTCACCGGCTGTGGACTGAATACTTACCATATGCCCTCTTTTAATAAATTCCATGACTCCGGCAGGTGTGACTGCAACCCGGTTTTCGCTGGATTTTATTTCGTTAGGTACGCCGATTTTCATGGTTCAATTTGGTTTTGGTTAGAATTTATTAGACACTCATCGAGTGGTCAAATATAATTTGTTTGTTGTAAAGTTTCTATCTAAACAAAAGGCCTCTGAAATTTTCAAAGGCCTTTGCATTTGGCACAAAAAAATATTTTAATTCAATGAAGATCAATCGACCATAATCATTCTTCGGGTATGTCGGGCGGAATTCGTTTCAATAGAATAATAATATACTCCGGCATGGTTTAACTCCTGTTTTTCCAGCCGGTATTGATTATAACCCTGGACCCCGTAAATTTTTCTGTTGATCAAAACCCGTCCGGTCAGGTCCGTGACCTGAATAGTAACCGATTCGTTTTGAGGCAGGTCAAAGGAAATCAGGGTATAAGTTTGAAATGGATTGGGTATATTTTGGTACAAGGTAAAATTATGCCGGGTTTTGTTGCTTTGATTATCAAAAACCAGATTTACTCCACCGGCCTCTTTCCCATTAAAGGATTCAGCCCGGGTATACATAGAATTGATGGCCAGGCTTTGACTCAATTTTACAGTTTTAGTTGCTTTCACCTTAATGGAAAGCAAAGTTTGCTGGTCCGTAACCGTGAGCGCTGACGGTTGGGTCCAACTGGTCGTCAAATAACCATTGATGACCCCAAAATTCCTTTGATCCAATTCCAGGGCATGACCCTGAACATCCAATATCTCCAATCCTTCGTGTTTTAAACTGAACTGAAAAGCTTCCATGGACAAAAAGTTGGGGGAAGAGAATGACACTACAGTTTCCTGACCGGCCACCAATAAACGGTCTTCGGTGGAAAAAGTAAGGGAATGATCGATGGATCTGTTTTCCAGTCCTGCGAGTCTGTGCGCAATAACAGAATGATTCAGGTCTCCGATCTTTATCCCAACAAAATCCTTCTTAAGTTCATCCGCTTTCAGGCCTTTGATATCGATATACTCCTGCACTATCCAGGGATTCTGCGTATTGATTTCGAGTTGTTTAGGTACAAATTTCCAGCTTTTGGTTCCTGACAATTCATCGTAAAGATAAAGAATGAGTTTACGGAGTTCCAGCATATCCAGCGCAGTAACCGCTTTATCATTGTTGACATCGGCAGCCAGGTATTGATAACCATTTTGGAAGGGCTCCATACCCAGGATATGTTTCTGAATCATCAGCAGGTCAATGGTACTCACCCCATTGGAAGGTTGATCGTTCCGGGAAGGTTTGATCAGGTAAGGCGCATTCAAGGGAAGATTTAAAAACGCGTATTGTCCGTTAAATGTAGTTTTAAATGAAGGAAGGTGGTGACTGGATTGTGCTTCAATCAGGACATGTTCGATCGGCTGGCTTGCCGGAGTCCTGATTTCTCCGGAAATGCTTCCAGCAACACTTTTTGCATCTTCACACACATCGCCGTTGCCATCCTGTATATTGATAAAAGTCGAACAATAATCGAAATTGCCTGCTTCATCCCAAACATAAATATCAATTTCTATGGTAAAACTTACCCCATTGGGAATGCCGGTACAATCAAATATTTTACAGCTATCCGCTATACTAGGACCAAAGCTGAACTTCAGATTTCCCTGGCTGGTGCAGTTGTCAAAACTGCCGGCATCTAAATCTTTTGCCCAGACTTTTATAGTGCCGGTAGACGGCATAATCACTGTGGCAATGCCATGATAACAATAGGGTGTAGGCCTTTTACAATCTCTGACCGTCAATATAAAGGTGCACGTATCTTCATTGCCGCAATTGTCTTCCGCAATCACCGTGACCAGGGATTTTCCCTGAGGCTGGACAATCGAGAGTGAAGCTACCGAGGCGGAACTTTTTTTATCGATGCTGCTTTTATTGTAGGCCCTGGCCAGCAAATCTGAAGCCGAAGGATTTTCATTGAGTTCCCAACGATAACTTATCCGGTCTGCAGACGTACAATTATCTGTAGCACTAAATGGGATTGATACAGTGGGTAATTCACAATTTTCAGAAAAAATACAGACCGTGTCATCCAGGCAGGTAATGACGGGTGCAATGGTATCCTTGATTAAAATGATTTGGATGTAGGTGATAAACCCATCGCCATTGTCTTTTAAATGCCGGTATACGCATGGCCTTTTAACCGTATCAGCGACTACCCGATCGTCCACGATAACATCCTGCCCCCTGGAAGTAAGTCCGGGATCAAACTTGCACCAATCCACAATACGCCAGGTGCGCACTATTTTATAACAGGCGTCGGGGACGATATCAAACCGCTGGTCTTCATAATTTACACCGACCAACTCGCATTCATCGTCCATCACGATAGGTTTGCCAATAGCCTCCGGAGAAACATCTTCTTTATTATCACAAACAGTAACTTTGTCTTCAGGAAACATGACCTCAAAATCAGACCGGTGTTTGGTCACTATTTTTTGGTCTACAGTCACCGCATTGCCACATCGATCTTTGACATTCCAGCTGCGCTTGATCCAACCGTTGTTACATTTATCAAAATAAAACTCGTCTTTAATTGTAAAGGAAGTGGTGTCAATCCAGCAATTGTCCCAGATCCAAAATTTACCGGTTCCGGCTGTATCACTTCCCGGATTGCCATTTCGTAACACCGGGGATGCAAACGCCGTTTTTGGATCGACTTTTCCGGCTGCATCGTTTTTATCCAGACGTAGCCAGCTGTGACAATAGACGGGTGACCAGGAGTTCTCCTGGGGATTACATGGAAGGATTTCACCATGTTCATCAGGATGGGAGCTACCGTAGATATTGCAGCCATACCAACCGTAATTTTTTCCGGTTGCATCTGCGGTATCGGATAAGTCATTATCGTTTTCAACTGTACTTTCAATAGCATGATAAGGAATCCGGTATTGATCCTGACATACCAGGTCCTGGGCATTGTCCAGGATCCAGTTAAAATCGGTACAAATTGCGTATTCATATTGATCACTTTCCACAGAAGAGACATTGTCACAATACCAGAATATATCAGCAGGCTTCTGGGCTACGGGAGGCGTTTTGTCATCTACGAGAATACGAATCATACAATCACTGTAAAGTCTTCTGCTGCAAGTCTTGCCAGGCGCAGGCGCTCCTGAAGTGGCTGCTCCGAGTTTATAGGCGAATTCTGGCCAGCAAAACAATGGAATGATAGGCAGGCTTTTACTTAATATGAGGAAGGTGGCACCCGTATAGGCAGGTAACCAATAATCTTTATTCGGATGGGTGACCAGGCCTTCTATCCAGGCCTGATGTTTTTCTAAACACAACCAGGGGAGTGCAGTTTCGCACTTGCTAGCTGGTTTGACATCCAACTGATAATTGTGCCAGAGCATAAACGATGGATAGCTATTGTAACAAAACCAGGAGTGCGGGCTGCATGGATAAACATGGGGATCATACTTCGGAACCCCACAGGCTTCATATACCCTTAACACGATCATATTTTCTGCGCAATTGGTCAGATCGATATAGTCCTTAAAGACATAACAATTAATCCAGGCTTCAATGATTTCATCATAGGCCGCTTTGTCTTTCCAATACGCCGCTTTACCACAGGAATCCTCCATTTGTTTGGAGTATTTAGCCCGGTAATAATTGACGGAATCCATATGGGCAACGGCAAAGTGAAGGATATCACAGCAGTTGTCTTTGCTTCCGTTATCCAATTCTTCGGCATATATTCTGCTCCAGCATTGGTCGGGATCGATGGTAGTTTGCGTAAGCTCATCGCACACCGGAATGGGAGGGCTTTGATCCGTAATACAAATTAAAGCAATGCCCGCAAAACCTGCATTGAATTCGAATAGGGTAGTGTCGGCTGCCTGATTGATTAATCGGACCGGACTGTTGGCTGTATTGAAACATTCATCCTGGGCCTGAATAATAAATGGGTAACAACCTCTGGGCAGCGTAAAATCCCTGAGGGTTAATAAGGCAAAGGAAGCGTTGGGTCCTATGATATCAGTGAAATAATAGGCTTTGAGATCGGCTGGCAGGGTAAAACAATCTTTGGGATTACCATGACGCACTATACTGGTACCGAGGTTTTTGGGGTCAATATAGGTCAGGTTGTAATTTTGTTTAACCCGGTTACAGTCGTCTACAGATAAACTGTCCAGACAAAATCTGCCATTACAATCGTGGGCGTTGGTAGTAATATCAACACGGTATCCGGGAATTTCAACGTCTATACCCTGGCCATCGAATATAAAAGGTAATGTAAACTTCGAGGTGACCAAGGGTGCTTGTTTGTCCTCCACATTGATGTATTGTACACAAATGGTATCCTTGCCCTTACACCAATCGGTGAAACGCCACTCCCTGCGGATTTTGAATCCGGTCCCGCATATGGGAAATACTAAATCGTTGTAATTAAATATCAATTTGCAATATTGACCCCCTGAAGGGTACATCCTTACGCAGGTATCGGTCAGGACATACGCATCGTTGATTAAACTGAATACACTATCCTTTATATACGGTACCACCTTCAGCGAGGGGGAAATACATTTTTTAAGGCCGTTTTTAAAAGTATCCCTTTCCTGCAAAGTGAGCAGTAATTCGGGAGTGGGGTAGTAAGGGCTCGTTACAACAGGTGAAAGCGACAGGACATCAAAATTGGCCGGATTAGATGAAGAACCGGTGTTTCCGGGCTTTTTGCACAATACCCTGCAACCCAGGTTGACCATATCAGGACATTTGATCAAGGGGAAAGAATCCTTACGGACCGTAATGGTATCATGGCAGGTTGAGGTATTTCCCCATTTATCAAAGCTGCGGATCAGCCGGATGACCCTGCCCACTGCTAAAACAGAATCGCATCCGTAATCTGACCAATCCAATCGTTCGATGATCGATCGCCCATCCTGTGAACAATTGTCCACCATGGTATTAAGTAATTCATTTAAACGCGCCAATTGAAAACAGGAGATGGTATCGTTCCGGCAAAAGGGTTGAGCCGGGGCCTTATCTTCTATCGTGACATATCCCCAACAACTATTAAATCCTGCATAAACATGGTAGATAAACGTATACCCGAGATGAGACCGGTCTACATCATTTCCTTTTAATTTAGAGGTTCCAAAAGGGTAACTTAATCGAAGCGAATACGCACAGGATTGATCAGGATTTTCAAGAAAATCCATTGGAACCAATATTTTAGAACAGGTGTTGCTGGGCAAAGAAGCATGGACCAGATCATTACAAATCAAATTACAGTTTTGACCGTTTGATACCAATGGAAATAACCATGCCCACACACTTACAACTACGCAGAATCTAAATAGGCTTTTCACGGTGATTATGAATTGATTATAAAACCGAAATTTAGTCTATCTGCCTTCAAATAACACGCTTATAACGGGTGTTTTTGGAATATTGCTTTAACTTATACAAGCTAACTTTAATGTTTGTATATAATGATTTAATTATCAATAGAAGACATGATAAGTTTGGCTGTAATATGAATTCTGTGCTATGGTGCAGGAATCAAATACGGACCCCTTAAAATAAAAAAGGACCTGGTCGGTCAAACCAGGTCCCTAAAATCAAGACAACATTTCTACAATAAAATCTGAACCAGATTTTATTTAAAGACAGCCGGATTATTCAACCAACAACATCTTTTTAGTATCACTGAATGTTTTCGTTTTTATAGTATAGTAGAGGATTCCGGCTCCACCAAATTCAGACCGATTAACAACCAATTTGTTGATCCCTTTGACACCATCAACCTGATATGCTTTTATCTGCTTTCCGGTGACATCGGTTATACTGATCGTTGTTTTTTCTTCCTTACCCAATTCAAATCCGATGACGGTTTGATTTTTGAATGGATTAGGTGTATTCTGGAACAAAGCATATGGAGTGGATGAAACCGCATTGCCAACTTCCAGCGATACGCCTAAAAACCGGGTGTTTAATCCATCAGAAGCATAGGCTTCAGACCGGGTATAGCGGGAGTTGATCCGGATACTTTCGCTGAGTTTGACGGGTTTATCTGCTTTTACTTTTAAACTAAAAGCCACAGCTCCGGGACTCAACGTGGTCCCGTGTCCACCCGATTTGACATCGCTCCAACTGGTAGTGATATAACCCTGATTTAATTTGGTCAAGCCAAAATGGGTCGCATCTACTTTAAGATCACCCTTTTTAATATCGACCAGCGACAATCCGCTTAAAGCCAATGAAAACTGGTAACCTTCTATGGAAGTAAAATTGTCTGCTTTGAATTCAATAGTGGCTGTCTCTCCGGCTTTCAATTCTTTTTCATCTATTTTGAAACGGAGTGATCCGCTATTTTCCCTTACTTCGACACCCAACAGACTGTGTGGGGTAGCGGTCATATTGACATCACCAATTTTGATCCCGACAAAATCACGGTTCAGTTCATTCTGGCTCAATTTATTGATATCAATTTGTTCAGGGTAATTCGCAGTTAACGGTGAGCCGGTGGATGGGAAAGCATATGACTTCGGAACAAACTTCCAGCTGGTATTATTTGGTAATTTATCGTAAACGGATAAAATTAATTTTCTCAATTCCACCAGGTCTACGACCGTGATGTCTTTGTTGCGATCCACATCCGCTGCGATTAATTTATACGGTGAATTAAACGTATTCACGCCCTGGATATGTTTTTCAATCAGGACCAGGTCTATCGTACTGACCCCGTTCATGGCATCGTCATCCCGGGAAGGAACAATGGTGTAATTTTCCTTGAAAGGCAGACTGGAAAAAGAATAATTGCCTTTTACATCGCTCATGTACGCCGGCATATTGATCGAAGATTTTACTTCGAGTTTTACGCGTTCTACAGCGTCCTGGTTTTCTGTCTTGATGATCCCGGCAATAGATCCAACAGCTCCGGTGAGGTCGGGACATTTGTTGCCATTACCATCCTGGATGAGCAGATAAGTGCGGCAATAATCATTATTTCCGGCGGCATCCCACACATAAATATCTACTTCGATGGTAGCACTGATTCCATTGGGGATGTCAGCGCAGGTAAACACCTTACTCGTAACGGTTTTGTCCGGACCAAAACTAAACGTAAGACTGGTTTTCGGGGTACAGTTATCAAAACTTCCGGCATTGAGGTCACTGGCCCATACGGCGATTTCACCGGTAGTAGGCATGATGACGGTTGCTATACCATTAAAACAATATGGAGTCGGTTTTTTACAGTCTTTAACGGTGAGCACAAAGGTGCAGGTATCCTGATTTCCACAATTGTCTTCTGCAATCACATGGACCAAATGGGTACCGTCTTTAATGGTATTGGATGTAAACGATTTGACGTAGGTCGGGCTTTTTGAATTGATAGCCGATTTGTTAAACACCTTACCTGCGATATCGCTTGCGGATGCATTGAGATCTAACTCCCAACGGAAACTGATCTTATCCAACAGCGTGCAATTATCTGTTGCAAAGAAGGGTATGGTCAGATTCGGTGCAGTACAATCTGCGTCCGTACCGGAGTACAGGCAAATGGTGGTGTCTTTGCAAACAATAGCCGGGGCTTCCTCGTCGATGACCTTAATGATTTGGGTATACGTGACATAACCATCCCCATCGTCTTTCAGGTGGCGGTATACACAAAAACGTTCATTGCTATGAGCGACTTTGCGGTCGTCCACGATGACTTCAGGATTGCGATTGTGGGCAGTGGGATCATACTTACACCAGTCAATCAACTTCCAGGTTCTGACTATTTTATAACAAGCATCCGGAACGATGTCATATCGTACATCTTCATAATTTACACCGACCAATTCACAATCATCATCCATAATCATCGGAATGCCTGTGATCTCCGGAGTCAAGCTTCCGCTTGACAAACAATTTACCGTCACATCCTGAGGGAATTCAACCTCAAAATCAGAGCGATGCCGGGTAATGATTTTTTGATCACACGTAATGGTCGCATTACATTTGTCTTTAATGGTCCAGGTTCTTTTCACCCAGCCATTGCCGCAATTGTCAATATAAGATGTATCCTTGACGGAGGTATCACCCAGGGCACAATTATCCCAAATGATGAATTGACCTATTGATACATCCTCACCTCGTCCTCCACTTCTTAATACAGGGGTATAGAAAGCAGTCCGGGGGTCTGTTTTGCCCACAGAATCTCTTCTGTCCAGGCACAACCAGGTATGACAATAAACCGGAGACCAGCTATCCCTGTTGTCTTCACAATAGTCTTTGTAATTGCCATGCTCGTCCTGATGTGATGGGCCGTAGATATTACAACCATACCAGCCAAATGCTTTGCCGGTCGCATCCGCCGTATCCGACAAATTGTTGTCAAATTCTATTTCACACTCGATCGCATGGTAAGCCACACCATTGAATTCACAGGAACCATCCGATGCATTCAACGTAGGGTCATAATCGTAGCTGCCGTTGCCATTTGCAAGTACAAAATCATTGCCGAAAGATATGTCGCACACAGCATGGGCATATTCCAGTTTGTTGTATCTATGGCCGTTGAAATAATAACGTTTACCTTTTATTTCCCGCACATCGGTTACGTTGTCGCAGTACCAATATAGATCTGCTGGTTTTTCACACACCGGAGGGGTTTTGTCATCCACCAGGATTTTAACCATACAATCGTTGTACAATAAGGCGGAACACGTATTTCCAGGTGCAAAACCGCCGGAATTGCTCCCCTGTGGAAATAAATTGAGTTCTGCAGTTGCCAGTTGTTCCGGGAAATAGAAGGGGGTACAAATACTGACATCCAATTGGCCAAATGTCAATACAGAAAGGATATCCGCTGCGAGGGTGACGGAGCCTTCCCAAACCGGCAATAACAGTTTACCGAATCCGGTAATTTTGTTTCCATTTCCAATGGTGTTGGCTACTGAAATTAACCAGGTGAAATAAGCTTCTGTACACAACCACGCTGGTTTTGCAGCACAATCCTTGCCTCCCTGGGGATGCAACCATTGGTAATTTCTCCAGATCCTATAGGTAGTGTAAGCATTGTAACAATACCAATCGTGTTTCGAACAGGGGAATACGTGGGGATCATATCTCGGAATGCCGCAGGCTTCATATACTCTTAATACCACCTGATTTTCTCCGCAGTTTCCCAAGTCGATATAGTCTTTAAATACATAACAGTTGATGTATTGGTCGATTACCCAGTCATACAGTTTTTTGTATTTCCAGAAATGGGTATTGCCACAATCTTTGATCAGTTTGGCTTCATCATAAGCTGCCCTTATTTTAGTAATGGTATCCATATGGGCTACTGCAAAATGAAGCACATTGCAACAATTATCTTTACTGCCATTGTCCAGGTCACGTGCATATACGCGTGCCCAACACGTACTCGGATCTACCGTAGTTTGTGTAATTTCATCACATACCGGATTCGGTGGAGTAATGTCCCGCACCCATACATCAATCACGGTATCTGTCCGGTTAAAACAACCGTCGACGAGGAATACATCGATTTGGTGATGTACCTGTCCGTTAAAGGATGATACTATAGCTGGCAATGCAATTTTGTATGGTAATTCGCCATTAATGATATTTGTTTTACCGGGATGGCTTTCCAAAATATATTGAACGGTAAAGGTCTGCTTGACTTTTGGGTCACAATCGTCGATCAAAAGTGCCAACAAATTAATATTGGCTAAACAATTGTGGGGACCCGTATTGACGGAATAACTCAATACACTTCCCGGTTTTACGATAGGTACTTCCCGGTCTTCTATTTTAATATATTGGACACAGGTCGTATCGGTCTGGGTACACCAGTCTACCATTAACCATTCTCTTCTGATTTTAAATCCTGTGCCGCATATTGGAATGATCTGATCTGTCCAGGTCAAACTGATTTTACAGAACCCACCCAATGCAGGATACATAGCGACCGAAGAGTCTATCTGGATGCTCTGGTCACCCAGCATCACTAACACACTGTCATCAATAAAAGGAACTACTTTTAAGCCTGCTGGAACACATTTTCTTAAAGCACCAAAAGTATCCCTGGCTTGTAATTGCAACAACTTTTCCGGTGAAGGATAGTTAGGGTTTGTTTTATCTGAAGAAAATTGGATAAGGTCAAAATTGGAGACCGTACTGTTTGAACCCGTATTGCCCGGTTTTTTACATAATACCCGGCAACCCAACGTAATCGGATCAGGACAAGTGATATTTTGAAGGGAGTCCCTTCCTATAGTTAACGTGTCCGAACAAGTTGCAGAGTTGCCCCATTGGTCCCAGGTTCTAATCCTTCGTATGACCCGTCCAAGTCCCCGGATATCTTCGCAACCGTAATCCGTCCATTGAAGGTTTTCAATAGCAGAAGATCCGGCCTGACCACAATTATCAATAATCACCCCTACAATTTCAGTTAGTCGGGATACCTGAAAACAGGATACCCGCGCATTCTTACAGACGGGTTGGGGCGCCGCTTTATCTTCTATGGTGACATAACCCCAGCAACTGTTCTGGCTCGTGGTTTCAATCACCCGATAAATAAAGGTATAACCGATATGACTGCGGTCTACCGAGCTGTCACCGCTCAATTTGTTGGTACCATAAGGATAGTTTAATTCTACCTTATAGGTTAGACAAGTCAAACCTGGATTTTCGAGGAAATCATCTGGTTCAAACGATCTGAAACATTGGTCTGCCGGCATAGACGCATTGACATGATCATTGCACACCAGGTTGCAAGTATCCTGGGCGCTCAGGTTCAATGAGTAAAACAATGCAATGACCACCGGGAGCCAGCATCGTTTCAAACATGGGAAGGTAATTGTCTTTTTCATTCTAGAAAGTGTTTGATTGATTCAAAAGATTAAATAGATTTAAATTCATATGGTCGATTTACTTCTCCCACTATTTTCCAAAACCATACCAAAAACTTTTTTTTAATAGCCTGAACTTCAGTAAAATACTCCCGAAATACACATGTGTTAAAAAATATAATTGTTATCTGTTGTTAAACAGTTTTATAC
>Ga0163153_10007822_pt1 | contig 11353 bp, 10 predicted proteins | sample OliLakLV19MP6IB1_FD_148629 | JGI IMG/M metagenome (GOLD analysis project Ga0163153, IMG submission 148629) | Freshwater microbial mat bacterial communities from Lake Vanda, McMurdo Dry Valleys, Antarctica - Oligotrophic Lake LV.19.MP6.IB-1 | ecosystem: Environmental > Aquatic > Freshwater >... | reverse complement strand
ACAACCTGCACATGATCGGGCGGGCGTTGCTATCACGAGCGTCCGGCTGAAGCCGCCCGCACCGACCCCGGCGAGTCCAGTCCGAGAGGAGCGGTGTCGTCGTCGCCGGAGAATTTTCGACGGTTGGAGTGTGGCGCGCGAAAAATCAGCCCGCCGCCGCGCGTCCCCCGCCTCAATCGCCCAGGCGGTTTTCAAAATCAGGAGTTTCCGGCCAGGCACTAAGTAAAGACGACCGGCGACTGTGGCTGCCGGACGGCAGGATCGCGCCTCGTTGTGCTTACACGTTGTAAGTGCTCGAACTGGTCGTGCCGCTGCGGCCGGTCCAGTTGGTGTGGAAGAACTGGCCGCGCGGTTTGTCCACGCGTTCGTAGGTGTGCGCGCCGAGGGAGTCGTGCTGAGCCGGATCAGCTTCGCCGGTTGAAACCAGTTTCCGGGCGTTTACAATCAGGCTCTCGGTGGGCTAGATTGGCCGCATGAACGCGACAGATTTGATTACGGTGGACCCGGATATTCTCGGTGGTACGCCGGTGTTCAAGGGCTCGCGCGTTCCGGTGAAATCTCTCTTTGAGTATCTGGAACGGGACTACACCTTGGAGGAGTTTCTGGAATGTTTCCCGTCCGTGACGCGCGAGATGGCTTGCAAAGTTCTGGAACGGTCAGAGTCCGCCTTGCTCTCGCCCACGCCGGCATGAACATCCTGCTGGATGAGTGCGTGCCCTGGCCGATGCACGGGGTGCTGGTCGGGCATCAATGCACCACCGCCCAGAAGCGCGGCTGGGGCGGAGCCAAGAATGGGGAGTTGATCCGGCTCGCCGAAGCAGAGTTTGATCTCTTCATCACGTCGGATCAAAACATCCGTTATCAGCAGAACCTGGCAGGGCGTAACATTTCGATTCTCGAATTATCCACCAACGACCTTCGCCGCATCCGCGCCGCCGCAGTTGAAATTCAGGCTGCCATCGCCAGCATCAAGCCGGGCGAATTCCTCAGGCTTCAAATCCCATGAAACGAAAACGCCCGGCAATCGAAGTTGCCGGGCGTTGAATTTTCCCAAGGCTCGACGGAGTCTCGCCCCACCGGAGCCTGAATGTGATTACACGTTGTAAGTGCTCGAACTGGTCGTGCCGCCGCGGCCCGTCCAGTTGGTGTGGAAGAACTCGCCGCGCGGCTTGTCAATGCGCTCGTAGGTATGCGCGCCGAAATAATCGCGCTGCGCCTGAAGCAGGTTCGCCGGCAACACGGCTGAACGATACTGATCGTAAAAGGCGAGCGCGGTGCTGAAGGCGGGAACCGGAATGCCCTTCTTCGCGGCGGTGGCCACGATGTTGCGCCAGCCCTTCTGTGATTTCTTGATCTCGCCACGGAAATAATCGTCGAGCATCAGGTTCATCAGCTTCGGGTTGTTGTCGTAGGCTTCCTTGATCTTGCCAAGGAAGCGGGAGCGGATGATGCAGCCGCCGCGCCACATGAGGGCGATGCCGCCGTAGTTGAGGTTCCACTTGTACTCCTTCGCGGCGGCGCGCATGAGCATGTAGCCCTGGGCGTAGCTGACGATCTTGGAGGCGTAGAGCGCGTAACGGATGTCCTCGATGAAGGCTTTCTTGCGCTCGGGGCTGGCGGCGATGCTGGTCAGTGCGGGACGCGGGCCCTTGAGTTTACGCGCGGCCTTCACGCGTTCGTCCTTCAACGCGGAGACGCAGCGGGAGTAAACGGCTTCGGCCATCAGCGTAATCGGAATGCCGAGATCCTGCGAGTTGATGACGGTCCACTTGCCGGTGCCTTTCTGGCCGGCGGTGTCGAGAATCTTGTCCACGAGCGGCGTGCCGTCCTCGTCCTTCTTGCCGAGAATGTCGCGGCTGATTTCGATGAGGTAGCTGTCGAGGTCGCCCTTGTTCCATTCGGCGAGAACTTCGTGCATCTCCTGGGCGGACATGCCGAGGCCGTTCTTCATGATGTTGTAGGCTTCGCAGATGAGCTGCATGTCGCCGTACTCGATGCCGTTGTGGACCATCTTCACGTAATGGCCCGCGCCGGCTTCGCCGACCCAGTCGCAGCAGGGAACATTGCCTTCGACCTTCGCGGAGACGGCCTGGAAAATTTCCTTCACATGCGGCCACGCAGCGGGCGAACCGCCGGGCATGATTGAGGGGCCGCGACGCGCGCCTTCTTCACCGCCGGAGACGCCAGTGCCGATGAAGAGCAGGCCCTTGCTCTCACAATATTTCACGCGGCGGTTGGTGTCGTCGAAGAGCGAGTTGCCGCCGTCGATGATGATGTCGCCGGGTTCGAGATGCGGCAGGAGCTGCTCGATGAATTCGTCCACGGGCTTGCCGGCCTTGACGAGCATCATGACGCGGCGGGGACGCTTGAGATTGGCAACCATCTCCTGGATGGAACGCGCGCCGATGACCTTGGTGCCCTTGGCCTCGTTGGCGAGGAACTGGTCCACCTTGTCCACGGTGCGGTTGTAGGCCACGACGGTGTAGCCGTGGTCGTTCATGTTGAGGATGAGGTTCTGGCCCATCACGGCCAGGCCAATCAATGCGATGTCGCCTTTAGGATCCATGTTTGTTTCAGTGTTTGGAGTGCAGAATCAGAAGGGGCGACGATACAAAAGCCCCCGACGTGCGCCAGAAGATTTTTTGGCTTCTGCCCAGCGAACGGACCGCACTCCGCTGCTTATACTGCCGGATTTTTCCCCGGTGATTTGGGGCTGACGGGGACGAAGACAGAAACTCGATTCCTCTCCCCCAAAAAATCCCCGGAAAGAATCATGGGTTGGACGGAGGTGAGACAGGAGCGGCGCCGGTTGGGAACGATCCGCCGCCGTTAGAAGTCCAGGCACTCGCGGACGGCTTCCGCGAGGACCGGCGGCGCGTAGGGCTTCTGGAGGAACCGCGTTTCGTTGAGGACCAAACCGCCGTCCATGATCTCCTCGCTGTAGCCGCTGGTGTAGATGATTTTCAAACCGGGCTTCCGCTTCTTCAATTCTTCGGCGAGCTCGCGTCCGGTCATTCCTTCCGGCATGACCATGTCCGTGAGGAGCAGATCGATCTTGCCCTGATGTTCGTCCCACACCTTCAGCGCTTCATGGCCCGTGCCGGCTTCGAGCACGCGGTATTTGTAGTCCGAAAGAATGATGCGGGCCAGTTCACGCAGCAGAGGTTCATCCTCGACGATCAGAATGGTTTCATGCCCGCCCTTGATGGTCCGCTTCTGCGGCCCGCGTTCAAAGACAGTGTCGAACGACTTCGCGGTGGCGGGGAGAAAGACGTTGAAGGTGGTGCCGGTGCCGGCTTCGGTGTCCACCTCGATCCAGCCGTTGTGCTGCTTGACGATGCCATAGACCGTCGCCAGGCCCAGGCCGGTTCCCTTGCCGACTTCCTTGGTGGTGAAGAACGGATCGAAGATTCGGCTGATGATTTCGCGGCTCATGCCGGTGCCGTTGTCGGTGACGCTCAGGCGGACGAATTCCCCGACGAGCGCGTCCGCATGAAGCTGGACGTAAAACTCATTCACGGACGCGACCGACGTGGAGATGAGCAAGGTGCCGCCTTTCGGCATGGCGTCGCGGGCGTTGACCGAAAGGTTCATGATGATCTGATCGATCATCCCGGCGTCCGCCTCGATGGCGGGCAGCTCCGGCGCGCATCGTGTTTCGAGCGTGATGTGTTCGCCGAGGATTCTCTCCAGCATCTTGCCGACGTTGGATATGATCTTGTTCAGATCGAGGACCTTGGGCTGCAATTTCTGTTTCCGGCTGAACATCAGCAATTGCTGGGTGAGGCTCGACGCCCGTCGTGCCGCGCCGGAAACGAGCTTCAGCGGCTCCACCAGGTCACCTCGATCCGAGCAGTTCTCGATGAGCCGGTCGCTGTGGCCCTGGATGATGGTGAGGATGTTGTTGAAATCGTGGGCGACGCCGGCGGCGAGCTGGCCGATGGAATCCAGCTTCTGCGAATGGCGAAGCTGCGTCTCCAGATTCAGCCGTTCCGTGATGTCTGCTCCGTAACAGTGGACGACCTGGCTGGCGACTATCGGGAGGAACGACCACGCGATGGTGCGGCCGTTGACCTGGATTTGCTGCGAGAGCTTGTTGTGCGCCTGACGCAGGCAGTCTTGGGCGATGTCGGCGGCGTTGGGCGGGAGGAGGGCTTCGGGCCGGGGGACGCCGAGCTGCTTCGCCATCTCGCGGGCGGCGTTGTTCAAATAGGTAAGCGTGCCATCTACGGCCAGCTCCATGACGGGGTCCGGGTGGAACTTGGGGAAGGCGGCGAGCTTTTGAATCTCCGCCTCGGACCGTTTGCGGGCCGTGATGTCGCTGAGCATCCCGGACACGCCGCCGATGCCGTCCGATCCGTTGAAGATCGGCTGCGCGTAAACTTCCATCCAGCGAAACGATCCGTCCGCCGCAAGGTAGCGGGTCTCGTCACGGAAAAAGCTTTTCCGATGCTCGGCCACCTCGCGGATGTTTTCCGAATGCTGGTCGCGGTCATCAGGATGGATGTAATCCGTGAAGTGGGTTCCCAGCGTCTTGCGCAGGTTGAAGCCCGTGATCTCCGTCCAGGCCGGATTTAGGAACGTCCATTGGCCCTCGCGATTGATTTGGAAGATTACCTCTTTGACGCTTTCCACCACGATCCGGTATTTCACCTCGCTGGCATCCAGCGCCTCGGCGGATCGCTTGCGTTCGATGCAGTGGGCGATGCCGTTGGCCACGGAGGCAATTTCCTGGAAGGTCGCTTCGTTCAACGGACGCCGGGCGAAGACAGACACCACGCCGATCAGCCGGTCTTCCAACGTGAGCGGATAGCCGGCGAAGGAAACGATGCCTTCACGCGTGGCCCAGGCTTGATCCGGGATTCGCTCATCCCCGATGGCCTTTGGGATGAGCATGGGCCGGCCTTCCACCGTCTGGGCGATGTTGAAGACGACCTTCGGCTGCTGGACCGCCAGACCTTTGGGGTCGGCCAGCGGGCCTGCGCTCGCATGAAGCTTGATGGATGTGTCATCGGGATAATAGATCCAGATGTTGGCCAGGGCGGCATCCATGTAACGCGACACGGCGCCTGCGCAGTTTTGCAGGATGGTGTCGAGGGAGTCGTTGCGCGAGAGCGCGAGCCCGACATCTTCACCGAAGGCGGCCAGGCGGGCCTGCTCGGCGGCGGCCATGTCCGCCGCCTTCTTGCGTTCCAGGGCGTAGCGGATCGAGCGCTCCAGCAGGCCGGAGTCGATCCGTGCCTTGACCAAGTAGTCGGCGGCCCCGGCCTTCATCGCCTCCAGATCAACCTCATGCTCGCCCTGTCCCGTCATCAGGATGATGGGCGAACGGCAGCCGCCCTCGGCGGCGGCCTTGAGCAGCTCGATGCCGGTGTGCGCTCCGAGCCGGTAGTCCACGAGGCAGATGTCGTGCGCGTTGCGCGTCATGGCCTCCAGCCCGGTTGGAAAATTCTTCATCCAGTCGAGCGCGACTTTTCCTCCGTGGAATTCGGCGAACAGATCGCGCGCGATGATGTAGTCATCCTCATCGTCCTCCACGAGCAGGACCCGCAACGTTGCAATGTAAGAGTTGGTGTCCACTACGGTTTCTGCGGAGGAAGTTCCACAAGTTGAAACCAGTAATGAACGAGGTCGTTCATGACCTTGATCAAGGCTTCATAGGAGACCGGTTTGGTGATGAATGAATTGGCCCCCAGACCGTAGAGACGGCTGATGTCGGTGTCCGCCTTGGAAGTGGTGAGGACGACGACCGGAATCGTGCGGAGGTCTGGGTCTGCCTTGATCTCTTGAAGCGCCTCGCGCCCGTCTTTCCGGGGCATGTTCAGGTCGAGGAGAATCAAGCCCGGCCTGGGCGTGTCCACGAGGGACGCGTATTTGCCCTGATGCCGGAGATAATCGAGGAGATCCTCGCCGTTCTCGACGAAATGCAGGGCGTTGGGGACCTGGCACTCGGCGAGTGCGTCCTTGGCCAGGAGACGATCATCGGCGTCGTCGTCGGCCATGAGTATGACAATGGATTTGTTGGAGGACATTACGCGGCGAGTTGCTGCTTCAGATGCCGGACGGGCAGGGTGACGATGAACTTCGCGCCGGCGTCCGGCTGGCTTTGAGCGCGGATCGTGCCGCCATGACGGTCGGAGATCCGCCGGCAGACCGCCAGTCCGACGCCGGTTCCCTCAAACTCCGTCCGTCCATGCAGGCGCTGGAAGACGGCGAAGATCTTCTCGGTGTACTTTTCCTCGAATCCGATTCCGTTGTCCTGGACGCTGATCTCGCACTGTTCGGCATACGGATCCTCCTCCGGAGATCCCGCGAAAGGACTTCGGAGTATTCGTCCCTCGATCCGGATTACCGGCTGCCGGTCAGGAGGCTGAAACTTGAGCGCGTTGCCGATGAGGTTTTGCAGAAGCTGCCGCAGTTGGAGCGGGTCGGCTTCAATTGTCGGCAAGGTTCCCAGATCGACACGCGCCTTGGTCTGCTCGATGCGGACTTCGAGATCGCTGAGGACGCCCTTGGTGACGACGTTCAGATCCACCGGCACGAACGGCTCGGACGCGCTGATGATGCGGGAGAACGTGAGAAGATCGTCGATGAGCGTGCGCATGCGGGCCGCCGCACCCTGCATGCGGTCGAGATAATCGCGGCCGTCCTGAAGTCCGACGGCGTCCACCTTGGCCTTCAGCCGGTCGCCAAACGCCTGGATCTTGCGGAGCGGTTCCTGAAGATCGTGCGAGGCGACGTAGGCGAACTGTTCCAGCTCGGCGTTGGAACGCGCCAGCTCCGCAGCCTTGCGGCTCAAGGTTTCCTCGGCGCGCTTGCGGGCCGTGATGTCCTTGAAGACCACGACCGTGCCGATCTCGCGGTTGCCTTCCTTGATCGGAGTGCGCGTGTATTCGACCGGATACGTGGAGCCATCCCGCCGGTAAAATATTTCGCAATCAGAGCGCGGACGATCTTCTTCGCTGGCGGTGGGGGCAACGCGGGAGGAATCGTGACAGAAGACTTCGCGCTCGGAACGTCCCGCCAGCTCCTCCACCGTCCAGCCGGTGATGGCGGCGGTCGCCGGATTGACGAAGTGGATGCGTCCCTGCAAGTCGAGCCCGTAGATGCCTTCACCCGCCGAGTTCAGCATCGATTCGTAACGCTGCTGGAGCTTTTGAATCTCGAGCGAGCGATTCTGGACATGGAGTTCGAGCACGTCCTTGGAGCGGACCAGCTCCTTGGTGTGCTGCGCCATGAGCCGTTCGGCCTTCTGCCGTTCTTGAAGCTGCTTCTCCAACTGGGCCTGCGCGGACACCATTTGATTGATCCGTTCCTGAATGGTTTTCTCCATGGTGGCCGACCAGTCATCCAGCTTTCGGCTGAGCCTCATTCGTTCGTCGTTGGAGCGCTTGGCCTCCGTCTCGGCCTGAGTGAGGGCGGCCTCCAGTGCAGCCAGCTCTTTTCGCAATCGGCGGGAGCGAACCTGGCTCAGATGATTCCAAATGATGAGGACGGCCAGCATGCCCGCGATCAGGCTGACGACTACGGGATTGATCTCCTGCAACGAGAGGAAGTCGTACAACTGATCCGCCGGCTGCGTCCTCACCTGATACATCCAGATCGTCACAGCGATGAGCACCGCCCCAGAAACGGCGGAGGCGACACCGCCCGCCGAAAAACTTTTCGGCGTCGGGTCTTTCGACTTTTTCCCGGTCAACGTGCTCACGCTCACTTGGATGCTATCGGTTCATCGGGCCGACCCTTTAGAATTACTGCTTCAAGACAATGGCTCAGGCGACGTCGGTGGCTGGAGGTCTCAAGGCGTGCTGCCGGGTTTATTGGCGTTGCGAGGCAGGGGCTCGTCCGCTAGATCCTTCCGCCGTGAACCAGTCGTTGGAAAATTGCGGCATCATTGCCGGGAGCCGTGCGTTGCCGCTCCTGTTTGCGCGGCAGGCGCGCGCCATGGGCGTGAAGCGGCTGGTCGCCGTAGCCTTCGAGAACGAAACCGATCCCGCGCTCGCGGAACTGGTGGACGAGATCGTCTGGATCAAGGTCGGCCAGTTGTCGAAAATGATTCGCGCCTTCGCGGATCGGCAGGTCACGCGCTGCGTGATGCTCGGCCAGATTGCTCCGAAGAATCTGTTCGATCTCCGGCCGGATCTGAGGGCGGTGACGCTTCTCTTTCGGCTCAAGGAAAAGAACGCCCACACGATCTTTGGAGCCATCGCCGATGAGTTGAAGAAGGAAGGCGTCGAGCTGATTGAAGCCACGCCCTGGCTCGAACCCTTGATGCCACGCGCTGGATTTCAACTGGGCGGAAAACTCACGCCGGAACAGGAAGGCGATGTTCAGTTTGGGTTTCGGATCGCCAAAGAGATTTCGCGCCTGGAGATCGGACAGATGGTCGTGGTCAAGAACGGGACCGTGCTGGCGGTCGAAGGGTTCGAGGGAACAGATCCCTGCCTGGCGCGGGGCGGCGAACTGGCCGGCAAGGACGGCGGCGCGGTGGCCGTGAAAGTTTCCAAGGAGCGGCATGACATGCGGTTTGATGTGCCGTGCATTGGCGCGAAGACCATCGAGACCTGCGCGGCGGCGAAGATTTCCGTGCTGGCGTTGGAAGCCGGGAAGACGCTCGTGCTGGAGCAGAAGGAGGTCGAGGCGCTGGCGCGGAAGCATCGCATCTGCATCACCACCTGGAGTCCGGACTCGAAAACCTGATTGCCTCCGGGCATCTGAACGAATATCTGTCTTTCCCGCTGCGGCTGGTTCAAGGCCCAAACTTGGACCGCGAACCGTCAGCGGCAATTCTTACAATTACAACATGACCTCGCACGAACTGTTTGCCGTGATGCCAGCCTCCCTGGCGGCGGACATCTTTGAATTCAACCACACCGCCGACAAACGGATTTACCGCGCGGCCCTGGACGCCGTGGCGCAGGTGCGCCGGATCCGTTCAGTCTTCCTCGAACGCCTGCCCCGCAACGAACGGCATGAGATGTTGAAGACGAGCCTGAGCCGTCCTGCGCTCTATCTGGCGGCGGACGGCCTGATTCGGAACTGGCTCCTGAAGAAGCACGCCAGCCTGCTCGTTGATTTTCTCGACGCGTTGAACATCAAGCACGAGAAAGGCGTCGTCGAAGATCTGCCGAAGACCGTCGAGGACGCGGCCCTGCGGACGGCGGTTGAAACCTTGCTCGCCAAGCATCCCCACGATGCGGTGGCCGTTTACCTCCACGCGTTCAATTCCATGAACGCCGAGACCTGGAGCAATCTCGACTCGCTGCTCCAGAACGAGCCTAGGCTGCGCCTGAAACAGGACGCGGCGTGATGTTTGAATGACAAGAGGCTTGATCTCCATTGAGCCTTCTTTAACATCCCGGCCCATGAGTTTCTACGTTGCGTTATTTGCCTGGCTCGCCATCGCTGCGGTGTTGACGGTCGGTGTTGTCATGGCCACCAATGGCGCCTTCGCCTTCCTGATCATCGGGCTGCTGGCGTTCGTCTTCGCCTTTGTGAAGTGGGGCTGCCTGACCCATTAGTCTCTGCGGGCTCATTTCCTCGAAATCAGTTCAGTCTTGCACGGCGCGGTCATCCACCGCGTTTTTTTGTTTTTTGGAGGGAAGAAATGATTCGCTGACAAGATTTCCGTTTCATTCGGTGGAGGGCGCATTAGCGTCCACCCATCATCGTGAACATGGATTTGAAGACATGGCGCAGTAGAATCACCGGCCTCCGGCTGCTGCTGCTCCTTCTCGTGGGAACCGCTCCCGTCGCGATGGCGGAGCAATACGTTCCTTCGACGATCCGGCCGCCTGCGGTGTCGCGGGAGTTCCGGGGGATCTGGGTGGCCTCGGTAAAGAACATCGACTGGCCGTCGAGGGCCGGGCTGACCGTGGAACAGCAGAAGGCCGAGCTGCTGGGGCTGCTGGACCGCGCAAAAAAACTGCGCTTAAACGCCGTGCTCCTGCAGGTGCGGCCTTCGGCGGACACGCTTTACGCCTCGAAGCTGGAGCCTTGGTCCGAATATCTCACCGGGCACATGGGACGCGCGCCGGTGCCGTTTTATGATCCGCTGGCCCTGGCCGTGGAGGAGGCGCACAAACGCGGGCTCGAGTTGCACGCCTGGTTTAATCCTTATCGGGCGCGTCATTCGGCGGCGATTTCATCCGTGTCCGGCGACCACATCAGCAGGACGCGTCCGCAGCTCGTCAAAGCGTACGGCAAAAGCCTCTGGCTCGATCCGGGCGAGCGCGAGGTGCAGGAATATTCGCTGAACGTGGTGATGGATGTCGTCCGGCGTTACGATATCGATGGGGTTCATTTCGACGATTACTTCTATCCGTATCCTGAAAAGGACGTGAAGGGCAAGGTGCTGCCGTTTCCCGACTGGACGAGCTGGAAGCGCTACCGCGACGGCGGCGGGCGGTTGGAGCGCGATGGCTGGCGTCGCGAGAACGTGAACCTGTTCATCTTGCGGGTCAGCCAGTCAGTGCGGGCGGCCAAACCGTGGGTGAAGTTCGGCATTGCGCCGTTTGGCATCTGGCGACAGGGCTTTCCCGCGCAGATCAAGGGCTTGGATTCCTACGACGTGCTGTATGCGGATTCGAGGAAATGGCTGCGCGAAGGCTGGGTGGATTACCTGACGCCGCAGCTCTACTGGGGTGATGAGAAACGCGAGACGAGCTTCACCGCGCTGCTCGGCTGGTGGCTTTCGGAGAATCCGCAGCAGCGCTACGTCTGGCCGGGGCTGGACATCAGCCGCGTAGGCGCCACCCGCGGGCCGGAGGAGATCGTGAGACAAGTCCGGCTGACGCGCAATCAGGCGGCGTCGGACGGGAACATTCACTGGGGATTCCGGGCGCTGACGGAAAACCGTCGCGGGCTGGCGGATGCGATGGCCAGCGAACTTTACAGCCAGGCCGCGCTTACGCCGTCGATTCCGTGGGTGGACAACAAACCTCCCGCATCACCTTTCATCTCGGGTGCGTCAGGTTCTTCAGGTGACGTGCGGTTGAAAGTAATCCCGCCGGTCGGTGGAGAGCCGGTTCGTTTCTGGTTGGTCCAATCTCGGCGAAGCGGCGCATGGACAACGGAGACTTTGCCGGCTGGCCAAGGGGAAAGAACTTTGACGGTGCCCAATCAGCCGGATCTCATCGCTGTCACTGCGATGGATCGATCCGGCAACCTCAGCTTGCCGGTTGCCGTGGCGCGACCGCCATCGCCAGCTCCTGCTTCTACGAAGTAATTAGTGCCTGAAAGAAAACTCACGCCGACGCAGTGGCATGGGCGACGACAGCGATCCTGGGGTGCGAATGTTTGAACTTTCTTTGAACGTTTTGGGGCTTTCCACGATCCGATCTTCAAACATTCA
>Ga0163153_10007817_pt1 | contig 11358 bp, 8 predicted proteins | sample OliLakLV19MP6IB1_FD_148629 | JGI IMG/M metagenome (GOLD analysis project Ga0163153, IMG submission 148629) | Freshwater microbial mat bacterial communities from Lake Vanda, McMurdo Dry Valleys, Antarctica - Oligotrophic Lake LV.19.MP6.IB-1 | ecosystem: Environmental > Aquatic > Freshwater > Lake... | reverse complement strand
CCGCCCAGCCGGCGAGGTCGCTGCCCGAGTAGAAGAAGCGGTGGGCGCGCCGGCTGCCGGTCGCGCTCGTCTGGACGACGCCCGCGCCATCGACGTACGCCCAGTCTTCGATCTTGGTGACCTTGCCCGACGTCCAGGTCAGGTCGATGTCTCGGCTGGTCGGGTCCTCGATCCTCGTGAGCTGCTGGCTGCCGTCGTACGTGAAGGTCATCGCGTTGCCGTGCCGGTCTTCCTCGCGCACGAGGTAGCCCGTGTTCGTGGAGCGCTCGTCGAAGAGATCGAACGAGCCATCGCGCCAGGTCAGGGTGAAGCGATCGGGGATGGCCGCCGTGTCGCGGCTGAGGGTCGCGTACAGCGTGGCGGGCCGGGTGTACGTCGTGACCGGGCTGCCGGTCGCGCCGGTGAAGACGTGGCGGGCGCCGTCGCCATCGATGTACGTCACGTCGCCGTTGCCGGCCACCGTCAGGCGCCGGAAGGCGTCGAGGCGCCAGCCGGTCCCGAAGCCCACGGACCCTGTGTCGTGGCGGTTGTAGGTCAGGTTGAGATCGAAGGAGCCGCCCCGGATGGGCAGCGACGCGACGGGATGCCTGACGACGAGGTTGCCCGTCCCGACGTTGACCGACAGGTCGTCGCCGGCGCCGAAGTCCCAGCGCTCGAAGGTCTGGCGGCCCTGCTGGCCGTGGTGCATCGAGAGATCGGTGCGGATCTGGCCCGAGGTCTTGGTCGACGCGGTGTTGCCGTTGACATCCTTGGCCGACAGGACCCAGCGGTAGCAGGTGTTGTCGGCGAGGCTCTGGCTGACCGTCTGGTTCGTGGCGTTGGTGGTGCCCGAGGTGAGGTGCCCCGTTGTCGTGTCGTTGGCGTAGGTGCCGCACGTGCTCCCGTTCCAGGTCGCCTTCTGACGCTGGAGGTCCCAGTCGTTGGCCCCGGCGGCGAAGCCAGCGACGTTGTCGGTGGCGTCGAAGTTGACCCCGGCGAAGGCCGTCCGGACCACCGCCGGCCCGGTGCCCTCGTTGGGCCACAGGAAGTCGGTGACCGGTGGCGTGCCGTCGACGACGATGCTCTGGGTGGTGTTCGTGGCGTCGATCGCGTAGGGGTCGCAGTTGGAGCCCGGCCGGTTGGCCGAGGTGCCGGTCGACCAGCTCTTGTTCTCCTGGAGCGATTCGGCGCCGTAGTAGGACTCGCAGTCGGAGTGGACGAAGGCGAAGTCGCCGGGGACGTCGGGCGTGTGGTCGTTGTGCCAGACGGTCTCGAGCATCGTCGTCGTCCAGTTGGACAGGAAGATCGGCAGGGCGTACTCGGCATCGGTGTCGGGGCAGTCGGTCGTCGAGTTCGCCTTGAGGTAATCGGTGGAGCCGATGACCCAGTTGCAGGCGACCGTCTTGGAGTTGATCAGGTTGCCCCAGTCGAAGTTGCCGTCGAGCTCGCCGTCATCACGGGCCCAGGCCAGGCCGTCGTAGCGGTACCAGGCCGTGCAGCTCCAGTCGTCCATGACCTCGCTGATGTAGCCGTACACGTTGCCGGTCGTGGAGTACGTGGCGACGGCGGTCGTCGAGCTCGTGTTCGTGAGGTGCCCTTCGAAGGAAGGCCCGTCGGCGCAGGCCAGGGCCTTGGCCGGCTGGGGGGTCAGCGCTTCGGGACGCGGCAGCAGGACGTCGGTGGGCACGGTCGACGCGAAGAACGTGGTGAACCCGAAGAGCGCGGCCAGGGCTGCCGTGCGCAGGCGCGTGGACGGGCCGAGGTGGCGGATCGTGGTCGGCATGGCCGTCACTCCTCGTCCGCGTCGGGGGCGATGGACGGCGCGACATAGGTCGGTTCGGGCTTGGGCAACGTCGGCGGACTGCCCGGGTAGCGCAGAGCGATGACGGTCTCGACCACGAGGTCGTGGACCTCGAGGTTGGTGTTTCGGGCGAGGACGGTCATCCCGACCAGTCGACCCGCCTCGTCGAAGCGCAGCTCGAGCGGGGCAAGCAGTTCGGTCGCGGCAGCAAGGTCGATGGCGATGATGCCGGGCAGGTCGTCCACGGTCGCGGTCGTGGCCATGGCCCGCACGGGCTCGGCGGCGGGGCCGCGCAGACCCTCGATGGCGGCGGCCAGGGCGGCCGCATCGACGGCCAGTGTCTCGGGTCCGAGCGGGGCGTCGGCGGCCGGCCGCTCATCGATCGGTCGCGCGACATCGAGCGGGATGTCGGTCGCGTCATCGGCCGCACCGCTGACCAGGCCGGCGAGCCTGGCGATCGTCGCGGGGTCAAGGCCGATGCCGGGCAGCCGGTCGGCCTCGTGCCAGCCCTCCCCGTCGTTCCGGTACGCGATCCCATCGAGCACCAGCACCTGGCGGCTGACCTGAGCCTAGGCCAGGTCGTACGTCGTCTCGGTGCCGGGCTCCGGGCCATGGATGAGCTCCATCCAGTAGCCAGCGGAGGTCATGAAGCCGCGCTCGATGAGGGTGCCCATGACGTAGCGCTGGGCCTCGCCCAGGGACTTCGTCCGGTCCTGCGGGTCGGGGATCTCGACGAGCGGTCCACCCTCGCGGGCGGTGATGGTGCTCGTCTGGACGATCTCGAACTCGATGCCGGCGCCGGTGCTGAGGGCCTGATCGATCGTCCCTGCGGCGAACGCTGTCAGTTCGGACGGGGTGGCGTGCTCGGCGCTGCCGTCCAGGCCGGCCGGGCCATCGAGCAGCACGCCGCCGCCGGCGAGCACGAAGGCAGCCAAGATCACGATCGGAAGCAGGATCGCGAAGGCCGTTGAGCCCACGGTCGGGAGTCCCGAACGGACCTCCACGGCGTCGGGCGTGCGCAGTTCCGGTGTGGCGGCCATCGGTCCATCCCCTCCCGAGTGGCCTCGAGATCAATCAGTGATCCCGCCGCCCTGTGCGCCGGTCCTCGCCCGGCGTCCCTGACATCATGCGCGCGCCATCCAGGGCTGGTCACCCGACGTATCCATGGATTCAGTCAACAACTGGACCACGCTACGAGCGCCGAAGAAGCGGTCCGAGATGCGGACGTTGCACGACACCCCCTTGGAACTGTTGCAGCATACCCCCCTGCAGGAGTTGCAACATACCCCTGCGGAGATTAGGCTGGTCGCAACTGGAGAGCCCCGACCCGAGCCCGAGGACATGGACTACCGACCCCGACTGCTCGACGCCGCCCTTACCGAGTCACTGGCTTCCGTCGGTGCCGTCGTCATCGAGGGGCCCAAGGCAAGCGGGAAGACCGCGACCGCGCGCCAGGCCGCCAGGAGCGAGGTGCGGGTCGACAGCGCCGAGGCCCGCCAGGCCTTCGCCATCTCCCCTGCCCTGCTCCTCGAAGGCGCCACGCCGCGGCTGCTCGACGAGTGGCAGGTCGAAGACGGCCTGTGGAACGAGGTCCGTCACGCAGTCGATGATCGCCAGGCCAAGGGCCAGTTCATCCTCGCGGGATCGGCCGTGCCGCGTGACGACCCGGGGCGTCATCCCGGTCCCGGACGCTTCATCCACTTGCGGATGCGGACGATGACCCTGGCCGAAACGGGCCACTCGACCAAGCGCGTGTCCCTGGCCGCCGTGCTCGCAGGCGACGTGCCCACGACGCCCGAGCCGGGACTGTCGGTCCCCGCCCTAGCCGAGCGCCTGGTCATCGGCGGCTGGCCGGCGCACCTGGACCTGACGGCAGCCCAGGCACTGCGGGCCATGCAGGGCTACATCGACGACGTTTGTCGTGTTGACGTGCCGCGACTTGACGGCGTGCGCCGGGACCCTGCCGGCGTGCGCGCCCTGATCAACTCGCTGAGCCGCAACCTCGCGACACCTGCCACCCTCGAGTCGCTGACCGCGGATGCTGCGGGCGCGGATCGAGGCATGAAGGTCGACACGACCCGGGGCTATCTGGAAGCACTTGGTCGGCTGATGATCACCGATGACGTGCCGGCCTGGAAGCCCGATCTGCGGAGCCGAACGCGTCTGCGCAGTGCCGCGGTGCGTCACCTGGCCGATCCGGCCCTGGCCACAGCGGCGCTCAACGCGAGCCCGGCGCGTCTGCTTGCCGACCTCAACTGGATGGGCTTCCTCTTCGAGTCGATGGTCGTCCGCGACCTGCGTGTGTATGCAGCCGCCCAAGGCGGCGAGGTCTTCCACTACCGTGACAACACCGGGCTCGAAGCCGACGCGATCATCGAGCTACCGGGCGGTGACTGGGCAGCGTTCGAGATCAAGCTCGGTTCGACGGTGCCCGTGGTCGAGGCCGCGGCCGCGGGCCTCCTGCGCCTCCGCGAGCGGGTGGCTGGCCGGCCGCCGCTCGCACTCGGCGTCATCACGGGCACGGGATTCGGTCTGCCGCGTCCGGATGGCGTCCTCCAGATCCCGATCGGCGCCCTCGCGGCCTGAGCGTCCCCAGCCGGCCCGGACCAGTCTCAAGAATCCGTCAGCCCGCGGCCTGCGCGCCACGGGCTGACGATGGAGGAGTGCTGCGCAAGCCGCCGGTCAGGCGGCCGATGTGCGAAGGTTCAGCGGATGCCGAGTGCGGTCGACACGAAGCGATCGACCTGCCAGTCGCGAGAGTCGGTACCCCAGCGGGCAGCGATGACACCAAAGAGGGCGAAGGCGGCGGTGATGGCCGCGAGCCAGATCAGACCTGACATGAGATGGAACCTACCTTGTGGGCGTTTCATCGCCCATCACGATACTTGGACTATTCGACTATGTCAAACGACCTGACGACCCCAGCGACCCTCGGGCAAGCCCCTGGCAGCCTGGATGTCGAGCGCGACTCGGACGTCCCGATCTCCACCCAGATCTACTGGCAGCTGGCCTACCAGATCGACTCCGGTCGGCTCCTGCCCGGCTCGCGACTGGCCCCCGTCCGGGAGCTTGGTGCCGCCCTGCGAGTGAACCCCAACACCATCCGGGCGGTCTATCGACGTTTGGCCGACGCCGGGTACGTCACCAGTCGCCACGGCGCCGGCACCCACGTCGCGGACCGGCCGCCGCAGAAGCGCAGCGCCGAGTCCCTGGCCGGGATCGTGTCCGAGATGCTCCGTCGCGCAGCCCACGCCGGGTACACGGCGGACGAAGTTGCCGCCGCGACCTTCGCCGCGGCCACGGAGCGGAAGCGGCCGGGGCCGCTCGTCCGTGTCCTGTTCGCGGAGTGCACCAGCGCCGATGCCGGGTACGACGCGGAACGCCTTGTCGACGCGTTCCCGGACCTCATCGAGGTCGAGGGCGCCCTCATCGACGACCTGCCCGAGCGCCTCGAGCGCTTCCACTACGACCTGGTCGCGACGACGACGTTCCACGCCGATGAGGCCCAGGCGCTCGCCGCGGGCCGTGTGCCGGTGGTGGCCATGCTCATCGGCCCTGGTTACGTGGAGCTCGTCCACGAGATCGCCGGTCTGCCGGCCGGCTCCACGGTCGGCCTGGTGTGCGCCTCGGCGCGGGGCACGGACAACATGCAGGAGACCCTCCAGCTGTCGGGCGCAACGGACATCCGCATCGAATCCGCGCTCATCGACGAGCCCGACCAGATCGAGCGGGTGGACGCCGTGGCCGACCTCATCCTGCTCTCGCGTGACGCGCTGGCGACCGGCCTGGACCGGCGGCTGTCGCGGCCGGAGCGGGTCCGGCCGTGGACGTACGACTTCGATCCGGCGGGTATCGAGCTTGTCCGCCGGGCCATCGAGCACGTCTACGCGGCCCGTCGCGCGGAGGCGGTCCCCGCCTGATGGGTCACGCCGTCTCTCGCCGCGCGCGCGACTTCCACGTCCGGCGAACCGCGCGCGAACGCTACGGCATCGATGGCTCGATGCTGGGCGTGCGGGGCGATCTCGTCATCACGGACCTCGTGGCCGTCCGTCGCCTGGCCGGGCGTATGACCAGCGAGCGACCGCCCGGTGCGCCGGGCGTGGGGGCCGGCGAGATCGGGGCGCTCGGGCTCCTTCACGAGGTCGGGCACCTGCTCCTCGCCCGCTACGAGTCGACCCGCCGGCCGGCCGCCATGGCCCACGCCCTCGACGGGGTCCGCGCCCGGCTTGGTGCGAGCGAGACCGGTCGGTTGCTGGACCGCTTCGCGGCCGAGTTCCCGGGCACAGGCCCGGAGCCCGAACCGCCGGTCGCCCGGCTCGAGGAGCTGCTGCTCACGCGGATCGCCAACGAGAACCCGGCCCTCGGCCCGCTGCGCGAGCTGGTCGACGACCGGATCCTCGCCGACGGCACGCGCTACGAGGACGCCGTTGCTTCACTCGAAGCGGCGTTCGCCCCGGCCGGTGAGCCGGCCTTCGGGCCTGGCGGCGAGTCGCTCATCGAGCTCATGCGCGCGCCGGCGCGCCACGCCCCGACCTCGCTGACCGGGCAGCTGCGCTATGTCCGCGAGCATTGGGCGGGGCTCCTGGGCGACGAACTTGACGCCCTGGTCGGTCGGCTCGACCTGGCCATCGGGCTGCTCGCCGAGGAAGACCGCTACCTGCACCTGCGCTTCGGTGGCGGCGCTGCGGGGGGCGCGCCCATCGGCGAGGCCCACGCTCCGTCGTTCAGCGGCGCGTCCGAGGAACCCGAGGCGTTCTCCAGCGACTCCGCCTGGATGCCCCGGGTCGTGCTCATGGCCAAGAGCACGCATGTCTGGCTCGATCAGCTGTCGCGCCGCCACGGTCGCGAGATCCGGACCCTCGACGCGATCCCGGACCAGGAACTGGACACGCTCGCCGGCTGGGGCATCACCGGCCTGTGGCTCATCGGCCTGTGGCAGCGTTCCGTCGCGTCGGAGCGTATCAAGCGCATGCGCGGCAACGCGGATGCCGTGGCCTCCGCCTACTCGCTCGACGACTACCGGATCGCCGAGGACCTCGGCGGCGAGGCAGCCTACGCGAACCTGCGCGACCGAGCCTGGAGCCGCGGGATCCGCCTGGCCAGCGACATGGTGCCCAACCACATGGGCATCGACTCGAGCTGGGTCATCGACCACCCGGAGTGGTTCCTGTCCGTCACGGAGGCGCCCTACCCGGCATACGCGTACACGGGACCGGACCTCTCCCCGGACGAGCGCGTCGGGGTCGTCCTGGAGGACCACTACTGGAACGACTCCGACGCGGCGGTCGTGTTCAAGCGCTTCGATCGCGCGACCGGCGACGAGCGCTACATCTACCACGGCAACGACGGCACGAGCTTCCCCTGGAACGACACGGCCCAGCTGGACTTCCTCAGTCCGGAGGTCCGGGAGCACGTCATCCAGGTCATCCTGGACGTCGCCCGGCGCTTCCCGATCATCCGCTTCGACGCCGCCATGGTCCTGGCCAGGAAGCACATCCAGCGCCTGTGGTGGCCGCTGCCGGGGGGCGGTGACGGCATCCCGTCCCGTGCCCAGCACGCCATGTCGCAGGCCGAGTTCGACACCCGCATGCCGGTCGAATTCTGGCGCGAGGTCGTCGACCGGGTGGCGGCCGAGGTGCCCGGCACGCTCCTGCTGGCCGAGGCGTTCTGGATGCTCGAGGGCTACTTCGTGCGGACGCTGGGCATGCACCGCGTCTACAACAGCGCGTTCATGCACATGCTCCGCGACGAGGATGGGGCGGGCTACCGGCGGCTCATCAAGGAGACCCTGGAGTTCGACCCGGAGATCCTCAAGCGCTACGTGAACTTCATGAGCAACCCGGACGAGGCGACCGCGGTCGAGCAATTCGGCAAGGGCGACAAGTACATCGGCGTGGCCATGGTCATGGCCACCCTGCCCGGGCTGCCGATGCTGGGCCACGGCCAGATCGAGGGCTTCGGCGAGAAGTACGGCATGGAGTTCCGGCGCGCCACCCTCGACGAGCGACCCGACCCGTGGCTCGTCGAGCGCCACGAGCGCGAGCTCTTCCCGATCTTCCACCGACGCGGCTGGTTCGCCGAGGCCGACGACTTCCTGCTGTACGACCTGGTGACCGACGGCGGCGGTGTGGACGACGGCGTGCTCGCCTACTCCAACGGGTCCGGCCCGACCCGCTCGCTCGTCGTCTATCACACGCGCTTCGGCTCGACCTCGGGCACGCTCCGCGAGTCGGCGCCGTATGCGCGCAAGAACGCCAGCGGTGCCAAGCGCCAGGTCCGCCGCTCCCTGGCCGAAGGTCTCGGCCTGCCCAACGACCCGGCCATGTTCGTCACCTTCCGCGACGCCCGGACCGGCCTCCAGTACCTGCGGTCCGCGCGCGAGATGTGGGAGCGCGGGCTATGGATGCACCTGGATGCCTACGAGGGACACGTCTACTGGGAGTTCCGCGAGGTCCTGGACGGGTCCGCCGGCCAATGGCGCCGCCTCGCCGAACGGCTCGCCGGGGCGGGTGTGCCGTCACTCGAGGCGGCCATGCGTGATCTGCAGTTGGAGCCGGTCCATGTCCCGTTGCGCGCGCTGTTCGGCGGCGGCGAGATCGCCGCCGTCCTCGAGGGACGGGCGACCGCGGCGGACCTGGACGCGCTGCAGGCGGGCTTTGAGGCCGTCCTCAAGGCCGTGGCCGACGCGACGGGCCTGGCCGGGGCCGGCGATCCGGCGCCCATCGCGGCCGGCGTCCGAGCGCGCGCCGAGGGCGCGTTCGCGCAGCTGAGCGCGAGCGGGGAGCCGCTCAAGGCCGGGCAACGCGCGGCCCTGCTGGGCTGGCTGGCCCTCGCCCGGACCGGGGAGCTGGCACCGCGCGCCGACGTCGCCGCGACGTCGCTGGCCTGGTATGACGAGCTGCACCTGGCCCCGATCGTCGCCGGCGGGTTCCGGGCCGCGGGTCTGGACGAGGCTGCCGCGTGGGCCTCCGCCGACACCGTGCGCGTCCTGCTGGCGCTCGCCCGGCCGTCGGAGATCAGGGGCCGCGGCCGGGCCCGGGATGTCCGGCTCCTGGAGCGCTGGCTCGCCCGACCCGCCGTGCGCGAGGCGATGGGCGTCAACACCTGGCAGGGCGTCGAGTGGCTGGACCGCGAGCGCTATGTGGCGCTCCTGGCCTGGGCGGCCCGCCTGGACGCCATCGAGGCAGGGACGGAGCCGGCCGACACGATCCTTACCGCGCGCCTCGCTGCGGCCGCCGAGGCTGCCGGCTATCGCGTAGACAGGCTGCTCGCCACGCTCAGCGGTCCGAAGCCCGCCCGTCCGGCGACAACGGCTGCGCGCGCCCTTCCGGCGACACGGACCGCGCCGCGTCGACCGCCGGCCCGCTGATCGAAGCGCCCTCGAGCGACGCTCTCCCGGGCCGCTGGAAGCCCGTCCACGTCCCGGCCGCCCACTCGGCCGCGAGGGTCCCCATGATCGACTCCAGGCGCGGCCCCTCCAAGTCGGGATAGAGCCGGCGCAACAGGAACCGCGCGCGATCGAGTTCGGTCATCTCGCCAGCCCGGTCGGCCTGCGCCCAGACGCGCGCGAACCCATTCGCCCGGAGGCGCTCGTTCAGAAGTCGACGCTGGGTCGGACCAGCCTCGATCAATCGCCGGTCCAGGATCACCTGCGAGCTATCGATCGCCACGGATCCGCTCCACGAGCTCAGTGACACCGAGGATCGAAGCGTAGCGGTCGATGTGTCTCCAGTCTAGGTCCGCGGTGATGCGCGCCACCGATGCGGCGTCCCGGACCTGCCGCTCAGAGGCGCCGCTGTCGGACCACGCCAGCTTGGCCAGGATCAGATCTTCGGGCCCGATGAACCAGGCGGACCCCAACACCGGGTCGTCGACCAGGCGCCGGCGCTCGAAGGCGACCCGGCCCCACGCATCGTCACGCCTGGTGATCAGGTCGGCCTTCCGGATCTCCGTACGATGGATCACCGCGCCATAGCCGCGGCCGTCAACGACGATCAGATCGTTGACCAGATACGCGTCCTCGAACGCGGGGCGGATCACGGCCTCGAATCGCGCGACCGTCAGGTCAGTGACGATGTCGATGTCCATCGTCTGGCGCGGCTCCGCCCACACGGAGAGCGCCTCGGAACCAGTGATGTAGTAACTGACGCCGGCGCGCTCCAACCGGTCCAGGACGTCGCGCTCGATGGACGACATCGGCGTGGCGCCTCAGCCGAACAGGATGCGGCGCAGGAACGAAGTCGGCGGCGCGCCGTGCGAGATGACGTTCTCCAGGTGGTCGCGGTAACGGAAGCCCGGAGTCTCGCCGAAGCCACCGGGCAGGTCGCCGGGCTGGATGGCATCGGGGTCCGCGCCGACAGCCGCCGCCGCGCGACGGCGCGCCTCGAGCTCCATGTCCCACATCTCCATGGACCCCGCGAAGTACGTCGACAGCTGCGTGGATGACAGCCGGGCGCGGGTGTACTTGGCGCGCGCCTCGGCCTCCTCCTGGAACCCGCCCTCCACCTGAAGCTGGACGACGCGCTCCTCGGACATGCCCTCCACGTGGATCTTGGCGTCGATGATGGCGTTGGTGATGGCCCGCAGGTAGAACTTCCAGTGGGTCAGGAGCAGGGCCGGATCGTCCGCGCCATAGCCCACGTCCATCATCACCTGGGTCACGTACACCGCCCAGCCCTCGGCGAACAGGCCGCTGGCGAAGATGGACCGTGGCAGCGACGCGGATCGGTTGCCGTACACGCCCTGGAGGTAGTGGCCGGGCACCGCTTCGTGGATGGTCAGCAGCCGCAGCATCCGGTCGTTGTCCTCGCGCAGGTACGACTCCTTGCGCTCGGCGGACCAATCGTCGGGCATCGGGGTGATGGCGAAGAAGCTGGTCAGGCCCTTGTCCAGGGGCCCCGGGGCGATGAGCATGGCGCCACCGAAGGCTCGCAGGAAGCCCGGCGTCCAGCGGATGTCGAGCGGCTCGTCGGCCAGACCGATGAGGTCCCGCTCGCGGCAGAAGGCCTCGATGCGCGCGTTCTCCGCTCGGCAGTAGTCGAGCAGGTCCTCGGCGGCCGGATGGTCGGCGGCGATGGCGTCCAGGGCCGCGCGCACGAGGTCGTTGGGATCGTCCGGCATCGGCTCGCCGGGGAGCCAGCGCTCCCAGCCGTCGCGGGCGAGGCGCACCATCTCGGCTCGCACAGCCGCGTACTGTCGTTCGGCCTCGTCGATGATCCGCTCCGGGGTGAGCGTCTCCGAGCGCATGGTATGAACAAGCTTGTGGGCGAACAGGTCGCGACCCAGGCGGCCCTCGCCGTCGGAGGTCGGCAGGACGGTGTCGCGGAGGTGGCCCGTGAACGTGGCGATGGCGCCCTTTGCGGCCAGCGCAGCGGCGTCCAGTCGGGGGCGGAGGGCGGCCACGTCGGCGTCACCCTCGGCCGCTCCCCGGTCCGCCTCGGCCAGCGCGTCGCCGATGAGCTCCAGGACGCCCGGCAGCTGAGCGATCGCTGTCTCGGTCTGGAGGCGGCCGACCGGGCGACCGTCGTCGGTCGGACCGATCGCCGTGGCGGCATCGGCCAGGAACGCCGGCATGCCCT
>Ga0163153_10007815_pt1 | contig 11359 bp, 5 predicted proteins | sample OliLakLV19MP6IB1_FD_148629 | JGI IMG/M metagenome (GOLD analysis project Ga0163153, IMG submission 148629) | Freshwater microbial mat bacterial communities from Lake Vanda, McMurdo Dry Valleys, Antarctica - Oligotrophic Lake LV.19.MP6.IB-1 | ecosystem: Environmental > Aquatic > Freshwater > Lake... | reverse complement strand
TCGAAAACCACCCCCATGAATGAACACCACCAACGGAGCAGGTTCGGACGAATCAGCCACCCAGAGATCGAACGTGTTTCGCTCATGATCACCGTATTTGATGTTCGTGTACGTCGCACGCTTTCCGTTGTTGGCGACGGGCTCCCGTTTCAAAGCGGCCTGTAGCACTTTGCCGAAATTATCGGACGGGCCAAACGTACCGTCCGGTCCCACACCGGCCATCGCGCTCATTTCTTCATTGGAGATGCGCTGCCGGGGCGCGGACTTTTCCGCCTTGGCGCCAGGCGCCGCCTTCGAGTTATCCGGCAAGCGCTCCGCTCCCATCAAGGGGCAGATGAGTGCGGTACCACTCAATATAGTTCCGATCCAACACGCTTTTACTTTAAGTGTTACCGTTCGGGAGCAGAGAGACGTATACATATCAGGATAGGTCGGGGAAGTTTCCGAAAAGAGTTGAAATGACGATTGTGGGAGGTTGCCTAAAAAGCGGAACGTATAGACACGATAGGAATGGCCGGAGAGACCCCGAAGCGGAACGAAGGGGAGCAACGCGATGGATTTCAAACGAGCTGTCAGCACAGAAAAGTTAGAACCGGAGCGTGGTGGCGAGCCTCCACGTCAACGGCTCGGGTACCGCCACGCGGGCAATTGAACCGTCGGGTTGCGTTGCAATGGGGATCAGATCGTCGTCGTTGAGCAGATTCTTCAGGTTGAGTTGAATCGACCAGTCGTACTTTCGACCCAATTTCCGCTCGTAAGCAACCCAGGCATCCACCTTCGTGTCAGCCGGTCCAAACCAAGGGTTCTGTACGTCCTGAATATACTCACCCACCTCGGCATTGAAAACGACGGGAAACCCGATGGACGACTTGTCGAGCCAGCGGACAGCCCCTCCGATCGACCACCCTCTAGCCCAGCGCGGCGCTTCGGTGCCAAATCGGTATTTCGTCACGAGCGCTGCCTGCCACTCCTTTAATTCCGAAACCGGGCCTCCATCCTGCAACTGCGCAAGGCGAAACGGGTTGATCACGTTCGAAGTCGCGGTATCCCCCACGGTCGGCGCGTTGGGAATCGAAGTAATGACAAAGTTGGCAAACGCGCTGTTGATAAATTCGGGGATCACAAACGATTCGATAAAGCGCGCAGTCGCCGGAGAGGTATTGGAACGTGAAGCCTTTTGCTGGCCGACGTTGAGCAGGAATGTGAGATTGGCGGTGGGATTGTAGACTAATTCGATTTCCACCCCCTTGGAGATTAGGTCACTGGATCCGGAGAGCTGGGAGGAAGGGTTTTCCGTCGCGGTGAGATTCGCGTAGTCGTAGGTGAATCCCATGACGTCGAGAAACGTCTGCGACGGGACCGGCAGGTCCGCCATTCGGAACGCGGCGTTCTGGGGGGAGTTGATGCTTTCCAGGGACTGTCTCAGGATTCGGGATACAACGTTGAGCGAACCATTGCCGGCACCACTGTTGTTCTGCTGGGTGGTTTCATACCAGTTCGTCTTTAAAAACAACTTTCGATCGAAAAGGGTCAGCGTGAAACCGTGTTCCGTGGTTTCGCCGGTGGGCGAGTCAATGGGATTGTTCTCGATATCAATTCTACGTCCGGACGGCTGAAAATTGCTCGATTCGCTATAGTGCAAACTCAGGCCCATCCCGCGCGGCAGCCGCTTCTTGATGAATTCCGGGGCGTGAAAAACAGCGCTGTAGCTCCAGACATCCGCCCGGGTGGCAAGCGTCGGAGTCGATGGTATCGTCCAGTTCCGTGCGTTGATATCGACGCGTTGATTGAAAAAGACCGGATTGAGCGGTGCGGAGCCCGCGTCGAATATTTCCACGTCATCACTGCGCCACCCGACCGTCGTAACCAGGTTACGGGAGAAGAAATAATTTTGGGCAATAAATGCAATCGAGTCGATCTCATTGGTGGACTTGCGGCCCGACATGGCGGCCAGATCAGGGCGATTAAACTGAGTATAAATCGGAATCTCCCTCACTTCGTACCGTCGGGTGTTCTGATTCCAGAAATTGAAGGTACCGGTGCCACTTACCATCTGTCGCTGCGTGAGGCCACCAATGTGAACCTGGGAGAGTTGATTCTTGGTGAGATCAAGCAGGGTTTGACCCGGGGCGAGCCCGGAAATCGGCAGCACCCTGAGATTGGACGATGTCCAAAGATTGGGATTGCTCCTTACGGCCGGCTGCAACGTCGCCACGATCGGATCCGCCGCATCCCTGTATTCATACGATTGACTGTGGATCCGTTGACGGTTGAACAGTCCGGTCAACACGGCGGTTCCCAGAATTTTAGCCCAACGCTCGTTCTTAACGATCCGGCGAAAATCGAGGTTGTAAAAGGCGGTCGCGCGAAGCGCCTCCCGATTGGAGATGGTCGAAACCCCGTTCGTGGTGGCATAGGTGGTGATGCCGCCAAAGTTCGGGTTGGGGCGCCCGTCGAGGAGGACCCGGTTGAAGTCGAGATAGAGCGCATAGTCGCGCAGACTGTCGAAGGCAGTGAACGCGCTCGTATCATGATTCTGCTTGTCCAGGGCGAGTTCGATGCCGGCGGTGCCCTCGAACGCCAGTTGCTGCAGGGTAATGTTCAGGGCGTTGAAGTCAGCCGACTGCCCGGAATTCGGCCCATCGAGCAGAATCTTCCGGAAGTTGAACGCATCGGTGTTCATCAACGACGGCTGAAGATAGAACGCCTGATCGACTCCAAAGCGCGGCACGACGTTGCCGTTTTCGTCGGTCACAAGGGGGCCGCCGACACCGTAGCGCACGGCGAGCATTTGCAGGGGCAGAAATGAACCGAGGGTGGGCGAACCCATTCCTCCCGTGGTTGCGCCATTGAGGAGACCGTGACCGCCGACGGCGGGTTGGCTCGAAGCGGGGTTGAAGAACATGTTCCCCGGACCAAACAGAAACGAGGAAGGCGTGCCGTGTAGTCCGTTGTTGCGACCGGCCGGTGGAGGCTGCAGCGATGAAGTCGCGTCGTTCCAGATGGGCCTCCCGTAGTCGTACCACGGAGATATATAATCGAGGACTGGTCCCGGTCGTGGACGATTGGCATCAATCGTCCCCTGCTCGAAACTGGCAGTCAGCGTGGTATTGGGAGCCGGTTGGGCGGTGACTGCCACGTACCCGCGCCGGTTGTCCTCGAACGCGGGCTTCTGTTCGTATTTCCGTTTCTCGTACAATCCGGCGGCGAAGACGGCCAGCCGCTGGTCAAGAATTTCGCGATTCACTTTGAAACTGCCGCGGCCGGTGCCGAACGTGTCGGTCACCGCCTGGATTTCCGTATAATTCGAAAAGGTTGCCTCGATCAACGAGTTGTTGATAATGCCGGCCGGGCTGCCCAGACCGAAGAGAATGGCGTTGGACCCGCGCTGGATCTCAACCCGGTTGGTATTATAGGTATCAAACGGAATGTCGCTTAAATAGAAGTTTCGAGCGAGATCGGCCGAGCCCAGACCGCGCACCCGCGTGGCGCGCTGAGGCTCCTGAATTACGTTGTTAAAATGGGTTTCCCCGCCCGCGAAGTTACCGCCAATTCCGCCGACCTCCGTGTTGGTGGTATACACCAGAATCCCCTTGGCGTCCGTGGCACCGATGTCCTCGATGAACTCAGGTGTCACCACTGAAATGGCCGATCCGATATCGCGAAGATCGGTTTTCAGGCGGCTGCCGGCCAAAGTTTGGGTAGCACGATAACCGGCATCCGCTTCGCCCGTGACGATAAAGGGCGAAAGGCGTAGCACATCATTTTGAGCGCCGTTGGAATTGGGAACGGATTGATTGCGGCCGGCCGGTCCCGGACTGCTGGGTCGAGGCGAGGCGCGGCGGATTGCCCAAGCGGTGGAAGTCGGGTCGTCGACCGCGACCAAGCCGGTGTCGACTAGCATTCGGTCCACCGCTTCCCGCGGAGTCATGAGACCTCGAACCGCGCGCGTCCGCACATTCGCCACGTCGTCCGTTGAGAAAACCACCCCGCGTCCTGCTTGCTCGGAGAATACCTTCAATGTATTTTCCGCCACGTCCGCTGGCACATCAAATGTCCGAGGGACGTCGGCCGCTTGACCGATTGCGGACGAAAGGAGCAGCGCGGAACTGACGGACAGGTAACGCCGAAAGCTGGCAAACGCTGCGGCATTCCAAGCGAAAATCGGACGAAGAATCATGGGGTGGTGGGGTTACCAGGGTGCGATTCGTGATCGTACACCGCGGGGTCTGATTCCCAAGACGGAGTTCCGCGCTAAATGTTTACGCGACGCGTTAATTTAACCGTTTGGTCCGCTTCTAAGTCCCCGCAAACGTTTCAACGGCGGATCAAAATGCGATCATGGCGCGATTCGACGCGCAGCCCGAAGCTCGTCGCCACCAAATGGGCAAAGCCAGCAGGGTCTCCCATCCAATAGATACCGCTCACCCGGAGCTCTCCCAATGATTTGTCTTCCAGAATCAGCTGGGGCCGATTCAGCCCGTTCATCAAAACGACAATCTCCTTCAGCGCCATCGCGGAAAACTCGACCCGCTGCTCCCTCCATGCGAGCTCAGCGGCCAACTCGGCGTCAGACACTACTCCCACTACAGGGACCTGTTTCTCCGTCAGACCAACCGTGGCACGATCGCCGGCACTTAAAAAGATTGGGGTCGTACCAGGCACTGTCGGGCCCGCTTGACCCAACTGGACCAAGCCTCGCGTCACCAGCACATCGAGCCTTTCCTCCGCCAAACTCACCAGGAACTCAGTGCCAATCGCCTCGACCGTCGCCGTTCCGGCCGTCACTCGAAAGGGTCGCTTCGGATCCTTTGCCACCGCAAAGTGAGCGGTGCCCTGGAGGAGCCGGACGTTCCGTCCCAGGGGTGAATAGTCGATTTCAATTTCGGCCCCGGCCCGAAGCTCGACCTGCGAGCCGTCCTCCAACACGCGCCGCTCCGGCTTGATCATCGACGCGACGCGAGGGACTTCCATGACGTCCGGCCGCGATCCGGCCGCTTCTCTGGAAATCGCAAGAAAACTTACCGCGGCAGCGGCCCCGACCATCGCCAGCCCCCAACTCCAGCTGGCGCGCTGACGCCGTCGGCGCTCGGTCGCGCGCCGTTCGATTTCGGCCAGTAGTTCTTCGCCGTAGCCACGATTGCCGGGGCGGGTTACGACGCCCCAGGCGGCCTCGATCTCCGAGAAAACTTTCGCGTGGAGCGGATCGGCACGCATCCATGCATCGAACCCGTCTCTTTTGTCCGGCGAGAAACCCGCATCACGCCACACCAGCCAGTCAGTCGCAGCGTCCCGAATAGCCTCGAGCTCTGCGGCGCTTTTTTCCGATTCGTTCATGACCCAGAACTGCCGTTGACTCCGCGCTCACGCAGGAATTCCGCGCACTTTTTCATTCCTCGAGCCATTTGCACCCGGACCGTCTGCTCGGAAACCCCGAGTCGTTGGGAAATCTCTCGATACGGCAGTCCCCGCACACCGCGGAGCACGACAATTTCGCGACAGCGCGGCGGCAACGCATCGATCGCTTCCGCGGCGAGGCAAATTTCCTGACGGACACTTGCGGTTTCGGCAGCATCTGCTGACTCCTCCAAGACGCACCAAGGCGGCAATTCGTTTACGCGCACGGGAGACACCCGGCGATTCTGTCGAATGACGTCGATGGCAACGTTGCGCGCAACGGCGAACAAATAGGCCTTGCCGGAGGCAATGGCGCCGCGCTCGCCTGCTCTCAATAAGCGGAGGTGGGCTTCCTGCACGATGTCGTCCAAGTCGCCCAAAGCCGGGAAATGCTTCTGTAGATAGGCGCGCAGGAGCGGCTCATGCGGAAGCACTTCTTCAGCAAACCACTCTCCATCTTGTCGGACGTTCATCAGCGGCGACGAGACTTGTCTACGCAATGAGCTCCTTGATCACGGTACCACCAAACTGGCTCAACTGCTTGAAGCGGCCGCCGTGGAAATAAGTGAGCTTGTTGTCATCAAGGCCGAGCAGGTGAAGGAGCGTGACGTGGAAGTCGCGCACATGGTGGACAACATCCACCGCCTCAGCGCCGGTCTCATCGGTTGCGCCAATGATGTGGCCGGCCTTCACGCCACCTCCCGCCATCCAGATCGTCATGGCCTTGGGATTATGATCCCGCCCGTAGGCCGTACCGCCGCGCACGCCGTTGTCCGGCGAGCGACCAAACTCTCCGCACCAGACTACGAGTGTATCCTCGAGCAGTCCGCGCTGTTTTAGATCCGCGATCAAGGCAGCAATGGGCTGGTCGACATTTCGAACCAGGTTGCCATGAGCCCGCTCTATATAGTCGTGCGAATCCCAAGTGCCGGCGTAGAGCTGCACGAAACGGACACCCTTCTCGACGAGTCGACGGGCGAGGAGGCACTTGCGGCCAAAGGCATCGGTGGTATCGGCGCCGAGACCATACGCTTCCTTGGTGCGTGCATCCTCCTCATCGAGATCGAGAATACCGGGAACCTGCAGCTGCATCCGGAAGGCAAGTTCATACGCCTCGGTGCGGGCGGCGAGCTCCTCGTGCTGGGCGTTGGCGACCTGATGCGAGGCGTTGAGTTTGGCGAGCAGGTCAAGGTTGGCGCGTTGATGATCCCGCGAAATTCCGGCTGGAGGATTGAGATCAAGAATCGCCGAGCCTTTCGGCCGCAGCGGAGTTCCCTGGAAATGCGCCGATAGAAACCCATTGCCCCAGTTGGCGGAGCCGCCTTGAGGATACGAGACTTCCGGCAAAACGATGAATCCGGGCAGGTTTTGGTTAAGCGTCCCGAGCCCGTAGTTGGCCCACGAACCGATCGCCGGGTCACCGCCGAACCGATTGCCGGTGTTCATTTGATACATCGCCGTGGGGTGATTCACCGAGTCAACCTGACAGCCGCGATAAAAACACAGATCGTCGACCACTTTCGCGAGGTGTTCCCAGTTGGTCGCAATGTCGGCACCACTCTTTCCCGCTTTGCGAAACTCGAAGGGACTCTGTACATAGTAGCGTTTTCCACTCTCCATGGCAGACTTCATCTTTCCCTCGCGGGTAAACTCCTGGAGATGAATTTGCGCCAGCTTCGGCTTCGGATCGAAGGTATCGATATGCGAAGGGCCTCCCTCCATCATCAAAAATATACAATTTTTCGCCCGCGCCCGATGATGGCCAGGCTTGGGCGCAAGCGGACCCGCGGCCGGGGCGGACGCCTGGAGCTGGGGCGCGAGGAGCGATGTCAGGGCAATGCTGCCAATGCTGGCGCCGAGGCCGTAGATGAAGTCGCGGCGCGTGGGAGCGTGAAGGGCGCGATGTCCGGCGCAGGGAAAGCGAGTGCTCATGGGAAGGAAGTAAAAGGTTTCGTCGATGGGGCGGACAACGCCGCGGGTTTGGGAAGGAGACGGATGACGGGCGTTCGGCGTGTGGAATATTGCCGCAGTGGCTTCATTTTGCAGGTACCGCATCCCGCCAGCCGCCCGCCAGCCGGGCGGCAAGCGCTTTTACCTGAGACGCCTGCCGGGGTGCTTCCGCCAGGTTTTCGGTTTCGTGCGGGTCGGTTCGATGGTCATAAAGTTCGCGCGCGATCACTGCGCTGTTCTTGTCGGTCCACTCGACGTAGCGGTGCGTATCGGTCCGAATCGTGCGACCAAGTCGCCCCGCCCGCACGATCTCGCTGAACGCCGCATTTTTCCAGTGGCGTCCTGGCGACGCCAGCAGGGGAGCGAAGCTGACCCCTTCGTGGCGCACCGGCGCCGGCAGCCCAGCCAGCTCCGGAAGGCTGGCGTAAAGATCGATCAATTCCACGAGCGCCGGAGTGGCCTGGCCGCGCGCTTTCATGCCCGGCGCGGAGACCAGCATGGGTGAACGCACGGCCATTTCATAATTGCTATGCTTGTGTCCCCAGCTGCCATGCTCACCCATGAGGTAGCCATGATCGCCGATGAAGGCGACGACCGTGTTGCGATCCAGCCCGGTTTCGCGCAAAGCAGCTAGCACGCGGCCGGTGCACGCATCCATGTAGCTGATGTTGGCGAGATAGGCTTGGAGGTAACGACGTTTGAACGCGGTGTCCTGCTTCTCCAGTGGTGGAAAGTCGTAATACTTGTCTACCATTCCGGGGTTGAGAGTTCCCGGTGGAGCGCCGCGCGGCGCCGTGTCGTTGGCCGGCAGTGGCAATTTTTCGGGATCGTAAAGATCGTAGTAACGCTTCGGCGCCACGTACGGCAAGTGCGGCTGGTAGAAACCGACCGCGAGGAAAAACGGACCATCCGCCGCGGCGGCGCGAGCCCGAAGAAACTCGGCGGCCCGCAAAGCGGTTTCGCCGTCACGTAGTGCCTCATCGGGTACATCAGGATCGTCAATGGCGGCGCCGCGGGGCCAGTCGTGCGAGTGCTTGAATTCTTTGCCGGCGGCCCGCCCCTCCGCAATCAAGCGGTCGCGAATCGCGTTCTGCCCGGGGCCCCAGATGGGATTCTGCGGCAACCAGAGCGGCTCAGTCCACGAAGCGGGATCGTCTTCAGAGCCCAACCCGGTCTCAGCATAGACATGAAACACTTTCCCCATTCCAACCGATTGGTAGCCGTTGTTCTTGAAGTGCTGGGGCAGCGTAACGACATCGGGCACGGCGTCGCGGATGGTCCGACCAAACCCCCGGAGCCCGGACGAGGCGGGTCGCAAACCGCTCAGAAACGAGTTTCGGGAGGGGCTGCAGACCGCTATTTGCGCGTAAGCCCGTTCAAAGCGGAGCGCCTCCCGGGCGAAAGCGTCGAGGTGCGGAGTCTGTACAATGGAATCCCCGTACGAGCCGAGCTGCGGGCGGAGGTCATCCGCTATGATCAGCACGACATTTAGACGATCCGCGGCGACCAACGGCGATAGAACGCAGCCGAGAATCAGCGACGTCAGCGCCCAGCGACGCAGATTATATACGAAGGTGAAGGGGTTCATTGGGGTGTCATAGGACGGCGACGTGCCGTCCTGGGGAAACGTTGTTTTTAATACACGTAGGTGAACTCGTTCGCATTGAGCAGCACGAGACAGAGTTCCGCCAGACCGCGGGTCTCCACCGGCACATCGGCAAGTTGCAGGTCGGGGACGAAGTCGGCCGCGATTTCCAGCGGCTCGACAAACGTGAATTTCTCCCCGGTGTTTTCCTCGACTGCTTCGCGCACCACTTCGCGCGGGACCGCGGGCTTCGCCACCGCGACTGACCGGTGCCGATTCGTCATTGCCTCCCAGTGTGCGAGCGCGCTTCTCGATTCCTCGCCGCTCGGTGCCCGGTTGAACGCCAGCTCGAATGCGCGGGTCACGGTCGCCTCGCGACTGCTGGTTTCACGCATCAGGCGCGCCGCCCATGCCACCGCTCGTTGCAGCGAGGACTGGCTGTTGAAGAGCGAAAACACCTGCGGAGTGACAGTGGAGGCGTCACGCGCCTCACAGGAAAGGTCGGGACTGGGCGCGTTGAATACCTCCATAAACGGGTCGAGCTGACCGCGGATCTTCAGCGCATAAAGCGTGCGCCGGTGGCGTTGCTCGGGCTTCGGCGACGGCTGCCAGGCTTCGGCAAAGGTGCCCATCACCTGGCGCGGCTGGAGGGCGGCCTCACGGTTCATTTCAGGTCGCGCGGGGATCCCGCCGACCGTGCGGTTGAGCTCGCCCGAGACGGCGAGAAAGGAGTCGCGCAGTTCCTCGGCCGTCAGTCTCCGCGGTTTGAATACGGCATAGCGCGTGCCCTCCGGATCGCGTTCGGCGACGAGTTTCGGCTCCGGGTGCACGCTGGCGCGGGCGTAGGCATCGGACGCCAGGATGAGGCGCTGGAGGTCCTTCGTTGACCAGCCGTTTTCGAGGAAGGTGGCGGCGAGCCAGTCGAGCAATTCGGGGTGCGTGGGTTTTTTGCCATTGCCGCCAAAGTTATTGGGATTGCCCGCGATGGCCTGCCCAAAAGACCAAAGCCAGACGCGGTTCACATAGGTGCGCGCCGTCAGCGGATTTTTGGGCGACGCAATCCAGCGGGCGAGGGCAGCGCGGCGGCCTTCGATTTCGGACGGCACGGCCGCAAGCCTGGCGTCCATTTCGCCGACGAGGGTCGCGGCGCTGAGCACTCCCGGGGTGACAGGCGCGCCGTTGGCGAAAGGATCGCCCCCGGTGAGAATATGAGTCTGCTCGAGTTCGCCCTGAGACATGGGTTGCGCGGGCATGCGCAGCGGGTTCAGCACGGCTTTCATTTCCGGCGTACGGCCGCTGTAGGCAGCGAAGGCAATCGGCTCGTAACGGTCGAGCTCCCAGCGGATGCGCTCCAGACCTTTGCGGGCGACGCGTTCGTGCCCGTAGTCTTCGGGTGCAAAGCCGACGTGGCGCGGTGGTATTTGCTCTTCGGGTACGCCACGTTTCTGCAGGGCGCCGCGGATCTCGGCGTACCCGGTATCACGGCCGCGGGCGTTCTTGCCGCCGGCGCTTTCGGTCACGGTTTTCTCAAACTGCGCGGGATCGATTTGCTTTTCCACATACCACGCGCGAGCGCCCGCCATGAGCTTGGCGTCGAGGCGGGCGAGCTCTCGACGATAGTGATCGGCGCGTTGCTGGAGATATTTCTTCTCTTCGAAGCCGGCGGTGTTTTCCGTTGGGAGAAACGGTGCCAGACGTTCGGCCATCTGCGTCGTGGCGAAAACGGCCTGGATGCTGTAGTAATCTTTGGTCGGGACCGGATCAAATTTGTGGTCGTGACAACGCGCGCATTGCAGTGGGTGAGCGAGGAACGTCTGACCCACGCTGTCGGTTACGTCGTCGAGAAAGCGCTGGCGCGCGACCCTGGCGACTTCCATGCCGGTAAGCTCCCACGGGCCCATGCGGAGGAAGCCGGTGGCGACTAGCGCTTCCGCGTTGTCGGGGAATAGTTCGTCGCCCGCGATCTGCTCGAGGATGAACTGGTCGTAGGGTTTATCGGCATTGAATGAGCGCACGACGTAATCGCGGTAACGCCAGGCGTTGCCACGGGCGAAGTCGTTGGCGAACCCGCTCGTGTCGGCGTAGCGCACGACGTCCAGCCAATGCTGCGCCATGCGTTCGCCGTAATGCGGCGAGGCGAGCAGGCGATCGACGACCGCCGCAAACGCAGAGCGATCAGGCGCCGGGTCGGCGACAAAAGCCGACATCTCCTCGGGCGTCGGGGGCAGACCAGTCAGGTCGAACGTGACGCGGCGCAGCAGCGTGCGGCGGTCGGCCCGCGGCGCAGGCGCGAGGTTGGCTGCGGCCAGTTTCGCGTGGAGAAACGCGTCAATGGCATTGACCGTGGAACTCGCGACAGGGGGCACGGCCGGTTTCTGCAGCGGTTGATACGACCAGAGCTTTTCGGGCTGGTAGCGGCGGTGCGTC
>Ga0163153_10007814_pt1 | contig 11359 bp, 9 predicted proteins | sample OliLakLV19MP6IB1_FD_148629 | JGI IMG/M metagenome (GOLD analysis project Ga0163153, IMG submission 148629) | Freshwater microbial mat bacterial communities from Lake Vanda, McMurdo Dry Valleys, Antarctica - Oligotrophic Lake LV.19.MP6.IB-1 | ecosystem: Environmental > Aquatic > Freshwater > Lake... | reverse complement strand
AATGTGGGCACTTGATATTTTTCCGCACGAGGTTGCAGTATGAAATGGCCGTCAGATCGCGTATCGCTGTGTTCGCCGAAGAGCTTTGGCATGTACGAGAAAGCCGCAAAACTTGAGGCCAGTGGCCAAAAATTGATCCATCTGGAAGTCGGGCGACCCGATTTTGACACGCCACAGCACATAAAAGATGCCACCAAGCAGGCGCTGGACAACGGCGTTGTGCACTACGGTGAATTCGCCGGTAACCGGGACTTGCGCGAAGCCATTGCTGCACGGCTGCTGACACACAATTCCATCCATGCCAGCCCAGAGGAAATACTGGTCACCAATGGCCTGACTCATGCCGCTTATGCGGTGTTTTCTGCCGCCATTGATCCTGGCGACGAAGTCATCCTGCTGGAGCCCTATTATCCGCAGCACATCGGCAAGATCGAGTTGGCCGGCGGCAAAGTCGTCAGCGCACCCCTGGATGCGAGCAATGGCTATACGCTGGATCCACAGGCGATCGAATCCCGCATCACTGGCAAAACCCGAATGATCGTTATCGTCAATCCGGCCAATCCGATTGGCCGGGTGTTCCGCCGGGAAGAGCTACAGGATCTCGCTGACCTCGCCATCAAATATGATCTGCTGGTAGCCAGTGATGAGGTTTATGACCTGATCACCTACGACAATAATCACCATATCAGCATTGCCTCACTCCCCGGTATGGCGGAACGCACGTTCAGCATGTTTGCGCTGACCAAGGCTTACGCCATGGACGGATGGCGAATAGGTTTTGTAACCTGCTCTGAAAAATTCATGCCTGCCCTGTTGCAGATCACCGCCAATGATGTCACCCACGTGAACGTGTTTATTCAGCACGGTGCCAAAGCCGCCATCAATGGCCCGCAGGAACCTTTTGACGCCATGTTGGCTGAAGACGATCGACGACGAAGGCTGGTGTGTGACCGATTCAACGCCATAGAGGGTATCGTCTGTCCACGTCCTCAAGGAACCATCTATGCCTTCCCTGATGTCCGGGCATTCAATAAATCGTCAGGCCAGTTGGCTGACGAGCTACTTGAAGAGACCGGTATCGTGATCGAGAACGGAGCGTTTTATGGTGCCAGCGGTGAAGGGCACCTGCGAGTCTGCTTCGGCTCAGAATCCTACACAGTACTGGAAGAGGCCATGAACCGAATTGAAGCCTTCTTTGCGCGCCAGGAATTAGCCTATGAGCCCGTCAAAGTTTTTCTTTGAAATAATCCGCAATCTTGGTGTAAACGTGTAGTTGATAGCTTTCTATGCCATGGTGCTCATTCGGATACACCATCATGTCGAACTGCTTGTTGGCCTTGATCAGGGCATCGGCAAACTGCAGGGTGAAAGCAAACTTGACGTTCTCATCACCACTGCCGTGGATCAGTAACAGATCACCTTCGAGACGATCTGCAAAGTTTTCCAGGTTAACCCTGGCGTAGCCTTCCGGGTTGTCCTCCAACTGATCCATCCAACGCTCAACACCGGTTGCCTGGTAGTTGATCAGGTCAATCACCGGCGCAACGCTCACCCCTACTTTGTAGTGTGGCGCACCTTTGGTCATCATCGCAGCGGCCAGGTAGCCGCCGCCGCTCCAGCCCCAGAAGCCGATTCGTGTTGAATCCACCCAGGACAAAGTTTTCAGATAGCGGATACCCTGCAACTGGTCGAGAACTGCCCACTTGCCATATTCACCATAGGTCAGGTTCTTGGCCTTTTTACCGCGGCCCGCAGTGGTGCGGTTGTCCATGCTGAAAATGATATAACCCTGCTCAGCCATGTAACGGTGCCACATATCGCGGTGCATACCGCGCGCACTGCCCCAGGCATTGATCACCATCTGCGAACCGGCATTACCATAATCAAAGGCAATCACGGGATAGGTTTTCGCGGGGTCGAAATTGGAAGGCTTCATCATGTAGGCATTGAGGGTTACGCCATCATCGGTATCAAACTGGAAGAATTCCGGATTAGGTACGGAGTACTTTTGCAGGCCAGGTAATTCATTGCGCAGCAAAACGCTGACTTCAGTTCCTGCGGGGTCGCGCACGTCCACCACTGGCGGCGTGGCCGCATCAGACCAGGTCTGCACCACCCAGGAACGATCGGGTGACATATCCCAGCTATACCAGCCTGGCTGGCCCGAGAGCTTTTCTACCGGCGCGCCGTCCAGCCCCACCCGGTAAACATGTTGATCAATGAAGGAGTCTTTCTTGGCATAGAAATACAACCAGCCGTTGGTTTCATCTACGCCTATCAGCGAATCAATCTCCCAATCACCCGAAGTCAGTTGCTTCTCCTGGCCTTCGTAGTCGTACAAGTAGGCATGACGGTAACCACTTTTCTCAGAGGTCCAGACAAACTGATCCTGGCCTTGCAGAAACATCTGGTCACGGGTGATATCAATCCAGGCAGGGTCGGTATCGGTGACAATCACGCGTGATTTACCGCTGCCCGCATCCGCCATCAGCAGCTCCAACAGATCATGATCCCGGCTCAAACGTTGTATGGAAAGCTGGTTTGAAGAGCGGGCCCATTCAATGTAAGGAATATAGTCATCCGGATTGTTGCCAATCTCCATCCAGGCGGTTTCAGCATCGGCCAGGGTGTAAACGCCGATCTGATTAACGGCATGCTTTTCCCCGGTGTTGGGATACTTCATCTGCCGGACTTCAGGATACTTACCCAGCTCGTCTATCATGGCCCAGGTTTTGACTTCCGTTACATCCAGTCGCCAGTAAGCAATACGGCTGCCGTCCGGAGACCACTTCCAGGCGTCGGTAAAGCCAAACTCGGTACTGCCGTAGTCATAAATGCCATTCCAGATGTCTGCGCTGCCATCGTTGGTGACAGCCACCGTCTTGGCGGATTTCAGTTCCTGCACATAGAGGTTGTTGTCCAGCACATAACCGACATGGGTGCTGGCGGGAGACAGAAACACGTTGCGTAAATGGGGACTTCCATCGGCCAGAGCGATCAGGGTTTTATCGGCTGTGTTGTACAGGTAGTGTGGCGCTTCAAAAATACTGTCCCAGGTTCTAACGACAGGGCCTGTGATCAAAATGTATTGCCGATCAGGAGTAAAGCGATAGCCGGACAGTTGCACATTCTGGCCAGCTACATTCAAACTCTTGGTTGCCAACAACAATTGTTCGCTGTTATTCGCAATCGTGTACTGGTAAATATCCAGCAAACCCGTTGCAGGATCTGGGCGGGTAAAGGTGTAGCTCTTACTATCGGATGACCATTGTAGGTTTTCGATCAGTTGGCTTTGGAAATCATCAGTCGCGAAAATACTGTCAAGCGTCAGCCCTGGCTTTTGACTTTCAGCCTGTGCGAGTGGGCTCCAGCCAATGACAAAAAAGATTGAAAAACAGAATGTTGCCAGCAGGCGCATGATTTACTCCAATGAATTTGTTACCCAACTTAACATTAGTCGGGAATGTGCCGATACCCATTGCCAAGCTTAAAAAGATTCATTGCGTTTTGCGCAATCCCCTTTGGCGAAGCTTGCGTATTGCGCATTTTGAAATCATGCTCATGCTCAGACGAGTTTGTTATCACCTGGAGCTGCGAGCACGCCATGAGACACCATTTTAAATCGCTTATTGCCACTGTGTTGCTGATCGCGGGAGGGCAGTCCGTTGCCGTGGCTGCTGATGAAAAAACCATGGCGCAAATCGAAGGCACGGTTACTTTCTTTTACTACGATGACATTCAGGCGGCTGCACCATTTTATGGAGAGCTGTTGCAGCTGCCACTGACCATGGATACCGAGTGGGTCAAGATTTACCAAATAACAGCAACCTCTTCTGTGGGCCTGGTGCTGCAGGGGCGCGGATTTCATGAAGTTGCAGCAGACAAGCCCGCCATGCTGAGCATGGTTACCGATGATGTGGATGCCTGGTATGAGCGACTCAAGTCGGCCAACACCGTCATACTTACCGAGCTGCCACCTGCCAATGCTGTGAAATCAGAAGGCTCCGCTCCGGTGCGCGGCTTTGTTGCCCAGGACCCTGGCGGCTATACCATCGAATTCTTCAGTTGGCTGAACAAGCCCTAAGGAAGCTCAGCGGGCCCGTAACCTGGATTCAGTTGGCTTGCTTTTCGTCTGTCGACAATAATCTGGTCCGCTTCTGTAATAAAGGCCAGCACTTTCTGATTGAAGACCTCAGGTTCTTCCAGCATCAGCAAATGATCGGTGCCGGCGATGGTTTCCAGCCGGGTGTTGGGCCAAAGCCGATGAGCTGCTGCTGCTCCTTCCTTGAAAAAAATATCGCTTAACTCAGCTACCAACAGCAGAATGGGCTGCGACATGCGGCTCATGTTGGGGAAGTCATGATCATTCCACGGCCCGATGTGAATCGCATCCGACATGTCGGACCGTTGCGGATCCATGGAGACCAGCGGACTGTACTGTTGTGACATACGCTGCAGGACAGCGAACACTTCTGGACGCGATTGCGCTACACGGGTAAATGAAGACTTGGTTGCACCTTCCCTGCCTTTGGCGGCCTGCTCCAGCCCAGGCGGTGGGCCAAACAGATAGGGGACCACCTTATAAAAAGCCGACTGCTCTGAAATGGCTACCAGTGGAATCGTGGCATCAGCAAAAGTTATGCTGCGCACTTTATCGCCATACATCTTCAGGAACTGAATGATGATGGAGCCACCACGAGAATTCACCACAAAGTGTGCATTGCGTATGCCCAGATGCAGCAGCAAGGCATTCAGATCATTGGCGTGGGCTGTTTCAGAATAGCCGGTAATCGGATCCTCCGAGCTGCCATGGCCACGCCGGTCGTAACTGATGAACAAATGGTCTTTGCTGAAAGCGTCGACCTGCTCGGTCCAGAGTTCATGTGAATAACCTTCGCCGTGTACGAATACCACTGGAATGCCAGCACCTTCCAGGCGATAGGCCAGGCGCACGCCATTCACTGTTACAAAGGTGAGTTGGTCTGCATCGGCCGTTGGGCCCCGATAAGCAGCCGCCAGCGCTTTCAGCTCGTCGCTTTGAGTCGGGACAGCCGCTTCGGCAGCGAATACAACACTGCCGAATTGGCAGCCGAGGAGGATAAGCAGAATGCACATCACGCAAGCCCGATGCCCGGCTAAACCATTCAGCTGCATTTCCCATTCTCCCTTAGCAGTCCAATATTCGACGATTGTGGCAGATAAACCAATTTGATTTTGTTGCTGATTGTGCATCACTCCGTTCTAACCTTCGCACCGGATTGGGTCCAATGTTATCGGTCTGCAGTGCTTTGGTTTAGTATGGATAGCCATGGACTAATCTACAGTCGAATGACGAGGAAACATGATGAAGAGTAATATCAAGCAGTCGCAACAGTTCACTGCAACACTTCGCAACCCGATCAATACGTTGCGCCGATTCCTGGGCGCTATTTGTTCCATCGTTCTGCTGTCATTGCTGGGCAGCGCGACCGCGGTAGCGAGTGATGACTCTGCCCAAAAAGCACTGGAAGCCCAAGTCAATGGACTTTGGTTATACACCGGGCTGACCACCAAAGATGGCACAGAGATGCCGCTGACCGGTGTTTTTCTGTTCAAGGATGGCGTATTTCTGCAGCAGGCCGTATTTAACACCGAGCCTTTTGAAGCAGCCGGTTCCATGTCTCATACCGGGCCTACCCGCGCTGAGCCCGCAACCGGTTCTATGCACCTGATAGCTACACAACAGATCAGTACCGATCCCGGTGAAACTCCCGCCTTGTCTTACACAGACAACACCGAGCACGATGTCACGGTCACCCGTGAAGGCGATATGCTGACACTGATTTTCGGCATGGGCACCAGCACGGTGCAGACATTTGAGTGGGTGGGGCCGGGTGAAGGCGAGCTCTCTAGCCTGGAAAACGGATCACTGGCATTGGTCGATGGCCACTTCATCCTGGTTGAAGGCGATGCAAGCAGCGCGACGACCGGCTACGGCACATACACACAAGATGGCGAAGATCTGACTCTGCAGGTGATCCGCTGGGCCGAGGCCGATGCGTCCGGCGCGAAAAACTTGAAAGATGTCAGTTTGCAGGCCAGCTTTGATGGTAAAGCATTAACTCTGGAAGATGGGCGCAGCTTCACAGTCGTTAATTGATTTATGGATTTACCCCACTGTGCAATCCGGCCTGTCAGCTTCACATAAGTCTGGCAGGCCGGCTTTTTTGAGGCTTCTAAGCCCGGTTAAACAGCCAGATGTTGTGCTCGTTGGACTGGGGATTGCGTTCCGCCAAAATGTCGTGCGGGTCATGTTATCCAATCCACTTCACAACGATGTACAGGTATTTTCTTGTTTCTCATACATCGATGTAAAGTGCGTCGCTGCCAAGGATTACTTGCCCGTCGAATTCCGCGCGCGCCGCCGCGACAATCTGATCCCAGATCTCTGGGCCGCGGCGTGGCCCGTAGTACATCGAAGCCATCTCGATTGCCGCATCGGTGCTCGTATAGGGACCAAGGTGGGTCAGCACGAGCTTTTTGACGCCGGCTGCCTGGGCAACACGGCCGGCACCTGCCGGCCCAGAGTGGCTCCACATCTGCCTGGCTTCGATGATCTCTTCGAGGAAGGCGGCTTCGTGAATCAGCACATCCGCGCCTCTCGCCAGTTCGATCATGCCTTCGGAGGGCGCAGTGTCTCCTGTAATCGCAACCACACCATATTCCGACTCCACGCGATAGCCGACCGACGGCATTCCAACACGCTGATGATGGTCCACCCGGCCTGCTATGACCTTCCATGAATCGGTTTCGAGGGTAAATCCCACGTCGATGTCCACCGCCTCGACCGCCGGATCCGGAGTGGGCTTGTTGGTAATGTGGGGAGGCAGTGCAGCTATATATCCGCGTACGAAATCAACATCCGCTTTATGGGTGCCGTAGACGGATGAATTTGCCATGGACTTCGTGCCCTTGGGTCCAAAGACCTTCAAGGGATGGCTGCGGCCACAATTCCATGTACTCATGACCAGATAACCGAAGTCGCACATATGATCCCAGTGCAGGTGAGTAAAGAACAGGTGCTTAACCCGCATGGGGTTGATGTTGGCCTTGGTCAAATTGACCGTGGTTCGTTCACCGCAGTCGAAGACCAGGACCTCGTCATCGACGATGACGGCCTGGCTTGGATTTCCGCGGTCTGGATCAGGCAATGCGGACCCCGATCCGAGAATTACTGCTTTCATACCTTTTGCCATTGCGATTCCCTGAAATTTGAGGTGTCTATGACATCGTTAAAATCATGCGATCGTCGGCCAGCATTACCGACCCACTGAAGTTCTGCCCTATGGCTTCCGAAAGTTCTAAAGGTGACGGTGCTGGGCGGGGTTCTCCGGTCGGGGTCCCCAATAATTGGGAATGATATGGGATCAGCATCTTCACGTTCGCCTTGCTGGCGAATTTCCCTAAAGTCTCGGGAGAGATGTATCCCTCGCTCTCATGCTCGGCTTTGAAACTCGAGGATTCGTCCGTCATTTGGCCGTGGTTCGGGACGGTGAAGTGATGTACCAGGATATCGACATTCCGGGCCAACCTCTCCATCGCTTCCGATGGGCCGGCGCCGGTACTCAAAGCAACTGACCCGTAGTCACTGTCAATCCGATATATGAGGCTGGTGACTTCACCGCGGCCGGAGCCACCCCGGCTCGCAGTTATCCTGTAGAGATCCTTGTGTCCAACGATACCGGCGGCGAGTTCTGTGACTTTGCAGCTTGCTTGCCGGTGAGTAACTAACGAACCTGCTGTGCAGTCGTGCAAGTGACGCAGGTGGTTTTGCGTTGCTTTATGCAAGGATTCTGCAGCGATGTCGGACAAGCCCTTTGTGCCAGGCGGACCAAATACCAGAATTTCCTTCTGCCGCCCCGCGATCATCGATGTGGTCACGAAGTAGTTGTATTCCGCAACGTAATCGACACTGAGCCGTGTCAGGTACACCTCGTCGATTTTCATCGGGTCGATGCCGGCTATCGACAGGTTCTGCATCGCTCCGCGGCCGAATCCGAACTGGAGGATCCTGCCGTCGATGACGAGGGCAAAACTCGCTCCAGCGCTGAATGGCGCGGGAAAAGCACAGTCACAGCCCGTAAGTACGAGTTGTAGCCCTTTCTGGTCCAGATTGACCTTGGAATGAGTCGAAATGCCGTCGCTGAATCCACCTGAGGTTGAAGCCTTTGCGTTAACGGGAATCCCCACAGCAGCGGCTAAACCACCCAACGCACCGCCAGCGGCCAGTTTTATGATTTCCCTCCGGCTGACCGCCCGAGCAGGGCCATCAGTGGAAGGCGGGCTCACTTGATCAGCTCGTCGCAGTTCACGTCCCTTTTCTGCATGTTTCCGCGCGAACAACTGGCAATCCGGGTATTTCACGTTCGGCCTCGATTCAACGGCATCATGTTCTCCTGTAATGGGACGTTCACCCTGCAGTCGGCCGGACTATCCAGCCGCGAACTAACACTGGCGCGCGGTGCAGCTTAGTCAGATTCATCGCCAAACCTAAATGCCATCCCGTCCGTAGATAGAAATATAAACCACCTTTTGGAATTCCCCAATGCCAAGCTTAAATAGATACATTGCGCTTAACGCAATACCCATCATAGGTGCTTGCAGCAAACTGCAACTGGCCTGGCGCACGAAACCGTGACTTTCATGATGATGCAGACAAATTCAGGACACCCACAAAACTACTACCAGAAACATCAAACACAACATTCTGCAGAAAGAATTAACTATGTATATTTAATATTCTATGTTAAATATACATAGATGATAAAACGACGCCTGGAAGACGAAGTTCGAGAACGCCTGCAGAACAGCCCCTCGGTCGCGCTGTTGGGGCCGCGTCAGGTGGGTAAAACCACACTGGCGTTCGCACTCAGCGAGAACTTGCCTTCCATCTATCTTGATCTGGAAAACCGCACCGACTTGCGCAAGGTCCAGGACATGGAAGCCTTCCATCGGGCCAACCGCAACAAGCTGATCATCCTCGATGAGGTGCAGCGTTTGCCCGATGTATTCGCCCCGGTTCGTGGTCTGATCGACGCCGAGCGCCGCAAGGGCAACAAAAGCCAACTTTTCCTGTTCCTCGGCTCTGCTTCCATCGAGCTGTTGCGGCAATCCAGCGAAAGTCTGGCGGGCCGGATTTCCTATATCGAACTGTTCCCGGTCGATGTGCTGGAATTCCTGCAAGACCCCAAAGACCTCGACGCGCTTAACCGGCTCTGGCTACGCGGCGGCTTTCCGGAAAGCCTGCTGGCCAAGGATGATGCAAACAGCCTGCGCTGGCGTCTGGATTTCATCAAAACCTATCTGGAGCGCGACATTCCGGCTTTGGGGCCGCGTGTACCCGCCGAAACCCTGGAACGGCTCTGGAGCATGCTTGCCCATGCCCAAGGCACCAATCTGAATGCCTCAAAACTGGCGACTTCTCTGGATGTTTCCAGCGTCACGGTCGGACGCTACATCGACTTGCTGGTGGACCTGCTGCTGGTCAGAAAACTGTCGCCCTATACCACTAACATCAAGAAGCGCCTGGTAAAATCGCCGCGTGTTTATGTCCGCGACAGTGGAATTACTCATGCCCTGCTGAATATCGGCACCTATAACGACCTGCTGGGCCATCCCGTAGTGGGCCAGAGCTGGGAAGGCTTCGTTATTGAAAACATCCTGGCGGTGCTGCCCCAGGGCGCGCAAGCTTTCTACTACCGCACCTCAGGTGGCGCTGAAATTGACCTGGTGCTGGAGCTTCCCGGCAACCCCCGCGCGCGCTACGCAGTCGAGATCAAACGCAGTCCCGCAGCCGCTGTACAACGCGGCTTCCATGAGGCCTGCGCCGATATCAATCCAACGCATAAATTTGTGATCCATGCCCAGAATGATGTTTTTCCGATGAAGCACGACATCCAGGCGACAGGCTTGTTTGCGTTCATGGAGTTGATCACGAAGGGGTGACCCAAAGAAAATCACGTTCGGCCCTTTCTTTCTCCGATCAGTCGGTGATTGTCTTGGGGGTGGATTTTGGGGTGGTAGAAGCCAGTAGCTTAGTGTCACTTCCGCTTCAGCCCCGCTGTTAAAGTCGGATGTCGTAAGCCAATTGCTTTTCAAGAGGGGGAGCCTTGATAGGCATTCTTCGAACCTATTTCTTTCCTCACCTTCGCGGTCATAAATCACATCAGTTGCAAAATTCCCGCTGTGTTCGCGAACCAAAAGAAGATACCGGCGACCAGGTACAAGCTCTTCTGCAGAGCCAATAGCCACTTGCCCAACATGAGAACCCGAAAGCGCTGCGTTCACTCGAATAGTGCTCTTGAAACCACATCGCGGGTTGTCACCAAGTTTGTGTGCCCAATCAGAAGTTGGTGTCCATTCAACAACTTCTGATGAAACTATGGTTGCATCCAATATAGCCTCAGCAGCCAAAGCGACTTTTTGCAATTCCGCACGACCAAACCTTGCTTCTATTTGACTGGAATGAAGCAACATACTCGCAATGCCAATGGTCAGAACCATTCTTTCATTATAGCTAACGTAAAAGTTAACCGGCCCGCAGTATGCGCGTTCCCGCGGGAACGCGCGGCTGACATTTACCGGGGCCGGTTGAACGATTTGTAGGTTTCATCGTTTCGGATTGCCTCCAGCCCCTTGATTACACGCTGCTTAATTTCTTGATAAGGGGTGCTAGATGCATAGTGCTCACGGGCATGTTCCAGATACTGCATGTACACCTTCCGAAGGGCTGCGACACTTCCCGCCTTTGAACCATCTTTTGAATCGGCGACCTTATGCTCAAGTCTAGCTATGCACTCCTTTAAGACTTGAAGTTTGCGCTCACTATCTTCTGGATGATTGAATGCCCGGGTTTCCCAAATTGGGATAAGTTCAATGTCCAAGGCCGCCAAAGCCGCTTCAGCGTCATAGCTGATCTTTTCAATCACAGATTCGACCTTAAGCCCGAGCACTTACATGAAATGACTTTGGTCCTCGAAATCGCTTGGACCGTATAGCTTGCCGGGATGACGTATGACTAAATGCACAAAAAAGAAAAACACCAGGACTGGGTAAATAACTACAAACCAAACCAAGATCTCCCGCTGCGGGTCCATCAGGACGATTGAGGTAGCAACATAGCCTGAAATCTAACTCTCGTTTTGTGATCTTAGCTTACCCTATCCAGCCTACAGTGGGTTTTGTAAACCACGACCAAGGCAGTTAGACGGCGGTTTCAATGACCAAGTGCAAAAAGTGAAGCGTGATGATGCCTGAAGTCAAAAGCGTCTGCAGCAAACAATTCGGCAGGGCATTTGAAGCCGAGGGATTTTCGCGGACG
>Ga0163153_10007813_pt1 | contig 11360 bp, 7 predicted proteins | sample OliLakLV19MP6IB1_FD_148629 | JGI IMG/M metagenome (GOLD analysis project Ga0163153, IMG submission 148629) | Freshwater microbial mat bacterial communities from Lake Vanda, McMurdo Dry Valleys, Antarctica - Oligotrophic Lake LV.19.MP6.IB-1 | ecosystem: Environmental > Aquatic > Freshwater > Lake... | reverse complement strand
AAGTCGTAACGCAGCCACACGCCGGCGAGGCACGCATGCGCCGCATCGCCGTCGACGATCGTCGTCCCGGCGAAAGCGCTTTCCACGGTCATCGCTTCCAATGCCGCGCGCAACGGGCGATGCGGCTGCCCGGGTCCCAGCGGGTTGGTTGGAAACTTGTCGAGGGGCGACTCGAAATGAAAGCCTGGGCCGTAGATCGTGGCGTCGAATGGTGACAAGGCTCGGTCCTCGACCAGTGTGCGGAAGCGTTGCGCGCTGTGCGTCTGCGAATTCTACATGCACCAGCCCGACGCACCAGCGAGGGGGAGTTGACGGTGATCTCAGCGTGATATGCCATCTGTACGCGACGTCCTCTCCCCCTCGCTGGCGCGTCGGATTGGTGTTTATGCACGATTGATTGACTTTCACTCGCCGCCGGGATAGGCTACCGAATGACTTAGGGAAGCGGCACACTTTTCTCATCTGCAAACTGCGTTTTCGCGTCGAGCGACGCCCACCGCGGCGTTCGACGAGTCGATAGGCGGTCTCTTTCGCAGTCGTGTCGTGCGTCCACTTATGAGTGGGCTGTATGGGAATCTATACCCATTACGCTCGCGGTCTGAATGGAACGTCGCTTTGGCGCTCCCATGTGCCCACAGCGCGCGCCGATCGCGGCGCAGCGACGACGCGAAACGCCGTCTTCGCAGTCTCTCGCCAGTTTCTGGCACTTCCTTCGGGAGTTTCGTGATGAGTCAAGGCGCTACCATTCCGCGCTCCGGTTCGCCCTTCGACGATCGTTCGCCGCGCGAGGCGAACGACGGCGCCGGCCGCGCGTTTCCCTATCCGGGGATTCCCACTACGTGCGACGGCGCCGAAGCAGTCGTGCATGTGGAAATCGCGGTCACGCAAGCGGCTGGCGCTTATCCCATCACCAGTTCGACCACGATGGGGGGCGGATATGACACAGCGGTCACCAACGGCGCGAAGAATCTCTGGGGCGATTCGCTGATCTTCTTCGAGCCGGAAAGCGAGCACAGCGCCGCGACGTTTTGCGAAGGCTTTGCCGCCGCCGGGGGGCGAGTGACCAACTTCACCTCCGGGCAAGGGCTCGTGTTGATGAAGGAAGTGCTCTACACGATCTCCGGCAAACGCTTGCCGGTGGTGATGAACATCGGCGCTCGTGCGCTTACGAGCCATGCGTTGAACGTCCATGCCGGGCACGACGATGTGATGTGCGTCGCCGATGTGGGGTGGGGCATGCTGTTTGGGCGTAACGCGCAAGAGGCCGGCGACCTGTGTCTCATTTCGCGGCGCGCGGCCGAGGCCTCGAATACGCCGTTTTTTAACGTACAGGATGGGTTCCTCACCACGCACACCGTGGAAAAGGTGAACTTGCCTGAGCATGAATTCATGAAGGAGTTTCTCGGCCCGCCGAGCGCACGGCTGTTCAACCTGATGGATCCGGAAAACCCGCTCATGTCCGGGACGGTGCAGAACCAGGATTCGTACATGAAGGGGAAGATCGCCCAACGTTGGTACTACGATCGCGTGGCGCCGGCGCTCGTGGATGCGTTCGAGACCTTCTATCAGCAGACCGGACGGCGGTACGACTTCGTCGAACCGTATCGCTGCGCCGACGCCGAATACATCCTGGTCGGCATGGGTAGTTATATGGAGACCGTCCGCGCCACGGTCGACTATCTGCGCGATCAATGCGGCATCGACGTCGGCTGCTTGAACGTCTGCTGCTTCCGACCGTTCCCAGCGCGACAGATTGTCGAAGCCCTCCGCGATTGCCGGGCGTTTTCTGTGCTGGAACGAATGGACGATCCGCTTTCCACGACAGGGAATCACCTTACGCGCGAGATCAAGGCGGCCCTCTGCGACGCGATGACCGGGCAGAACGGACAAGAGAAGATCGAGCGCATCCCGCAGATTTATTCCGGCTCCGCGGGCCTCGGCAGCCGCGACGTGCGGCCGGGGGACATCATCGCGATCGTGGAAAACATGATCCACGACGGCCAGGACTATTTCTGCGTGGGCATCGATCATCCGTTGGCGCTCAAGGTGACCGAAGATCCCGACCTGCGCGAATCGGGCACGTTCAGCATGCGCGGCCATTCCATCGGCGGCTTCGGCTCCGTGACGACGAACAAGGTGATCGCCACGATTGCGGGTGATGTGTTCGGCAAGGACGTGCAGGCGTACCCGAAGTACGGCTCCGAAAAGAAGGGACTGCCGACGACGTACTACCTGTCAATCGCCGAGAATCACATCCTGCTCCACAGCGAACTGGAACAGGTCGACCTTGTCGTGCTGAATGACACCACGGCGCTGTTCAGCGGAAATCCATTGAAAGGACTCGTCAAGGAAGCCGCGATCGTCATGCAGTCGCCATATACGAATCCGGTCGACGTCTGGCAGCGCATTCCTGTGCATCAACAGCGATTCATCCGGGAGCAGAACCTGCATGTGTACTACATCGACATGGTGCAGATCGCCCGCGAATTGGCGTCGCTGGCGGATTTGCAGATGCGGATGCAGGGCATCGTGCTGTTGGGCGCGTTCCTCAAGCTGACGCCGTACGGCCGCAAGAGCAACATGACCGCCGAACAAGTCTACGCGGGCGTCGAACAGGCCTTGCGAAAATACTTCGGCAAACGCGGCGAACGCGTCGTGCAAGACAACCTGAACTGCGTGAAGCGCGGCTACAGCGAACTGCTGGAAGTGCCGCGAGAACTGATGAACAAATGAGGCGTTAACCATTTCAACCGCAGAGGCGCGGAGGAATTTCTAATTTCTAAAATTGAATGTCGAATCAAATCCGAATGTCGAATGGCCGTGCCGGAAATCAAGTCAAATGTTTCAGTTCGTCATTTGAACATTTGCATTTGATTCGACATTCAGATTTAGAACTTCCCCCTCAGCACCTTCGCGGATCTTAATTGCTGAAATCTCGCCCCCTCCCCAAGGTCTGATCCCATGGCCACTGATGTTCGCGACGAATCGATGAACGCAGCGAATGACCGCGATCCTTATAACAACAACTGCTACGGCACGCTGGTCGACTCCGGCTACAAGTTGGTCAACCTGCCGATTCTGGATGTCGTCGATTTCAACGAGCGCGTCATTCGCGGCTACGAAGAGGGGACCGCGGAGAAGAAGATGCCGGCCGAGTTGGGTCTGGCCCGGTCGCTGGTCGCGGCCGGCACCGCGACACTGCGCGACTTCAGCTACATCGCGCCGGAGATCCCGGAGTACAAGCCTTCCAACTGCACCGGCTGCATGGATTGCGTCACGCTCTGCCCCGATACGGCAATCCTGGGCAAAGTGCTCGGCGAAAGCGAGTTCGAGAAGCGGCTCGCCGAAATTCACGACCCGGCCGATCGCGAGATGTTCCGCGCGCAGTGGTCGAAGACGCGGAAGTATTACGAAGGCCCAGCCAAGAAGGTCGGCGAAGGGGGCATGTTCTCGATCATTATCGACCCCAGCAAGTGCAAAGGTTGCGCCGAGTGCGTCACCGTCTGCGACGACCTGGCGCTGGAGATGATCCAGAAGACCGATGACAACATGACCTCGATCCGCAAGAGCCATCGCTTCTTCAAGCAGATGGGCCCTTCGGACGAGCGCTATATCAACGACAACCTGCTGATCGACATGATGCTCAAAGAGCAGACGCACGTCTACGTCGGCGGCGCGGGCAGTTGCGCCGGCTGCGGCGAGGGAACGGCGCTGCGTATGTTGTGCGCGGCGACCGGCGCGAAGTACAACAGCGATTGGGGCATCGTCGCGGCCACCGGCTGCAACACGGTCTACACGTCGACCTATCCGTACAATCCGTACCTGGTGCCGTGGACCAACTCGCTGTTCGAGAACGCGCCGGCCATGGCGCTTGGCGTCCGCGCGCGGTGGGATCAGATGGGCTGGAACAAAAAGCCGCTCTGGTGCATCGGCGGCGACGGCGCGATGTTCGACATTGGCTTCCAGTCCCTCTCGCGGATGCTCGCTTCCGGCGCGAACATCAAGGTCTTCGTGCTCGATACGCAGGTCTATTCCAACACCGGCGGCCAGGCTTCGACGAGCAGTTACACCGGCCAGAACACCAAGTTTAGCGTTCACGGCAAAGCCATCTTTGGCAAACAGGAACGGCGCAAGGAAATCGCGCAGATCGCGATGATGCACCCGCGCTCGTTCGTGGCGCAGACGACGTGCGCACATATCAATCACTTCTATCGCTCGGTTATCGACGCGCTGGAGTTCGACGGCCCGGCCATCGTGGTCTGCTACACCACCTGCCAGCCGGAGCACGGCGTCGGCGACAACATGGCCACCGATCAAGCGCGGTTGGCGGTCGATACCCGAGCGTTCCCGCTGTTGATTTACGATCCGCGCAAAGGGAACACCATCCACGAGCGGCTCTCGTTGCAAGGCAACCCGGCCGTCAACGACGACTGGTGGATCAACCCCAAGACTGGGAAGCAAGTCGATTTCGTCGACTTCGCCCGCAGCGAAGGGAGATTCTCCAAGCACTTCGACAAGCAAGGCAATCCCAGCGAGGTGTTGCTCAAGGCCAAGCAAGATCGCGCGGAGAATTGGCGAGTCCTGCAGGAATTGGCTGGCGTGCTGGGAAAGAAACCCGCGGCGGCTGAAAAGCCGGCCGCGGCCAAGAACGGCAATGGCGAGAAACCTGCAGGTCCGGCGAACCTTGCCGTGGGCGCCAGGCTCCGCTATTTCGATGGCGCACAGTGGATCGGCGGGCGGATCGCTTCGCTCCAGCCGGTGCTGCTGCGATTGGACGACGCGACCGAGATTCCGGCCACGCTGGAAACAGTGAACAGCGCCGTGGCCGAACGTTTGATTCAGTGGGATTGATGTGTCGACGCGTTTTTTGAGATGGGGATGAGACCATGCAAGCCTTGGACGGCGAGCTGTTGATCGGCGGGGAGAGGTTGGCGCATCTGAGCTGCGAATTGGACGAGGACCGTTGCACTGGCAGGGCGCACGAGTGGCGGCTAGCCGGCCGGCTGACGCTCTCGACCGAGGAACAATCGCTGCTGGTGTTGGAGCGCGTCTACCGTCTGCAATTGGCCGACGGCCGCGCGGGGCAGATCGTAGTCACGCATTTCGCGACCGGCAACAGCCACGCGGTCGTGGCGGAGTTTCACCACTCGGCGTCGGTGAGGCGGCCCAAATAGCGGGAAACGTGCCAGGAGACAGCGACGCAACCCATTTTATGCCTGGGTCAGACTCACGAAATCGGCGGACTCGTCCAAGTTTTTGATGGCCTGCCTCCTGGGCTTGGCGGACGATGGCTTTGTCGACGGTCTGCGCAGCACCGGCCGGTTTCGCGGGGTATAATGGTTTGTCCGGTCAGCGAATTGACCGGAGCGGAAACCCCGTGCTATAAGGTTAGCTGGGACAGACACTTGCCGCGGCGGTCCAGGCCCAAGGACAGGGCCCTGTGCGATGAGCGATCCATGGCTTTGGTGACGTTACGAGTGCTCGAAGGCGCCGATCGGGGGCGATCGTACGAACTGTTGCCCACGCCGATCACCATCGGTCGCGAGGAGGGCAACTCCGTCCAGCTCAATGACGAGCGGATCAGCCGGTTTCACCTGAAAATTCAGGACGACGGCGACAAGCTCGTGCTGACCGACCTGGAAAGCACCAATGGAACCAAGGTCAACGGCGAGGATATTCAGCTTAAGATCCTGCGCTACGGCGACACGATCAGCGTCGGCCGCTCGCGATTGCTGTACGGTTCACCGGATCAAATCGCCCAGCGATTGGCCGAAGCCCGCAACGGAAAAGGCGCGAAGCGCTCCGGTTCGGTCGGCGCCAAGGAAGGTGAGGCGGCGCTCTCAAAACCTGAACTGCAATTCGAGTTGCACTGGAATCCGGACGCCGAGAATCAGTCAACGCTCCTCGGCCTGCAACCGCCGGAATTACCAGAACGCTTAACGCCGGGGCAGGCGGCGCAGTTTTCGGAATTCGTCGAGTATTTCCACTATCGTATTCGCGACCTGTTGGAATCTGTGCAGCGCCCCGACCACGCGCAGCCGATCGTGCTAGAAGATCGGCAGTGGCAGAACCTGCTCGACATGCAGGCGCGCTTAGCGCAGTATCTGCGGGACATCGCCCGGCCGGACGCTTCCTAAATTGCTCCGCATAGCGGAAGCTTTCGGCGCAGCAAAGCGATCGTACATCCGCTGTTGCGCGAGGTGCCGCGCCGCCACCATGCAGACGATCACCGTGGTGAGCAAGATCATCGCGCGTAGGTAGTCCCGCCTCCGGGCGGCGCCAAAGGCCGCAGCCGCCAGCGGTGGCAACATGGCGAAGGCGGCCAACAGCGACACGCCGAAAAGCACGGTGCTCCAGGTATCGCCCCCGGTGAGTGCCGCTTGAAACGGTGTGGGCGAAATCATCAGGAGCCAAAGCCCGCTCATCAATTGCAGCGCCGTGGGAACCAGCCCCAGCCACCCGCCCCAGACGCCAATCCGCGCCGCGTCGTCGCGTTGGGATTCATCGCGTGCGCGACGCATCGCCAAGCCCAGCAACATCACGCCGGTCACGGCGAACGAGGCCAGCACGAAATGCGACGCCCGGGCCAGCGTCTCTGGCTCGGCGAAGAGTTTCAGGAGTTCTTGCCGGCCAAGTTCCGGCTTGCCCCAGGTCTCCGGCCGAGTGGTCAACACGCCGATGCCGGCGAACAGCGGCGGAAAATGATAAATGGTGTTCGTGGCGGCGAGCAGATTGATCAACGCATGCCACCAACGGCCGGCGAACCGCCGCCACGTGGCCAAATAGACCACGAGCAACAGGTACGAAAACACCAGCTCGGCGATGCCGAACCAATAACGCGAGCGCGGAATCAATTCCGCCGCGCGCAGAAACGGCTCCGGCCGGTGGTGGTAGATGGCGCCAAGGACAAGGCCGCCGAGCACGATGCCGGAGGTCAGCCCTATGAGCGACATCCTCGCCAGCCACTCGCCCGTCGTGCTAGCGAGCGCATCCCCAGTGCGCCGTGTGCGCCAGCCGAGCCAAAGGCAAACGAATGGCCCGGCGGTGGCGACATTCATCGCCATCAAATGCGCCGACAACAGCAGGACCATTAGTAGATCGAGCAACCGCATCACCCGGCGTCAAACAATTGTTGGCTCGGCGAATCCACTTCCACCAGGATACGCGATGGCGCCGCAATTACGAAGCGTTGGTAACTCGGCCGATTACTCCCGCACTTTCGCCGTGCCGTCGAAGTACGCCTGGTACTTCGGCCAACTCCAGACGGCGAGCTCGCGGCCGACGCGCAGGCCGACGTTATTGTCCGTGGCGATGTGGTAACCGCCCAGACAACGCGAGAGCGCGGCCATCTCGGCCGTGGCGCTCCAAGTTGGCAGGTCGATCGTCATCATTTCGCCAGGTACGTTCTCTGTCAGCTCGCAATGCCGGCGCTGTTCCATGAAGCCGTACTCGTCGCTGCCGGTAAACAGTTCCAGGGCCTTCGAACAGGCGCCGCTCACGGTGGCGTGTCCGCTCGTATAGCCAGGGAACGGCGGCGTCACGAAAATTGCCGGAGAATAGGGACTCCATTCCTCGGCGGGGACCATTTTCGCGCCCCCCTCGGGCCCGGCCCAGCCGCGCACCATCTGGCCCTTGTAATAGTGCCGGACGAGCGTCCAAGGGCGCGAGGAGTCGTACACCCGCTTGGTCTCCCAGCAGGAGATAAAGGCGTCCGAGGCGACATTGGCGATCACGAAATAGAGCTTCACATCCTGGTCGAGATCGTGTTTGTCACGCCGGGAAACGTCCTGCGCGAAGCGCAACCAGTGCCCGCTCTGCCCGGTGGAACGCGGTCCGTCGCGCATGAATTCGACGGCGGCCTTCTGCTCGTGGGTGAGGCTGGCGTTGTAGGCCAACACTTCATCGACGTCTTTCTTCAATCGGCCGTCGCCGTCCGTGGTCAGCGGTGGCGGTTCCGGGCGGAATTGCTCGCCGCTTTCCATCACAAACGGCTTCACGCGATACCAGTGCGGCGTGAGGAAATCGACGATGAATTTGCTGCCGTCCGCGCGCGTGAAGGGAATCGGTTGCCAGCGGTCCGGGTCGAGAATCTTGTCCGGCGAATTCACCGGCTGATAGAACGTGTAGTCCGAGTAAGGCGTTCCGTCGCCGCCCGCCTCGTCGCCCAGTTGGTTCGCGCCGTCGTGCTTGCGGTACTCGATCAACGCCTGGGCGGCGAGGTATCCGATCCCCGCGGGCTTGGTCGGATCCTTCGAGACCAACAGCGGGTCGTAGCCCAGCTTCGTCATCTCGCCCGCGAGGTAATCTTTCGAGTCCGGATAGACAAACAGCAGCGCATGATACGCGGCGTAGCTAATCGCAGCCTGCTTGTTGTCGAGCGTGTGTTCCGACTTAGGGCGGCGGAGTTGTCCACCCAAGCGCGAGCCCACGGCCTTCTCGTCGTAGGCGGCCCAGGCGTCGTACATCGCCGTCGCCCAAATGGCCAACGTGCGGGAAATGATCGTCGGACGCGCGCCGTAACGGTCGACGTCCTGCGCCGTGGCCTCTTCGGCGATATCCAGCCAAAGGTAAGCCAGCGAGACGTTGGACTTATCCGCGATCGGCAGAAATTTGTGAAGCGGCTTTTCGGTCGCGGGGGGATCCGCCGCGTTCGCAAAAGACACGATCACGCACGACGCGAGCACGATGCACAAGATTGATTGCTTCATGGGATGTCCACCCCGAGGGAGCCAATGGGAATCGTCCGGAGAAACCGAACGCGCCACCTCCTTGTGGCGTCGACCGAGCATGAGCCGATGCCTTCACGCGCCGGGACGAGCGGTCTATGGAGAAGTGGTCCCGACCCCTCCATTCTTGCCAGTTTAGTTTATGTTTTGCAACCCTGCGGCGCGAAGAATTCGCTTGATCCGATGAATAAGCGGAAGGGGCACAATTTGCACTCCCCCAACCGGGCGAATCCGCGCAGGACCGAGCGGAATCGGCGTCCGATGGGACAAAAATGTGCCTTTTCCGCATCGTTAGTCACGATCAGACATGACCAGCTGGCGGCAAAACGGCAGTAGCGCCAGAGCCAAGAATTCATCGACCCGCCACAGATTGCGGGCAGGGTTGGCTTCAAAAAACACGCTGGCGGAGAGCACCAGCAAATCGCGGAAACTCTTGAGCGGCAGCCCGCGCATCGAAACCGCGGAAAGCTGCTGGTAGGTCTCCAAGAGCGTCCGGTGGACGCCCACGAAATTGAGCAGCACTCGGGTGTACGCGTTTACGCGGAGTTGATCGCCGTCGTCGCTCCAGCGCAATTCCGGGGCGAAGTAGTCCGTCTCCAATTCGCTCCAGATAGCGACAGCCTGGACGACGGCACGCGCCGCCGCTTCCGGCGTTGCGCCGCCTTGCACCAGCTCATCGACTACTTTTCCTTGACGTCCGGGTTGCTTGCTCCAGAGTCGAAAAACCTTGGTCGCTTGACCAAAATAGAAGGGCACATCCGCCAACGTGAGATCGAGCATTGCCGGGTACGTCCAGAGGCGACTGGAACTCGGCAACCAGGGGGCGCGATCGGGATGTTCTGCCAGGAATTTGAATTCCGCCACGTCGGCCAGCATCTCCGCCAACACGGCCGACAGCGCCACCGGCAGCCGCTGGCAAACCTCGGCAATGGCGAACGCGCGAAACCGTTCCGCATCGAGCTGTAGCCTATCCCCGGCGCCGACAAAGCAGTCTTTCAATCGCAATTCGTGGACGAACGCGGTTTCCGCCGCTTCGTTCAATGTCAGCGGATCTGCGAAACGTGCCAGCGCGTCGTAGAGATTGTCGAACCGCAACATGCTGGCTTGCCAGCCATGGCCCCAGACGTCGTGAATCAAATACTTTTCGATTTGATCCTGCGGCAACACCGTGACCAGTCGCGGCAATTCCTGGAGAATGGTCGCGATGTCCGCGCCCGTTCGCGCCGCCAGTCGCTCCAGTAACGCGCGGTCAAGTTGTTCGCTCGCCACATGACCGAACGCCGGAAAGCTGGCAAATCGCTCCTGAGAGAATCGCTTCTGGTGCGCGAGGAATTCACGCACCGTTGCCTGGCGATCCGGCGGCAGTTGGCGAAAGCGTTCGCTGGTCAGCGACTCGTGGTCCTCGCTCAACGGCAGGCAAAAGAACACCAGCGTACTGGTGACGACCACTTCGATGTCTTCCGGCGGAACCGGCGCGTCGGGATAAATCGCCTGGAAAAGCCCCACGATTCCCTCGCGGAGACGATCGGAGTTCGGCCACAAGTTGAACTCGTCGCGCATGGCGCGCACCAGCGCTTGTTTGCGGCGTGCATCCTGCATGTCGCGACCGAGTTCGGTGGACTCGCGTCGAACGTCCTCGTCGGATAGCGCAAGCAGTTGCTGCGCGCGGGCGATGAACTCCGCGACCTGCGATGCATCACCAAAAAAATCCGCTTCGAACAACGGCAGCGTCCGCGAGCCGGCCGTGTCCAGTACCGGCTGATCGGCCACCACGACTTGCTTCAAATGGACCAGCGCCAGCACGGATCGCAATAGCAGGCGCCGCAAATCTGGCGAGTCGGGTTCGTCGATGGCCGCCGGTTCCAGCAGCCCTCCGGACCCCGCGACCAACCGATCATGCAGCGCCGTCAATTCCGCTTGCTCCGCGGCTTCACTTGGCCGCTCCAGCGCTCGCAGTCGCGTTTCGCAATCCAGAAACGCCCGCAAGTCCTCCAACACGCCCCGCCAGGCCGACGGCACGCACGGATCGGCAAGATGCGTATCAGTCAGCCGGGCCGGCATGAATCACCAGGAATGGGGAATACGAAATCCAACACAACTTTACCGCGGAGTAGCTGATACGCCGAGATGTTGCCCGCGAAACACGCGAAATGACGCGAAACGGAGAATTGTCCACGAAGTCACGTTAACGGCAGGTTCAATAGGACTTTTTTTTCGCGTCATTTCGCGTGTTTCGCGGGCAACATCTCCAGTTCCGCGTTTCAAATGTTGGCTGGTTTTGTCCCTCGTTCAGCGTGAAAGCGGACGATGGTGTCCCAAGCCTCTTGGGGCGTCTCGGCGTAGTCGATGAGGTCGATGTGTTCGTCGGCGATGACGCCCTCGTCGGCGAGAAACTGGATGTCGATCACTTGCTCCCAGAATTGGCGACCATACAGGATAATCGGGATCTCCTGCATGCGATGCGTCTGCCGGAGCGTGAGGGCGTCCGTGAGTTCGTCCAACGTGCCGAAGCCGCCCGGGAAGACGACGAGCGCCTTCGCGCGCAACAGGAAATGCAACTTGCGGAGCGCAAAATAGCGAAACTGAAAACACAGCTCCGGCGTAATATACGGATTCGGTCGCTGTTCCGCCGGC
>Ga0163153_10007812_pt1 | contig 11361 bp, 7 predicted proteins | sample OliLakLV19MP6IB1_FD_148629 | JGI IMG/M metagenome (GOLD analysis project Ga0163153, IMG submission 148629) | Freshwater microbial mat bacterial communities from Lake Vanda, McMurdo Dry Valleys, Antarctica - Oligotrophic Lake LV.19.MP6.IB-1 | ecosystem: Environmental > Aquatic > Freshwater > Lake... | reverse complement strand
ATATTAAAATGAAAAAACTATTATTACTTCTACTCGCAATAATCCAGATTGTTTTAGCTAAAAGTCAGGATGTACACTTTTCGCAATTTAGCGAAACACCATTATTAATTAACCCTGCATCTGCCGGAATGATAAGAGGCTTTTGCCGAGCAACCGTAAACTACAAAAACCAATGGCAGGGAATGGGCGATCCCTACCGCAGCATGATGGCATCTTACGACATGCCTTTGCTGGTCAATCCAAAAAAGAAAGGGCATCTTGGTATTGGAGCTACCTTTCTGTCAGACAATGCGGGTGCTGCAAGACTTAGCACCAATGCTGCGCAGTTGTCTATTTCCGGAATCGTTGCATTGAATGAAAATTCTAAACTTGGCACAGGCATTCAGGCCGGACTTGTACAACGAAGCGCAGATATTTCTAAACTGCAATTTGTAAATCAATACAACGGGCAAACCTACGACCCAACCATGCCAACAAACGAGGTAGCTGAACTGAACTCATTTTCCTATTTTGATCTATCGGCAGGCGTTAATTACAGTTTTTTAAAAACCTCAGACAAAAAAGATGTAATTAAATTCAATGTTGGTGTTGCCTACTTCCACCTAACCAATCCGCAACAAAAGTTTTATCAAACAGGTAGTGAAGGACTTTACAGGAAGATGGTAATAAACACCACCGGCCAATATGATTTCCCGGAAACAAAGCTGGGCATTATTGGTTCTGCTTTATTTATGTCGCAAGGCCCCGCTACAGAAATTACTACAGGCGCATTGCTAAGGCGTAAATTGGCACAAGGCACAAAATACACAGGCTTTATCAGTGAGTCTGCAATAGCTGTAGGCGCACTTTACAGAGTAAACGATGCAGTTATTCCACAAGTAATATTTGAGCTTGCAAGTTTTTCTGTAGGGGTTTCTTATGATGTAAATATTTCTTCTCTTTCACAAGCTACACGCAAAGCCGGAGGATTTGAAATATCAATAAAATATTTTAAAGGGCTGGGCGCATTATTTCAAGGGAAAAAGTAGTTTCTTTCTTTCTGTGTGCGCTCTGAAGGGCTTGCGTTTGGTTCTTCACCGGGATAACAAAATCTCCAAAAACAACTATTCACACCCAACTGTTTTCTCTATATAATCAGAAACCGAGGGGAAAATCAGGTGGGTGTACGACAAAATGCACCTTAAAATATTCTACAGTGGGCTTCGACAAGCTCAGCCCTAAAATTTAGCTATAAACCCGAGGCCTGAGGCTCTCGAAGGCCAGATTGGAAAGTGCATTTTGTCGTATACCCAATCTGGTTTGGCTATATTTGGCGAATTCATTATTAGTGAATTCGCAATACTGCCAGTATCTCCTAATGTTCAAACAGTTAGGTCTGTTTTAAGGTAGGATGGGTAACAAACAGGTAACAATTTCTATCCAATTGCATCCAATTTGTTACGGGAGAAACTTTTAGGTTCTTTTAGAAGGAATTAGATTTTCCCCTATGAGAAACCCTGCAACATTTCAAAGGAACATAAGGCAAAGATAAAAAAAATAATACATCTTGGTTTTTTTTGAATTTTTTCTTTTGCAGTAAAATTGTTAAGCTTCTTGAGACGATGGGATACGTTGCAGACGCAGCGCTCCGGGCCCACATCTTCCTGAGCGAACCTAACCGAAATTTTTTAGCGGAGATTATTGAATTACAATTTTCTCCGTATAAATCCTTCCAGCTTCCTGAATTTTTATAAAATACATTCCTTTGGATTGAGAGGAAATATCGACTTTCCTTTCTTTTTCTCTGGATAAATTGTCTTGGAAAATTAATTTGCCAAAGGAATCGTAAATATCAATGGATGAAGAAGAAAATTCGTCCTGAAAGTTCAAATAAGGTATCCCGAAGGATGGATTAGGAGTAACTCCGGCTTCTAATATTGATCTTCTTCTCAGCGCAAGTTCGTTTGCGGCTTAGTTTTGGTTTGACATCATTTCCTGGCCACAAACCAACTCACGCTTCGGTGTGCTTTGCGCTTCGGTACAGACAGTTTGGCGTAATCGCATCCTGCAAGTCAAAAAATGGCAAGCCCATTTGCGCACAAGCGGTAAGTTTATCGCTTCACATTTGAGCCCTCGTTACCCAATTTGGGACGAATGACGGGACGACTAGCACCACGCCCCTTGTCCACATTTATTCAGTTATAATTTTCTCGGAATACATCTTATCTCCACTTTGAACTTTAATAAAATAAATTCCTTTAGGGCTACATGAAATATCAATTTGTTCAAACCAATCTGGACCAAGATTAAGTGACCGTTTTTCATAAACTGCTTTGCCCATAGCATCATAAATTGTTAAGGTGGCGTTCTCTTCTTCAAGAATTACTGAATTCAGCTTAATGTAGAAGTGTCCACTGGAAGGATTAGGCATTACCTGAATTTCACTATTCATATCCGGATTAATATTTTCATCTCCATTTTTAGGATACTCCACCGCTTCAGTTACAAAAGTTATAACTGATACATCCATTGTTTTCATCGGAGGACAAGGGGTGATGACGATATCATAATTTGCACCAAGAGCGGAATTGAAATTTCCACCTATATTAACTTGATTACCTGCTTGAAACAATGCATCGGCATTACTGGTCAAGCTTACACTTCCAAGGGTTGATATATTTAGGTCATGTTGAATCTTATATTCCAATCTTCCAGGTCCAGACAAGGTTACATTGTCTAAATAATAGTCATAAATGCCGCTGCAACATGGACGAGGAGTTGTTGTGCCCGAAGCATTGTAAGGTAGAAAAGTTGGTGGAGGGATAGTGCCATTACTTGCACCATTAACTTTAGAAAATGTATTAGAAAACACTTCCGTACCACAATCATTAATTAAAGTGCATTCTGCTATATAAAAAGCCGCTGCGGCTTCAACTCCTGATTGGGTTTTACCATTCCAATATATTGGATTGGTAATTCCATTAGGACTGTTTACAGTAATAGTCCGGATCGGAAATTGGCCAAAGAGAGTAAATATCTTTATTGTTGCAGAACTTATATTATTTAAACCAGTAACAAACCAAGGGGTGTTAAACGTGTGCAGTCCTGAAAATTGAGGATTGTAAAATCCTGTTGTTCGGCTGCAAGTTTCGGGGCACCCTTTCGCAAGAACAACATTATCTATTAACAAATATCCGTTCTTGTCACAATCAGCGACAACCGTGTTATCGGGATTGTAACTTTTCCTCACTAGCTCCATTCCGAACCAATCATAATTCTGTATATTCTTAGGGCCAGTAACCACTGTTTGAATTTTATGCCATCCGGAACCAGCTGGAAAATCACTTATAGAAAGTTGGAAGGTTGCAATTGTGATAATATTCTGGGATGCGCCATTTTCAAGTTGTATGTATTTCTTCGTGCATTTATCTTCATATTTTTTTTCTTTTTTGTATTCAAGACTGTTTTTCGCTACATAGATTCTTAATTCACTATCCGAAAAATTATATGACGTTGGATCAGCAACGCTGTGTGGCCCTGCATCTGAAAGCTGAACATACATAGTTAATAAGTACGATTCACCTTCGACCATGCGCTTGTATTGATGGAATTTTTGTTGGATAAGTTCGTAGTTTCCCATCCCAATATATCCAACACCGTCATTTACCGGAGCGCCATAAATGTGGGAAAAGTTTCCTGGCGTTTTAAACCAGTCAGGGGAATGTAAAAAATGGGATGCATTATCTGACGCAATTCTAGTTCTACTTCTCCATTCTGATAAATAAAAATCGTCTCCGCCTGATTTAATTATATGAACCTGCGCGATACCATCGGGAGCTCCTGAGGGTGCGTTTGGATGGGAGATCTCAAAACTGCTGTTGTTGATCAAATTATTCAATTGGCAGTATGAGGAAGTATAACATACCGCCATTAGAATAAATGTCAATATAACCTTTGAAAAATTATTCATTAGTCTGTATTTAATTTGATAATGGAATTTCGATTCCTCCAAAAAGCTCCTGTTGATTGTAAATATTCCTGATTTTTACCGCAAGATATATAGAAGGCTTAAAAATCACCCCTTTGAAGTTGTACTGAACTTTTATATTGCCTGAAATAGATGATCGATAAGAATGAACGTAATAGCTTGCTGGGTTTCCGGAATGATAAATTTCAGAACGATCAATGTGTGTTGTTTTTACCTTGAAAAATGCTTTAATTGGAAGCGTTATAAAAATTCCAGATTCAATTGAAACGCGACCTTTTTTTATCCCAATAAATACAGGTAATTCAATTGTATTCAATGATTCTGAATATTCAATAATATTATGATTAGGCAAATACGGCAACTGGTACATAGATACATTTACACTGTCACTGTAATAAATTGTATTTCTATTAAAAAAAGATAGGCCTGTGCCCAAATAATAACCCCGAAGAACTGGATGTCGACAACTGTTAAAATAGTACTTCGCCTGTATATATCCATGATATGATAGGCGTCTGTTTTCCGTAAAGCCATCAAGTTCTACTGAATGAGTTGTAGAACTAGCATCACCCGGTTCAATATACCTTTCCCCAAAAGGAAACTGGTGATTTAAACCACCCCCTATGACCAATTGCAATTTCGCGCTGTCACAGTTAGTGATACTTAATTGGGTGTATGCCATAGATGGGAAACTCAATAGTACTAGAATTTTTAAAGTAAAACGCATACTTATATTTATGCAGTTTACTTAGAGGTCAGTTTATTTATTTGTTCATTCTGTTGACTTATCTGTTTTTGCATCGAGATCATATGCAGGGTCAACTCTTCAATCTTCTTTAACAAAAGAACATTCATTTCACCTAAATCAATTCCCTTCTCCAGTACTTCTTTCTCGCTCGGCACTTCAGGAAGATGTTTATTTGCACTAATGAATTTCTCAATTTCCTGAAGGGATAGTAGCTTGTACTGGCTGCCAAATACGTTATCCGCCCATGTCGTCAAATTAACATGTACCTCCTTTGCAACAATACTGCCATCAACTGAAAGGCGGTAGTTGGCAAATGGAGCGGTTGCAGCTTGTGGACCGATTCTTAACGTACTGGCAATTGCTGCGTTTCCATTTACATCCAGATCAGCCTGGGGATTACTGGTTCTAATACCAACTTTCCCATTATCCGCCAGAAACAAATAATTATTACCAAAATTATTGCCGGGTAAAGCGGGGATCCAGAAGTTAAGCCCGCCTTGCGGACCCAATGAGCCTGATTTAACATATTGAATAGCCCATTTTCCCCGGCTACTGTTTACTGTGTTTGCTTGTCCAAAAAACAATGAAATGTCGCCCATGCCGGGAGCAGCGGTGGGATCAAAAACAGAAACACTGCCATGAACCTGCAATGCTGTTAGTGGATTGGAAGTTCCAATCCCAACATTACCTGCATTAGTAATCATCAATTTAGGAACTCCAGTAGATTTCTTTATAGCGAATCCACCTCCAAACGGCTGCAAATCCCATACGTTTGGAAGAGGAGACATAGCAGGGAAATCCGTAAACGTAGTCTGCTCTTCAAGGCGAATTCCTTCATGGCTCAGAGGGCTACAAGTGGAACATATACTGTGTTTAGTTACAATATGCAGTTTTTTCTCGGGCACAGCGGTTCCAATCCCCACATTACCTGGGTGATCACCTGTTGCAGTTATAGTAATGCTCCGATCCTCTGGAGCTGGAGTGTTTGCGTTTGCTTTCAAGACCAAATCATTGGCATCCAGTGTACCTAAAAAATCACCGGGAGCAAAATTACCCTGTGCCACCCCGTTTCCGGTTCGATCCCATGATTCTACCGAAACAAGCGGAATCATCACTTTCAAATTTCCGCTGGGGTCAACTCCCAGAGTTCTATCTCCAACGCCAGTTAAATTACTAACCTGCAAAGTGGAAAATATTACGCTTGAGTTTTGCTGCACCCCAGCCGTGGTCTGAATGGTATTATCAGGAAAAACAATTTTCGGAAGGTATACTGCATCGGACAGAGTAGCTGTACGATTACTTCCACCAAGCATAACAGAATTTGCCGCTCCTGTACCAATGGTGTTGCCGGAGCCTCCGATGATGGATGAGTGATGTGCAAGATGCTGAATAGTATTGTTTGTTCCGTTGCTGATAAAATTGTACTTATTCTCATCACTCGCAGGCGGTGGCGGTCCTCCGAAAGCTGCATTTTCTATAATGTTATTTGTTCCCGATAAAATAACACCGTATTGCGCGTTTGGATGGATAATATTGTTTTGCCCGGTTCCAATAAAGGAATAGTCTGAGTTTGCCTGATTACTTGTGCCACTCAGCAGAGCTGCATATTTACCGGACGCAAGGTTGGAGCTTCCGTTCAATAAAACGGTATACAAGCCGCTGGTTGGAATAATATTATTGCTTCCATTTCCTATTAAGTTGTATTGAGGAATAGCTCCAATCGCATTCTGCAACTGGTTTCCGCTTCCACCAAGTATGTTGCCATACCAGGCATTTGGGGCAATGCTGTTATTGGTTCCGGCAGCAAGAAGAGAATAAGGCGCGAATGTACTGTTGCCTCCTCCCAAATTATTCAGCACGGAAAACTGGCCGCTTCCGGGCATCCACAGGGGCGTGGGGGTAATTGAAATGGAATACGCCTGGGTGCCTGAAATGCCTGTGGCATCAGTTGCCCTTATTGTAAAAGAAGAGGAACCAGTAAATACCGGGGTGCCGGTTATTTGGCCGTTACTGCCGTTGAGTGATAAATTAGTTGGCAGGGATCCGCTTATTACAGAAAAGGAATACGGAAATGCGCCTCCATTACCTGCAACTGTCTGATTGTACGGCTGGTTAACAGCCCCATCCGGCAACGTTGCAGGACTTAGGGTGACGATGGGAGCGGCAGCAATTGATAGTGTATAAGCCCTTGACCCTAATGCTCCTGTAAAATCGGTTGCTGAAATTGTGAATGCAAATGATCCCGACATGCCGGGTGTTCCTGAAATCGTGCCTGTATTGAAATTCAGCAGTAATCCGGCTGGCAACGAGCCATTAATAATTGAATAAGTATATGGTCCTGTTCCTCCGCTGGCTGTAATAGTTCGGTTATAAGTTTGGCCAACTGTTCCTCCGAGTAAGGAAATGGGGTTTAAAGTAATATTACTCGCAGCAAGTACAGTTATCGTGTAAGTATTGGAGCCGGTGGCACCTGTAAAATCGGTTGCTGTTATGGTAAATGGCGGGGTAGAGAAAGTCGACATGGGAGAACCCGATATGACTCCTGTGCTGCTGTTTAAGCCCAATCCTCCGGGAAGAAACCCGTTCGTAACAGCAAATGTAAATGGAGCCATTCCACCGCTTGGCGTAATGGTTTGGTTATAGAATTGGAATACCGTTGCATTGGGTAATGAAGACGGACTTAAGGTTATACCTTGTGAATAGGCTTTCGCACCTTCATTCCATAACAAGGGAGAGAAAAATGCAGTGTTAAAGAAAAAAAGAGCAAGTGCTCCGCCTAATCCGAAAGTAGTTTTGATCTTCATGGAAACAAAATTAGTGAATATGAATGTAAAAAAATATATAGAGCATAGACCAAAGGTATTCAGTGTATTATTTTATGCAAGCGTTTTGGCATAAATTAGACGAATGGCTCTTTTGAATCGCTCAACTCTATGTTTCAATCGACCAAATATTCAGAATTACCACGCATACGACACGAGCTTGCCATTTTTTGGGGGTATTGTGCCAGCAGACAGGATCGTACCGGGACGCACTCTGGCAAAACACCAATGCACCGCAGACAGCTTTTCATTCCGCCAGACAATTAGGTGCTTCGCATCGGGGGACAGCAATGCAGACGGTTCCGGCTTTGCCCTTTTGCAAGCGCAGCGCAAGCAAAAAAGCAAACCGGCTGACTCCTGCTTCTAATATTGATCTTCTTCTCAGCGCAAGTTCGTTTGCGGCTTAGTTTTGGTTTGACATCATTTCCTGGCCACAAACCAACTCGCGCTTCGGTGTACTTTTCGCTTCGGCTACAGGCAGCTGAGTGTGATTGCATCGTGCAAGTCAAAAAATGGCAAGCACATGGCGCATGAGCGGTATTCTCCTTTATAGTTCTGCATGCGCCAAGAGCTTGCTATTTTTCAGGCATCGTGCCAGCAGACGGCATCGTGCAAGGACGCACTCGACAAACACCATCCTTCAATTTACAATTCTTCAACCCGGACAGCTCCGCCCTACAGCATCGCGCTCCGTTCACACGGTAGACACTAAAGCAGACGACAGCAGGGGTGGCGCCCATATGGTTAATCGAGTAGCCCGCCCTGCCAGCGAGTGCTGACAGGGAGAGGCTCTCACACCACTGTACGTACGGATCGCGTATACAGCGGTTCATTAAATTGTGGAGATACTTTCAGATAATAATCAAGCATGGCTTGGTATCCACGTTTTGCTAATCGTTCCAACGTGATGGTTGTTATCAAAATTGGGCTTTGGGCTACTGCCCATCCTCCTTTCCGAGTTCGGCTCCATGCATATGCGTGATCGTAATCTACTCCTAGTCGAATCAGGTTTTTCCTTTTCCGCTCGGGCTTTTTCCAATCTGTCCATATGCAGTATCTCAATCTGTTGCGCAGCCAGCTATCGAGGTCTTTGAGTTTGGCGTATATACTTCCCATGCGGAAATAATTTACCCATCCTTGTTGTACCTCTTTGAGTTGTCGGATGCGCTCATCAAAAGATTTTGGTGCCGTTTTTCGTGTTATGGCTTTTAGTTTCTGTTTCAGATTGCGCCAACTCTTTTCGCTTACCACCAGTTGGTATTTGCCCTTATCGCCTTTGATATTTATCATTCAAGGCGCACACAGCGCATTTGCATTATTGCCGCTAACTCGCTTTTATTGAGTTTTGTTTTTCATATCTTTGTTTCGCCTCGGCAGACAATTTTTCGCTTCGTAAATCGGCAACAGCGCAAATGCGCCAAACGTTAACCACAGGGCGCAATACATCTTCTTCAGACAGTTTATCGCTTGACATTTGAGCCCTCGTTTCCCAATTTGGGACGAATGACGGGACGGCAAACACCACGCTCCGTAGACCATGACGCAGCTGGCTGACCAACCAAATTTCAGCGCATAATGCCTGGTTTTATACCTGCCCCGAGCAAGGGGAGATTTCGTTTGCCTCCTTTGTGAATCATAGCTTGCTTAGTAAAGCTATTGGATCACTACCTTTTCGGAAAATATAGTGTCTCCACTTTCGACCCTAATAAAATAAATGCCGCTGGTCCGGCCAGATAAATCGATAGTAGACCCGGACGGCAACACACCAGTGTTTAGCACCTTGTTTCCTAAAACATCTCTAATTTCGACCTTATTCATTAGAGCCTTATCATCCGCTAGAGTTAATATAAATTCGCCCCTTGATGGATTAGGGAATATTTCTACTCCCTTAAGCTCTTTTGCCAGACCCTCCTCAATTGGAGCGCTGGGCATGCCTATATCATAACGCATATTTTGACATGGCGCAATTTCTGCAACAAAATTACTTCCGGGTTGAGCAATAAATCCGGGATTAAGTACCACTTGAACGCCTGCTTGAAAGGTAACATCGGCTCCTGGCTGCACCTCCACACTATTCTGAGTTGTAATTGAGTTCGATGCGGAAGCTACAAATGAATTACCTTCAAAGGCATTAGAATCATAGAAATGCCCATCAAATATCTTGTTCGAAAATACCTCGTCTGTCGGACACGATTCAAAAAGCTCAATATCATCAAGCATAAAACCTCCGGCTTCCGAATAAAATATGATGTTACGTAGTTCATTCTTGCCAGCCGGAGCAACAAAGTGTCTTTCCACAGATTCCCATATACAATTATTTGCGCTCTCAGTACGAATAAAATTAGCGTTAAGTGCTTCAAATTTCTGGTTATTATTGGAGTTTGAATCCCAATGCACACTCCACTTGGTAAAATGCACTCTCATATGCGCAAAATTTTTACCATCATTTTTCTGTATCACAAGAATTTTGTATCTGATCGTGTATCTTCTTCCCGGTATTAATGATTGGTTGCCAACCAACTCAGATCGAATCCCACCATGCCAGTATTTATTCTTATCGTCTTGCTGTGGGGAATCGAGGAACACAAACCTCTTAGACGGCAACGTGAATTGATCTGGAATGATATTACCACATTGTTCGCTATAAAAAATAGTACAGAACTTCAGATCAATCAAGTCAGGAACGTCAAACCCTTTATCATTATTATGCCGGGCTGTAAACCAAGAGCCTTGCATGTCACTATCAAAATCATCCGCTCCATTCTTGGAATCAGGATAATTGCAGGAAGTAGGCGTGTATGTTGGAACCGCTATACCCAATTCAAAGCCAGGGTTTGTTACCAAATTGTTTTGGGATACTGCGAAATATCCAGAACTGATTAGTGCGAAGAGACAAAATATTTTTTTCTTCATAGATTTAAAATTTATATCCAACCATTAATGAAGGAAAGGAGTTAGAAGTATATGTTGTTTCACGGTAATTTAGTTGCCCTCCTTCAGGTTGGATATTTCCGCCTAAAAAAAATGTTAGACCCACTAAAAGTCTATCCTTGCATCCCGTCCATCCGGCAGTAACGGAACCATACAAATACCACCATTGAGTATCCAAAAAATCATTCCCATCGGGAAAAACGCCTTCCGTTTTACCCATGCTTTTATATAAATGTCGCGTTTCAGGATGAAACAATGCTCTTCCGAATAAATTTCCACCCGCAACGCTTACTTTCTTGTTTATATACTTTGCGCCCACAATTACTCGATATGCAATTACCTTGTTATTGTACTTCAACGCGGCCGAGTAAAGTTCCAAATCATATTTATAACACATGCTTGTGAAACCCAAGCCTGCTATTAAAATCCACTTATCGTTAATGTAACTGTGAAACAAAGCATTGCTGCCCCAAGAAATAGTATTATTGGTATGCAATGACGTAATATTATCCGCCTTCTCCTTGACCTTCGGAGTTAGATACATTAAAGCTTCAAGCGAAAACCTTGGCCGCTTAAACTTTCCGCTACTATCGGATTGCCCGATGGCAGGAGCTGAAGCAAGAAAGCAAATCGCAATAACCACCTTCCCTATGCTCATTGTTTATTCTTTTAAGCTATTAACTTCTTTCATCATTTGTTCAATGATAGAATTTTGCTTTTCTATTAAAAGCTTCATCTTTTCAATTTCATCATTTTGCTGGACAATATAAAGGGTAGATTCAAGTCACTAATGCAACTTGATTTTGGTTATTATTATCTATAAATGTATTAAAAAATTCATTCGGTGAAGAAAAATTCAATTTTTTTCTTGGTCTGTTGTTTAACTTGTGCTG
>Ga0163153_10007811_pt1 | contig 11361 bp, 6 predicted proteins | sample OliLakLV19MP6IB1_FD_148629 | JGI IMG/M metagenome (GOLD analysis project Ga0163153, IMG submission 148629) | Freshwater microbial mat bacterial communities from Lake Vanda, McMurdo Dry Valleys, Antarctica - Oligotrophic Lake LV.19.MP6.IB-1 | ecosystem: Environmental > Aquatic > Freshwater > Lake... | reverse complement strand
GTAGACCTCCTGCTCAGTGTCACTGGTTTCGTCAACACCCAGCAACATGAAGCAGACCTGCCGTTGACTCAACTCATCCCCTCATTCCCCGGAATTGGGTGAAGAACCTTATTTTCTCACCAGCCTCGATCCCCACGCGGTCACTGCCCAGGGTCTGCTGCGCGCCGTCCGCGGGCATCGGCAGATCGAAAACAGTCTGTTCTTTCTCAAGGACCGTTGGTGGGACGAAGACCGTCACTGGACCCGCCGACCAGGCGTCGTCGAGTGGCTCACGCAACTCACGACCGCCGCCACCACCGTCCTCCGCACTCTCGGCCTGCCCCAACTCCCCATCCGCGGCCGCGCCGACCAAATCGCCTGGAACCCCGCTCTCGGCTCGCCATGCTAACCGCATCGTGACTTTGCAGTCGTCCTGGCAAGTGCTACCGATGAAAACCTTGCGACCGTTTTTGGACACAATCTGTGTCCAAATGAGTCCAAAACAGTCCATCTAGCTCATTTCGTGATGGTTCGATGCAGGCGCATGAGAAAGCCCGAAAACCCTTGAAAACAAGGCATTTCCGGGCTGTTTTGAATTCACTAAACCACCAAAAGACGATGCCAGGGTCGCGGACCTTGCATCCGCGACCCTGGCATGTAGGCACCCGCGGAAATCCGGGGTTCCGCAGGCGGGGTGATTTCAGGGGGTAGTCTACCCGCGACGGCGACGGAGTGCTAGCACTCCGCCCAGGCTCGCGAGCAAAGCCAGGGTCCATGTGGCCGGTTCGGGGACAGACGCCAGCGTAACGCCGCTTCCGTCGTCGAACATCAACAGCTCGGGAATGGCGCGGTCAAAATTCAATTGACCTGGGGCTTGATCGAGCGCGCCGCTGAACCGCGAGCCAAAACGAGCTTCCCCCGCCGTCGACGGCGAAGCAGCGAGCGGTGAGTTTTGTCCAACGCCGAAGTTGTTGCGCACGGCGTTGAGGTCGCTGATGTCGACGTCTCCGTCTTCATCGGTGTCGCCGATGGGCGGCGCCGCACTACCGAAATTGTTACGCACGTTGTTCAAGTCGGTGATATCGACGTCGCCGTCGTCGTCCGTGTCTCCTTCCACATCGCCGCCGGGTCCGACAATCCGCAGAAACACGCTTTCTCCGCGGTAGTCCAACTCGCCATCAAGGCCGGGCAGATCGGGGAACGACAGTAAGTCGAACTGGCCGATGACATCGCCGCCTTCCGAGAACAGCACTTCGAATTCATCGCCTAATAAAGGAGTGAAGTCGTTGGTGAACGAAACATTCACGCTGCCGCCGACGTGCGCCACGCCACGCACGAGGAAGATGTCGTATTCCGTGATCGGCAGCAGGCCGCCGATCTGAACTTCAATGGCCCCGGCGTCGCTAACGAAGTAGTCGCCGTCGATTTCGGTGATCATTTCGAACTGATCGTCATTGGGCACGCCGCCGGTGGCCAGCACGCCGCCGGATTGAGTCAGTGTGGCGGCGATAAACGCGACGCCATCCATCCGACCGCCCGTCATGTCGATCGAGGCTTCTCCAGCGCGCTTGTCAATGGCGCCACGATTGAGCTGCAACGTCCCGCCCGAAAGTACAAAAGTGGCTTCGGAGCCAGGCAATTCTCCAAGGACGATGGAATTCTGCGCGTTGACCGTTCCGCCGGATTGATGAAAAGTCCCGGCGCCGTCGACGCCCACGAACGCGGTTTCAAGCAGATTCAACGTCCCGCCACTGATCTGGTAGGAACCGTTCGCGCGTCCTGCTTCCGTTTGCCCCTGAGCGGGTTGTGATGAGCCCAATTGCAATTGACCTTGCACGGTCACGACGCCGCCTGATTGATTGACGCGGCCCTCGTTCGACGTTTGATCGTCCGCTTCCGAGACCGAGCCGACGAGGAGGAAATCTCCGAACGTCACGACGGCGTCGCCGCTAATGTTCAACTCCACGTCCTTGGCCGACAAAGCGCCGACGATGGCCGTGCCTTGCAGTTCAAATTCACCTCCCGAGACATTCACCCGCGAGCCGGCGGAAAAGTCCGTCGCGCCGATCGCCAGCGAGATCCCATCGATCGGCACATTAGAGATCAGCGTCCCCCCGGTAAAATTGACGACTCCTGTGCCAAAAAAGCCGACGCTAATTGGGCTACGGAAAACGGACTCGCCGCCGGACTGGTTGAACGTGCTGTTGGCAGTCGAGATCTCGCCCGGTTCGAACTCAAATGGCTCCACGACCGAGAGCAACGTACGGCCGACGACGTCGAGCGTCCCTCCACGGAGGTCATAAACGCCATCGGCCGTGGCGCCAGAACCGATTTGCAACTGGCCGTCCACAAACACGGTGCCGCCCTCTTGTGTCACAAGGCCGGACGTCGCCTGTCCGTAATTCGGATGATCCGGCGTTCGTCCGGTTGGACCGCCTACGTCAAATGCGCGTTCTGGTCCGGCCAGCTGGAGGAACGTGTCGTCGCCGCTGATACGCAATTCCGCGTCAACGGAGCCGTTGGCGCCCACGACCGCGAATCCCGGTACGATCAAACTCCCGCCCGTGATTTCGTAAACGCCAACGGAACCGAGGCCTTGACCGATCAAAAGGTCGTCGTCTCCGACCGTGCCGGGAAGATTGGTGGGATCCGCCAAGGCGCCAACCAAGACACTTCCTCCGGATTGGAGTACCTCGCCATGTGCGACATTCGCAATCCAATCCGTGTTGTCTTCGGTGCGAAGCGTTGAGCCGCCGACCAGCAGCGCTCCGCCAACTTGAATATCGGCAGTATTGCTCAAATTCAGTTTTCCCACGGCGTTGCTCGAAAGGCCCACGACGAGGTCATCGTCGCCGACGATGTTGGGCTCATTCGAGGGATCGCGGAGGAGTCCCAAGACCATCGTGCCTTCCGACATCGTGACTTCGCCCTGCGCTCCGCTGGCGCTTTCGCCAAGGCCGATGAACATCGACTCGCCTACTTGAATGTCCGCTGTGCCGTGAATGTTCAATTCGGCGGTCGCGAAATCTCCGCCGCCCACAACCAACCGTAGGGCGGTAGAGAGCGTGCCGCCGCTGATGTCATACGTGGCCTGACTGAGACTCTCCTCCGTGCCGGGTCCGCCCAGCACAACGTTCCGTTCGCGGGTCTCGTATACGCCGCCAGTTTGGTTGAAGACCGCTGTTGCGCCTCCCTCAGCAATCGTGGTCGACGCGAACATGGAGATTGTGCCGGCCGAAAGATTGACTGTCGTGACGCCGCCTGGCCCCCTGCCGAGGTAATTCCTGGTCTGAGTGTCGTCCGCATCGACATCCGCCTGGCGCAGTTCTCCGCCGGTGACGGTGATGGTACTATCGACCGATGCGCCGGCGATGAGCGCCGCGACGCCGCCATCTTGGCCGATGTTCGTCGTGCCGCCTGAAATGGAATACGCGCCAGCGGCGAGGTCGCCAATCTTCAAGAACTGCCGCACGTTGAGGACGCCACTACTCTGTCTCAAAGTGCCTGGCGACTCAGAAGTGCTGCCCACGGAGAAATCCGTGACGACGGTCAGCGATCCGCTAGCGGAGATATCAACCGTGCTGCCGCCGCCCAAGAAGACATTGCCGGCGGTGCCGACATTGGAAATGACACTGACGGTCTGGCCGTTGTCGATCAATGCGTCGTCGTTCAATGTCGGGCGTGCGGCTGTATCCCAGTTGGCATTCGTCGCCCAGTTCAGCGTCACGTCACCTTGCCAGGTGACATCCGCCGCTCGCGCGGGCAATGTGAACGACAATGCACAGCCCAAGCCTGCCGCGGCCACAAACCGTCGGCGCATTCTCCCGACCCGGAGACTCTTTCGCATGGCAACACATCCTGGGGGATCGACAACCTGATGAACTACCTGGCGGGGGCTTCATCGAAGCGCTGGGCGGCCGCGTCGGATGGGCGCAAATCCGCTGGGCACCAAGACTTCCCAACTTTCCCGCAGGTTTTTACTCTACCGGGCGGTGCTGGAGTTTACAAGGAATTTGCGTGCGGTTTCGACGGTTTTCACTTGCCTTGGCGCTGGCTTTCCAAGGCTAACCGGCCGCCAGACGTTCTCGAACCCGTTGCCAGCCGTCGCGAATGACTTGTTCGGCGGCCGCGCGTACCAGATCGGGACTAATCGTGGCCACCAGGCCAGAGGTCTTTACGACACGGGCGGTCCAACTGAGAACCGAACCGGGGGCCGCCTCCGCCACCTGGAGTCGGGATTCGATCTCCATGGACGCTCCAATGCCTTGAGACCGGATGCGCAGGTCTGCCGCACGTGCCGGCGGATCCCCGATCAGGTCGATCTCCGTCTTCATGGTCATCCGCAGAAACGAAAAACCAGGGCGGACGACGCATTTGAGCCTTTGGTCGCTGACCAATTCGTAGGAAACGAGGTCAGGAATGTTCTGCGCCAGCAGCCCCAGGTCGGTGACGACCGCAAATACACGGTCCGCATCCTGCTCGAAGCGTTCCTCTCCACTGAATTCCAACATCGGGAGTGTCCTTCCGCAGGCTTTTTTTGCCCGCGACTGAAGTTGGCGATCTACCTGGGCCGATTTACGCGCAAGGCGGTTTCCCTTGACCCGCGCCGAAAAACCAGCATATAGTTGCCATTGGAGGCGCGTCGAGCCTGGCGCGCCTTGCACCCGCCTGTCGCGCCCCTCGACAGACCAGATTGCCTCGGATCCGCCTCGCTGGCCCGGTGGCCGCGCCGCGAGGTGATGGCGAACCCGGCGTAGCGATCCGTCACTCCGCCGCCCTGGGAGGAGGTCGCAGATTATGTATCCCAGCCGTCGAACGACGACGCTTGAGCGATACTTCGCGGGTTTGACCGAGCAGACGTTCGAAGCTCGGTTGGGAGTGGCCGACCCGCCGCTGATCGATTACATCTCCGGGCTCTTGGCTCGGTTCATCCACATGGACTCCGTGCGCCAAGTGCGGAATCTTGCTGGGCGTCCGTTGGACGAAGTCGCTGAAATGCTGGTCGAAGGGCGCGAACGTCTGGGCGACGCCAAGCGGGAAGTCCACCGACACATCGGCGATTTCACGCTGTTCTGGACCGGCGTCTATCCCGAAGCGGTCCCCAAGCTCACGCGTGGCACGAAAGATCGCCTGCTCGATTACAAGACCGAAGGCAAGCGGGCGTATTTTATCGCCAGCACCATCGACTCGACCGAAACCGAGCCGCCCCGCGACGTGCTCCAACGCCTGAGCCACGACTTTGAGTTGTGCGCGTTCGGCCTCGGTGAAGTGCGCCGACACTGGGAATCGAAAGCCGGACGCTCTGGCGAAGCACCGCCGCCGTTGTGGATTGATTAGTTGACGTCCAAAAACTTACGCCAACGACTCGACCACTTCGTCGTGGAGTTGCTCGTCGGTCTCATGCGACGTGACGATCGATTCAAGCAACTCGTCGCGACCGCTTTCCAGGGTCGACGACAATGTAGCGTCGACCATGGCCGGATCCGTGTCCGCGCTAACACCGGAGAACTCCGTGCCCACGCTCAGCAGCGCCGTGGCGCGAGCGCGCTCCACCGCCTGCCAACGCTGCGTGGCGTCGTCCGTCGTGACGACGGTGGCCAAGCGCGATCGCATGCTACGCGAAGAAGCGTCATTTCCGTCGATCCGCAGGATTGCCTCGCCCAGCGCGCTGCGATCGGCGCGGGACGCAACATGATCTTGTTGGGCGAGTCCTTCCGACAAAGCGCCGGCGCCGGAGGCGCCTTGAGCTGAGGCGAAGTATTCGTCGGAGCCCAGGAAGCTTTGGGCAATTGTCCCGAGCGTCGTGGTCCCGGACTGGACCTGCACGAGCCACCATTGCCGCTCGGTTGGACCCGCACCGCGGCCCAGGTATTCCTGGTAATAACTGTCGATCGTGTTGAGACGATATTCGGACGAGGTCAGCAACGTCTGGGCGAACTGAGCGCGCGTGCCGCCAGTGGACAGGAAGCTGACCCAATAGTTCACACCGGAGGTTTCGGCAGTGCGTCCGAGCAGATCCTGGTAGGCCGCGCTGACAAAGCCAGCCAGGTTGCCGTTCGCGCTTTGGTATTCGCCGCTGGAAACCACGGTCCGCACCATGTCGTCGGCGGCCGTCCCGCCGGTCAGGAGGGCGAGCCAATAACTGCGTTCGGAGCTAGTCGGGGCGCGGCCCAGCAAATCGTTGAACGACACGTCCACCTGACGACCGCGATATTCCGGGCTGTTCGACAGCGACTTTGCCACTTGCGTGCGACTCAGGCCGCCGCCAATTTGCTGTGTCCAGTAGGCCAGGCCAGCGCTGTCCGGATCTCGGCCGAGCAATTCGCGATACAGCGCGCGAACGAAGTTCGCGTTCGGGTTGACCGTGACGACCGGCGGATTGCTGGTGCCGGGGTTCGTTGTGCCGGGATTCGTTCCCGGCGTCCCCGGGTTGGTCGTCCCGCCGCCACCACCTCCGCCGCCGCCGAGACTCGCGACCGCGGCCAAGGCGTTCGCGACGTCCAACCGCTTGAAGGTCAACCAACTGTTGGTGACGTTGTCTTGCTCGTTGTCGCCATCGACCACGGTCACGCCGGTGTCCTGCATGATGTCCAGGATGAAACTCTGCGTGGCCAGGTGTCCAAGTCCTCGGGCGTCGAGCGCCTGATGGATCAGCACGGCCGCGCCCGCGACGACCGGCGCGGCCATCGAAGTTCCCGCCAGGCGAGCCCAGCCGCCTCCCATGGCCGCATTCGTGACGAACGCGCCGGGGGCCAGAATATCAAGCGCCGCGCTGCGCTGGCTGAAGCTGGTGATCCGATCGGCCGCGGTGGAAAAATCCTTCGCGCCGCTGCCGAAGGTCACCGCGCCGAAATTGCCTGACCACACGGCGCCGACGGAAACGGTGTAGTTGCTCGTAGCCGGAAAGCCCAAGCCAAGTTGGCTGCCGTAGGTGGAGAAGCCATTACCGGAGGCCGTCGAGAGAAACACCCCGCGCGATTCGAGCAGCGCCAGGTCGTCTTCCAGGAATTGCCACGGGTTTATATTAAAATTACCGGCGCCCAGCGACATGTTCACGGCGACGATGTTGAACTGTTGCTGGTGCTGCGCGACCCACTGCAACGCTTTCTCGACGTTCGCAAAGCTGCCGGAACCGTCCTTGCCGAGCACGCGGAGCGACAGGATTTTTGCGCCCGAGGCGACGCCCGGATAAGTGCTTGAGGCGCTGCCGGCGATAATGCCGGCGACGTGGGTGCCGTGGCCGTTCTGGTCGCGTGGATCGGCGTCGTTGTCGACGAAATCCCAACCGCCGATGTAGCTGCCAGCCAGCGAGGAATGTGTGTAGTCGATGCCCGTATCGAGCACGGCGACGGTATAGCCCGCGCCGTTGTAGCCGTAGTTCGCGGCGGCCTCGGCGCGAATCAGATTCAACGACGGGTCCGTGGCGCTGGCGTTCACATCGCCCAGCGCTTGCAACTCATCGGTGCTGAATTGAAAATTCGCGGCCGCTTCGACCGTGAAGGTCTGCTCGAGCCACGTCGCGTAGTCCGTATCCCAAGCGGCGGCGCTTAACAGCGCAATTTCTTCGAGCGGCTCGATCCGCAGAACGGACGGCTCGACTCGATGCGGCGATCGCGGCGCGCGCGCCCCGGCGAGGCGTTGGCCACGCATACATTCAAACTCCCGACGCCGCCTTGGCGAAGACGGCGCACCAGACTAGGACAATGGGTCGTTGCAAAGCGCTGGGAAAACACGGGATTCCGGCGGGAATCCGGCTGGGAGCACACGTGTTAACGAACTAACCTAGCTTTTTCTCCGTGACAGTTGGCGATCTTCGGAAACTTGTGCGCAGCGCGCAGGCGTCCGCGGAAATCCAGCACGAAACACGAGCGCCGATGTCTCCAAAAAACAACGCCAAGGCGCGCGCGAGAGCAACTACCGTTGCCAATTCGCCACGCCCCGCGCCGCTTTCTAAAACGCGGCTTCATCAAGACTCGTGTTCCGGGCGCAGCCCTTCCTGGCCGCAATCGGGGCCTACTTGCCAGAACGCTCAGTAGCCCCGCCACGCTGAGAAACGCTTTCACGTTTCCGCATGACACAACCTCGTCCGGCAGTTCTTACGGAGGCCGGGCACGAAGCGTTCATCCCTATCGGTATAACCGACCCTGCGCGGAGGAGCAAGCAGCCGGCGCGTGTCGTGGGGATGGCCAGGTTTTCGCAGCGTACCAATTGTGGAACGGGCCGCCTCCGGCGTACTATCGCGACTGCCGCTCAATGCCCGTCGTTGTTCCTTCGCTACCCGGCGATCCCATGTCGCTTGAACCGCTGACCACGCTGGCCGAACTGATCGCGCTCCCGAGCGTGAATCCGATGGGCTTGCCGGCGACCGGCGATCAATACTACGAGCACCAGGTCACCGACTACCTGGAACGCTTGTTTCGGCGGCTCGGCTGGCCCTATCGACGGCAACCGGTAGCGCCCAATCGCGAGAATATCCTGGCCTATCTCGAGGGACGCCCCGGACCGCTGGAAGGCGGTAAGTTGCTGCTGTTCGAGGCGCATCAAGACACGGTGCCGGTCGAGGGCATGACCATCCCGCCCTGGGAACCGACCGTGCGCGACGGACGCATTTACGGTCGCGGCGCCTGCGATATCAAAGGCGGGATGACCGCCATGCTCGCGGCGCTGGATCGCACGCGAAATCTTCCGTCACGGCCCAGCGTATTGCTGGCCTGCACGGTGAATGAAGAGCACGGCTACACGGGAGCGTTGGCCGTCGCCAAATCGTGGCACAAGAGAGAACCATCGATCATTCCACGCCGGCCCGATGCGGCCATCATTGCCGAGCCAACAGAACTGAACGTCGTTACCGCGCACAAAGGGGCGGTGCGCTGGCGGCTCAAAACCTCAGGCGTGGCCAGCCACAGTTCGCAACCCGAAGCAGGCCGAAACGCGATCTACGCGATGGCCCCCGTATTGCAAGCGTTGGACGCGTATCAACGCACCGCCGCGCAGGAAGTTACGCCCCATCCGCTTTGCGGCGGCGCGACGCTAAGCGTCGGCGTAATTTCCGGCGGACTGAGCGTGAATACGATCCCCGCGGAATGCGCGATCGAAGTCGATCGCCGGCTCGTGCCCGGTGAAACGGCGCAAGGCGGCTTCGAGCACGTGCGGAGCTTTCTGGCCGCCCAGCCGAACGTGCCGCGTGACCTCGTGCATGAGCCGCCGTTCTTGGTCGGTCCACCATTGGCGGATGTCGGCAACGAAGAGATCGCCGCGCAACTGCTGCGCGCGGCGCGAACAGTCTCCGACTCGCGCCGCATTATCGGAGTACCGTTCGGGACCGACGCCGCGACGTTCGCAGCAGCCGGTGTGCCGAGCGTCGTCTTCGGACCGGGATCGATCGCCCAAGCCCACACGGCGGATGAATGGCTCGCGCTCGATCAACTCGATGCGGCCATCGAGATCCTAGTGCGGTTTCTCGAACAGTCGCCGGTTTAGCGGCTACCCGGTTCCACGTCTTGCGTCGTGTCCTTGGCGACTTCGAGCGACGCCGACTCCGGTTGCTTCAGCAACATGCCGACGGCGAAAAAGCCCTGTTCCTCGCTCTGAAAGGAAGTGCCCGACGGGCCGAAGTAGTGCGCGATCGCCTTGAACTCAGGCAGTTCGGCGGCTTCGACGCGTTGCGGCTGCGCGGCCGAAGGCTTTTCGCCCAGGATCACGTTGATCATCCGCGCGAACAACGTATCCGATTGCCGGAGCTTCCCTTCCTTGAACAACTCGTAACCCACGCGACGTGCTTCGCGCGTCCGGGTGAAGACGCGGGCACAGCCTGCACCAGGCGCCAGTTCATTCAGCTGACGCATGGTTTCCTGGTATTCCGGATCGTTGATGAGTTGATCCTCGGGCTTTACTTCGGCCAAGATTTCCTTTAAGGCGTCCGCATGCGTGGCAATCAACAAGTGCCCGTGCGCAACTGTGACCGCGGAACGCTGCATCAAGCCGCCCTGCTGAGCTTGGGGCTGCGGCGGTTGATTGATGGGTCGAATCTGCGGCGGTCCCTTCCTGCGCAATCTTGGCGGACCATTTTGTACCGGCGGGCCAGGGGCTGCGTTCCCGGCGTTGGGCGAGATTTCCCACACCGTGACGTCGCCGGCGAGTTTCACGGGCAACGCGGTGCGATCCGCCTTCATGACTTTTTCGATCGCCACTTTGAGTGCATCGGGGTTGGAACTCTTGATGGCAATCACGCGGCGTTCGCCGCTATCGTTGACGCCGGGAGTGTGATAGTCCACGAGCACCGTGATCCGCGAATCGAGATTCGTGACCAGTTCCTGCTTAATGTCTACCTGCGGACCATTGACGTCAGCCTTGATATCTTTCAACACATTTTGAAACGTGCCGGGCTTGCCGCCGACGACTTCGTCGAACAGCGACGCCGACATCTCAAACGCGTTCTGCACGTCCAGGCTGAGCGCGGACCAACGGGCCAATTTGCGACTGGCCCAAACGGGCGGTTCGAATCCGTCGACGTTCGGCAGCTTCACCATCCGCATCGCCAATTCAAATGGTTCGGGAGCGTACAGCGCGGTGCGATGCAGCAATTCGTATTTGCCGTCTTGCGGATAGAACTGCACGGAGCCGCCCACGCCCCGCAAAGCGCCGAAGCCTTGGTTCTTCATGATCTGCAACGTGTCTTGTTGCTGAGCGCCCCCGTGAGCTGCGGGCTTCGGAGTCGCATCACGCATGGCCGTGGCATACGCCAATGGTTCGATAAACCAGCGAAGATGGGGCTGGGCTTCGCCAGCGTCGCGCTGGCAGCGCTCCGCGACGTGCTTGTAAGCATCGAGGTTGGCGAGATTGTTGGCTGGTTGCTCGACGAACCGGGATAGCAGCTCACGCGAGAGCGCCAATTGATCGGTACAGCAGAGCAGATCTTCGCGGAGGAAATACACGACCTGGCGAGCCGGCTCGGCAATTTTTGGGTCCGCGGGACGATCGAAGATCTCCAGCAACGTGTCCTGCTCCTTTTCCGACTTCTGCGTGTACTTCTCTGCCTTGAGTCGTGCGAAGACTTGCTCCAAGCGCTGCTTGGCCTGTTCCTCGCGCCCCTTGATATGGATGATTACGGCGGTGCCCGCCGGTTCCTTGCCGTCATGCACGGTCGCGGCGGCGACTTCGCCGGAGGCCATGTCGCGGATGTCGTCCAGCTGCAGTCCGAGCCGCTCATAGCCCGCCGACAGCTTTTCGTCGAACTGGCGCTTCAAGTCATTCGAAAACGACTTCATCGCCGGATCTTGGGCGAGCTGCCCGAGCTGCGTCTTAGCGAACTGAGATTCCAACTCCGCTAAATTAGGGATGCTGACGAAGCCGCGCGTGGTGCTTGGCAGCAAGACGTCGCTT